>Ga0265303_10001171_pt1 | contig 15908 bp, 18 predicted proteins | sample Helome_2_FD_192494 | JGI IMG/M metagenome (GOLD analysis project Ga0265303, IMG submission 192494) | Marine sediment microbial communities from subtidal zone of North Sea - Hel_20160317 (Illumina Assembly) | ecosystem: Environmental > Aquatic > Marine > Subtidal zone > Sediment ... | reverse complement strand
TTTCGAAGCCGATCCTGCCGCGGAGGCTGCGGTTGTCCGCATGCGGGACCGCCTCCAGATCGTATCGGCCGAGCGGATCCGAGCGGAGTTCGACAAGCTCATGACCGGTGACCATGTAGCGGTTGCGCTCGCTGCCCTCATCGAGAGTGGCCTTGCCGAGGAGTTCATACCCGAGCTCCCGGCCCTGGCCCTTGAACAGGATCCGATCCATCACCACAAGGACGTGCTCGCCCACACGATCGCTGTTGTCGCCAAGACAAGCGCTGAGGACCCCAGGCTCCGGCTCCGTCTCGCCGCTCTGTTCCATGACATCGGCAAACCCGCGACGCGCGAATTCGCTCAGGGAGGCGTGACCTTCCATCACCATGAGGTCGTTGGAGCACGGATGGCCCGGAGGCGGATGAAGGCACTCAAGTATCCGAAGGACATCACCGAGGACGTCGGCCAACTCGTGTTCCTCCATATGCGGCCCCACACCTACAAGATGGGCTGGACGGACTCTGCCGTACGCCGCTACGTCCGTGACGCAGGTGAGTTGCTGACCGACCTCAACGAGCTCGTGCGCTGCGATGTGACGACGCGCAACGCGAGACGGGCACGAACGATCTCGAACCGGATCGATGAGCTCGAAATCCGCATCGCCGAGTTGGCCGAGAACGAAGAGCTGAGCGCCCTTCGTGCCCCGATTGATGGCAACGACGTGATGAGCTACCTCGGCATCGAACCCTCGCGCCAGGTCGGGGAGATCATGGACATGCTCCTCGAACGCAGGATCGAGGACGGGCCCTATTCGCCAGACGAGGCCTACGCGATGCTCGACGAGTGGAAGGACGCCAATCAGCCGAGCTGATGCGGCATACCACGCACCCGTGCGACGCCATCGTCGTCGGGCAGCGAGCGCCCGGTGCCATCCGCGGCTACGTATGCGATTGGGATCGCATATGCGTATACTTGGCCGTTCATGACCGTCGTACCCATCACCGCTGCCATCGTTGGCGCCTCCGGATATGCCGGGGGAGAACTGATCAGGTTCATCGATGCCCATCCGTCGATGGAGATAGCCTTCCTCGGTGCCCACTCGAAGGCTGGGCGGCCGCTGTCCGAGGTCCATCCACACCTCGCAGGCGGTGACAGAGAGCTGCAAGCTTTCGACCTCAGCGCCCTGGTGACTGCCGACATCGTTTTTCTCGCCTTGCCACATGGGGCGTCATCTGGGCCTGCAATGGAACTTGCTGGATCTGGGACGAAGATCGTCGACTTGGGCAGCGATTTCAGGATGGACACTCCCGCTAGATACCGCGAGGCCTATCAGGTTGACCACCCGTTTCCGGATCAGCTCGGAGCGTGGGCCTACGGCATCCCGGAACTGTTCCGAGGGTCCATTGTTGGCGCAGACCGTGTCGCAGCACCAGGCTGCTATCCGACGTCAGCGGTCCTCGGACTCGCCCCGTTGGTAGCGGCAGGGCTTGTGGAACCGACCGGCATCATCGTGGATTCCATGTCCGGGGTTTCCGGCGCTGGGCGAGGAGTTTCGGAAGGGCTGATGTATGGATCGATCGATGAGTCGGTCAAGGCATACAAGGTCCTCAGGCATCGGCACCAGCCAGAGATCGAGCGCGCCATCGACGTGGTGTCCGGCCAACCCACGTCGGTGCTGTTCACGCCACACCTCGTGCCGATGCAGCGGGGCATCCTCTCGACGATCTATGCCAGCACGACCAACGGCGTAACCCAGGCAGATCTCGTGAATGCTCTCGACAGCGTCTATGCGACCTCAACTTTTGTGCGCAGGATCGCCGAACCGCCAGAGACACGCTGGGTTACCGGCTCGAACAATGCACTTCTCTCGGTTCACCTCGATGAGAGGACAGGCACGGCGGTCATCCTCAGCGCGATCGACAACCTCGTCAAGGGTGCGGCAGGTCAGGCCGTGCAGTGTGCAAACCTGATGCTCGGCTTCGATGAGGCCGCAGGCCTCCCGACACAGGGATGGATGCCGTGAGTGTGGTGGCGCCGCTGGGCTTCTCCGCGGCAGGGGTCGCGTGCGGGATCAAACAGGATGGACGCGATCTCGCCGTGGTCGTGTCAGACCTGCCCGCAACTGGTGCAGGTGTGTTTGCTCAGAACCAAGCTGCTGCGGCTCCCGTCCTGATGAGTCGGATCCACCTTGACCTGGGTGGAACAGCGTCGGCCGTGGTGATCAACTCCGGATGCGCCAATGCCGCCACGGGAACACCGGGGCTTGCCGACGCACGGAAGATGGCAAAGGCTGTCGCCGAGGCTCTTGGGGTCGAGAACAACGCCGTGCTGGTGTGCTCGACAGGCACGATTGGACCTCGATTGCCCATGGACAACGTGCTGGCAGGCATCGCGGCAGCAATCACCACGCTCGACGATGGGGCGCCAGCTGGCTCTGCTGCTGCCGATGCGATCCGGACAACCGATTCGGTGACCAAGGAGGCAACATTCCGAGGTGATGGCTGGACCATCGGTGGCATGGCGAAGGGCTCCGGCATGGTACGTCCGAACATGGCCACGATGTTGGCCTGCCTCACCACCGACGCCATCGTGGATGGCGACACCCTTCAGACAGCACTCAGCCTGGCTGTCGATCGTTCGTTCAATTCGCTCAATATCGACGGGTGCGAGTCAACCAACGACTCCGTGATCGCGCTTGCGTCCGGCGCTTCGGATGTCGGCCCAGACGCAGCGTCCTTCATCGCCGGACTCACTTCGGTGTGCCAGGACCTTGCCATGCAAATGGCAAAGGACGCCGAGGGTGCCTCGAGGGTCATCACCATCGATGTCGAAGGGGCCGCTACCGAGGCAGACGCCCGATCGCTCGGCAGGGTGATCACCGATTCCGCTCTTGTCCGATCTTCCTTCTATGGAGGCGATGTGAATTGGGGCCGGATCCTCGGCGCCCTCGGAACCTCGGACGTTGCGATCAATATCGACGACGTGGCCATCAGCTACGACGGGGTCACCGTGTTCTCGGATGGCACCGGAACGGCGTTCGATGAGGAGTCGCTCCTGGCCAGGTGCGCAGAGGGGGATTTCGGTCTGGGAGTCGTCGTCGGCGCGGGGCCTGGAGACGCCCACATCGTCACGACCGACCTCACACCCGAGTACGTCGTCTTCAACGGGGAGCGTTCATGACCGGACGCTCGACTCCACATCCCGCAAAGCCGCGGATCGCCTCGACCATGGGAAAGGCAGCGATCTTCTCAGAAGCGCTTCCGTTCATCCGGGAGTTCCGGGGAACCACGGTCGTCATCAAGTACGGCGGTTCGGCAATGGTGGATGAGGCGCTTCGCGAGACCTTCGCCGACGACGTCGCCATGCTCCACTACGTCGGCATCAACCCGATCATCGTGCACGGCGGCGGACCGCACATCTCGGCGGCCATGGGCCAGCGGGGCATCGAGCCGCAGTGGTCCGAAGGCCTGCGAGTCACCGACGCCGAGACGATCAAGGTCGTGCAGGCGACCCTCAAGGGCGAAATCAACCCCGACATCGTGCGCCTCGTCAACAACCACGGTCCTGTTGCAACCGGCTTGTCAGGGCTTGATGCCAATCTCTTCGTGGCCGAACCTCAGGACGAGCGCCTCGGATTCGTTGGCAGAGTCACGGAGGTGAACACCGGAATCGTCGAGGGACTCCAGCAGCAGCGCTACGTGCCGGTGATCGCACCTCTGGCCCGTGGTGAAGATGGCAAGACGTACAACCTCAACGCCGACACGGCGGCAGGTGCGCTTGCCGCAGCGCTTGGCGCATCGAAGCTCGTCTACCTCACCGATGTCGAGGGGTTGTATCGCGACCTCGGCGACCACGACAGCCTCATCCAAAGGATCACCGTCCCAGCACTCGAGGAGCTCATCGAGTCCGGTTCGGTTTCGTCTGGCATGCTCCCAAAACTTCTGTCATGCGTTGCGGCCGTCGAGGCCGGAGTGGACAGGGTCCACATCCTCGATGGCAGGTTGCAGCACGCCCTTCTGCTCGAAATATTCACGCCAGAGGGCATCGGAACCATGGTGACGAAGGAACCGGTCGAATGAGAGCCAATACCCAGACGAGGCGCAGGCACATTCGCGATCTTGTGAAGTCCTCGGACGTGACGAGCCAGGCAGCGATCAGGGAAGAACTCTCCAAGGATGGATTCGATGTGACCCAGGCGACCATATCGCGGGATCTCGATGCCATCGGTGCCACTCGTGTCCGTGACGGCGAGCGCACGGTGTACCGAATCGAGGAGGTCGGAGGTACCGACCCAGGCCGTATGGCGATGTTTGAGGCAATGGATGAATTCGTTATCTCATCGGTCACGAGCGGGAACCTGATCGTCCTCAGCGTTCCCCCCGGTGCTGCGCAGTTCGTTGCCAGCCGTATCGATGTCGCCGGGGTTGAAGGCGTCCTCGGGACGATCGCCGGCGACGACACAATCCTGGTCGTCGCCGCAGAACAGGTAACAGCACAAACAGTCGTACGGCGTTTGGAAGGAACGGAGTAACCACATGTCCAAGGACATCAAGAAGGTCGTCCTCGCGTACAGCGGGGGCCTCGACACATCCGTGATCCTCAAGTGGATCAAGGAGGAGTACGGCGCCGAGGTTGTTGCGTATACCGCAGACGTTGGCCAGGGCGAAGAGGTCGAGGAAGCGCGGGTGAAGGCCCTCGAGACCGGCGCCGTTGAAGCGATATGTGAGGACCTGCGGGAGGAATTCGTCGAGGACTACGTGTTTCCTGCGTTCCGTGCTTCAGCGCTCTACGAGGGCTACTACCTCCTCGGAACGTCGCTGGCACGGCCGGTCATCTCCAAGGGACTTGTTCGTGCCGCCATCGAGACGGGCGCCGACGCGATCGCCCATGGTGCCACGGGCAAGGGGAACGACCAGGTTCGCTTCGAGCTGTCCGCCTATGCACTGAAGCCGGATATCAAGGTCCTTGCCCCGTGGCGGGAATGGGACCTCAAGGGTCGAGCGGACTGTGTCGCCTATGCAGAGACACGTGGAATTCCCATCCCGGTGACGGCCGAGAAGCCCTATTCCACCGATGCCAACATGCTCCACATCTCATATGAGGGTGGCGTGCTCGAGGATCCGTGGGTCGGACCACCCAAGGGCATGTTCAATATGACGGTCGACCCGCAGGACGCGCCCGATGAGCCGGAGTTCGTGACCATCGGGTTTGAAGCCGGCAACCCGGTTTCGGTCAACGGGGTTCGTCTGTCACCGGTGAAGGTCCTGGAAACCCTGAATGAACTTGGAGGCAAGCACGGTGTCGGTCGTGTGGATATCGTCGAGAACCGTTTCATCGGGATGAAGAGCCGGGGCGTCTACGAGACCCCTGGCGGAACGCTCATGTACCACGCACATCGGGCGGTCGAGTCACTGACCCTGGACCGCGAGGTGGCCCATCTGCGCGACGAGATGTCGAACAAGTATGCAGAGATGGTGTACAACGGGTTCTGGTTCGCACCCGAGCGCGAGGCGCTGCAACACTTCATGGATGATCTCCAAAGACCCGTCACCGGGGAGGCTCGCCTCAAGCTCTACAAGGGCCACGCCATGATCGACGGCCGTAGGTCAGACACGCACGGCCTCTACGACGAAGCAACCGTCACGTTCGAGGCGGACGACGTCTACCACCAGGGTGACGCCGAGGGCTTCATCAGGCTCCAGTCCCTTCGCCTGCGCACGTTCGCAGAGAAACGCCTCGGCGAAGGTGAGTGATTCGGCTTTGGCCCCGCCACACGAGATCAGAGTCGAGACGTACTGTGACTCATGTCGCACGGGAGCTGCGGCATGAGTTTGTGGGCGGGAGGAAGGTTCGACGATGGGCCTGCGGATGCCCTGTGGCGGTTCACCGTGGATCACTCCGATCGGCGTCTGCTCGGCGTTGACATCGAGGGTTCCCTTGCGCACGTTGCCATGCTCGGTGAGGTCGGGCTGCTGGGCTCGGACGAGGTTACGGCCCTGACGCAGGGGCTGATGAGGATCGCAGCGGAGGCGGCTGACGGGGAGTTCGAGTGGCTCGAGTCTGACGAGGATGTCCACACTGCGGTCGAACGCAGGCTCGGCGAGCTCGAGGGAGAGGTTGCTGGCAAGCTGCACACCGGCCGCTCGCGCAATGACCAGATTTCACTCGACCTCCGACTGTACCTGCGGGAGTCGGTGGCAGGTCGAATCCTCCAGATCGAGTATCTGGTCGGCGTGCTGGTTTCACGGGCCAGACACGTCGGCGATGCGATCGTGCCGAGCTACACCCATGTTCAGCAGGCCCAGGCTGTTCCCTTCGCCCACCACCTTCTCGCCTACGGATGGATGTTGATGAGGGACCGCGACCGGTTCCACGATGCTCTCGCACGCATCGACGTGTCACCGCTGGGTGCAGGCGCTTCGGGCGGGTCATCGCTTCCCCTCGATCCAGCCTCGTCAGCTGAGCATCTCGGGATGTCAAGGGTGTTTGCGAACTCGATGGACGCCGTGGGATCCAGGGACTTCGCTGCCGAGTTCGTGTGGTGTGCGACCCAGACGATGGTGCACCTGTCGAGGTTGTCTGAGGAACTGGTCCTCTGGTCGTCTTCCGAGTTCGGATGGGTGACCTTCTCGGATTCGTACACGACAGGATCGTCAGCCATGCCACAGAAGAAGAACGCCGATATTGCCGAGCTCGTTCGTGGCAAGGCGTCCACAGTGATTGGCGACCTGACGGCGATAACGACGTTGCAGAAGGGTCTCCCGATGACCTACAACCGAGATCTTCAAGAGGACAAACGTGCAACGTTCCACGCTGATGACTCACTCGCTGGTGCATTGGACGCGCTGGCAGGCATGATCGCAACGGCCGACTTCCACCCATCCGCACCTGAGTCATGGGTGGTGGCGCTCGATTTGGCAGAGGTGCTTGTGGAACGCGGCGTGCCGTTCCGTGAGGCGCACAACATCGTCGGCAACCTTGTCTCATCGCTGGTGGGTGATGGCAGGCAGTTCGAGGATCTCGACGGCGAGGAGTTGGTGCGGATCGACGACAGGTTCGAGACAGACGATCTCCACCGGATCGACCCACAAGCCTCGGTGGAGGCTCGGGTGACGAGAGGTGGAGGCTCGATGGCTTCGGTCGCAGCCCAGATCGAGGCCCTGGAGTCGATGATCGGCCAGGACTGATGGCTGTATCCTCGGGCACGCCACTTGCGAAGAAGCTCGGCATCGGACAGAGGCGATCTGTGCGGTTCTACGAGATCGGCGACGCAACATGCCGGGCGATCTTTGAACCAATCGGGGCCACGAATGCACAGATGCTGACGACCGTCCACACAGCGTGGGTCTATCCGTCCGGGACGCCACAACCGTCATCCACCCCGCAACATGTCGGCACACAGGTACGGCATGGCAGGGCTAGCTCAGTGGTTGATCAGGCGAAGAAGACGACTGCGATCACAATCACAACGATCAGGGCAAGCGCCGTGATTCCGAGCGCGATGGGAAGGTTTTGGTTCCGTATGCGGACCACCGAGTAGCTCATCGGGTCGGATTCGTCGAGGCTGAAGTCGGAGCTGTCCGAGTCGTCAACAAACCCATGAGCGAGCATCGACATGCGGTAGGACCGGAGTGGGTTCCCAGGTACGTTGCTTGATTCGATGGGGGGTCCGGACTGGCTATGTCTGTCGCGCATTGGCGGCACCTCGCCTTCTGCTGCCACCCTAGCTCTACATCCTCGCCGCTATCACGTGCCGCACTTATTGGCACAATGTGAGCCACGGTGTCCGGTCGGGCATCGGCCAATCTTGTGGTGTATCGATCGCCCAGATGGACGTACGATTGATGTGGGAGCAGTTGTGAGGAGTTGCAGGTGACCCAGGCGACCATCGATATCTGGCTCGAGCCCCAACCGGACGGAACTCGCTGGCCGTCTTGGATTCAAAGGGGTCACTGTGTCATCACCGACACCACCTCACTGAAGGGATCGGGTCAGGTCTTCTTCGCCGGTGTGGACGGTGCACCAATCGATGTTCAGTTCACAGACGCCGCGGGATCGGTCCATGCGATCGAGGGCGCCGGCGTTGTCGAGGTCCTCTTCGACGTTCACTCCGACCGAGGCGTTGAAGTCCACGTGTACGAACCACCCAGAGTGCACTCAACCGTTTGAGCGGGAGCCCAAATCAGGGCAGATGGGCGCACATGTTGCCTCGGATATGGGCGGGGCCTACTCGTTCGAGCGACCTCGCTCGTTGGTCGGCCGCAGGCGAAGGTGAGCGGGCACCCTGTGGGGGCAAGACTTGGCTAGGCGGCCTTGGCGGGTGCGGCTCGAAAGCAGAGCGGGCAGGATGCCGTGTCACAGTGGTCCACGACCTCGACATCGAGGCCCATCTCAGCGAAAAGCACCTCGATGGTGTCATCGCCAAGCAGTGTCATGTCTGCCGGGTAGGTGTTGGGTATGAGTTGCATCGTTTCCATGTTCACACCGTATCTCGGGGGTATGACAGAAAGCGGAGCCGCAGGGCCGCGAAGCTCCGGGATCCCGGAGCTCTGTAGTCTGAACTGCATGGAACTCAAGCGCTATACCGAAATCGATCCGTTTGCCTTTGCCGATATCGAGCTTCGAGAGATGACACCCGACTCGTTCGACGCCGCCTCGTTTGCGGAGGTCGTGCTTCCGATCGGAGTTGAGCGGCCCAAGCGTGAGAACGCCAAGGACCATCGGATCTACATTTGCTTTCGCGGTGAGATTGAATTCACTGTGGATGGTGACACCTTCCGGATCACACCAGGCGATGTGCTCCACATCGACAAGGGCGAGACCTACGGATTCCACAACGGCGGCTACGAAGAGGGCAGGCTCCTGCTGATTCGTGTCCCTGGCCCCGAGCTCCCGGAGCGAGCGCAGCCGTAGCGAGCTTCGGCCGTGGTGTTGCGTGGGAGGCACGCCGGACGAAGACCGACAGCACACGCTCGGGCGATCGCCGACCGCTGCTGAACCCTGGAGCGGCCAGAGGTCTACGCCTTCGGCAGCACGTATCGCCAGATCATCACAAAGTGGATCGTGGTTCCGGCGATGACCATGACGTGAAAGAGCTCGTGGTACGAGAACACCCGTGGCCACAGCTTCGGCCAGTTCGTGACCAACAGGACCATGCCGAGGGTGTATACCGCGCCACCGATCAGTCCGAGCAGGGCAGCTGTCCATCCGAGTTCGATGACGAACTTCCACGCAATGAGGATGCCGAGCCAGCCCATCGTGGCGCCGAGCGCCATGGAGAACCCTTGCCTCTCCCTGGGGAAGAAGCTGTGCTGGATCACGCCGATCGCAACCGCCCCCCATGCGAATGCAAGGAAGGCCCACTGTGCCCAACCGTCGAGGGCGACGATGGTTGGCGGGGTGTAGGTGCCAGCGATGAGGACGATGATCATGGTGTGGTCGACTCGTTGCATTCGCTTCTTCCATGCGAGGTCCCAGGGAACGCCGTGATAGAGCGAACTCGTCGTGTAGAGGGCGATCATGGCGGCACCGAATACGATCGCACCCAGACGGGTACCCCAGTTTGGGGCCTGCCATGCGAGAAACACGGTGCCGAATACTGCTGTGATCGCAGCCGCGCCGTGCAGGAACCCACGAACGGGGTTCTGCATCCGGCCCAAGGTCCACCGAGGAATTTCCACCAAAGGAATCGTACCCGCTGCTATCACATTTCTGCGAACGGATTTCGAAAAAGGTCGCCGGAGATGATTCAGCTCGGCGACTCGTGTGTATCTCGTCGGATTCGGAGGCGGGCCTCCTAGGCTGTGGTTCGACTGGCACCGCAACGACGGGGATGTTCGTGTCGACCAAGGATTCAATGCTGCGGCCGCTGTACAAGGTCTACGGCGACCGCCTTGCGAAGCAGCTGGATCGCGATGCTCTGCCCAAGCACATCGGGGTGATCCACGACGGTCATCGACGGTACGCACGTGCTGAGGGCCTTCCCGACTATCAGGCGTCCTACCGAGTCGGCATGGAGAAGTTCGAAGAGTTCCTGCAGTGGACCGCTGAGCTCGACATCGCCGCCGTCACCTGCTGGTTGTTGTCCACGGAGAACCTCCTTCGCCCAGATGAAGAGCTCAATCCCTACTACGAGGTCCTCATCGAGCTCTTCCGCCGCATCCCGGAATCGTCCGCGGGTAGGAATGTGAGGGTGAAGTTCATCGGAAGCCTCGACCTGCTTCCCTCCGACCTGGTCGAGGCTGCCAAGGAGCTCGAAGAGCAGTGCTCATCGGGTTCGCGCCGCGTGACGATTGCCCTTGCCTATGGAGGACGTCAGGAGATTGTGGACGCCGTGAAGGACCTGGTCGCGGATCTCGCAGACCAGGGTGTCGAGGCGCACGAGATCAGCGCCCACATCGAGAAGCAGTCGCTGTCGGACCGCATGTACGCATCCGACCTGCCCGACCCCGACCTCGTCCTCCGTACGTCGGGTGAGGCGCGACTCTCGGGTTTCATGCTGTGGCAGGCGGCATATGCGGAATACGCCTTCGTCGACGTGTACTGGCCAGCGTTCCGGCGCGTCGACTTCCTTCGAGCGTTGAGGGACTTCACGCGCCGCGAACGCCGCTACGGCAAATGAGCTGCGCAGGATCCGAGGCTCATTCGTAGTGCGTGCTACCTCGACCGGAGCTCGATCGGTATGTGGTCCTGGTCGTTGAAGGTGCGCAGGCTCGGTACGAAGGCGCCTGCGAGGGGGATCATCTTCACCCGTGCAAATGATGCGTGGAACAGCACCAGGCGCTCCCATTCCCAAGGTGCGGGAGGGATACCGAGAAGATGCGTCAGGCACACAGAGTTCGTTCCCCCGTGTGCCACGATCACGAGCCGACCCGGATCTGCCGTCATGTGCCACAGGCTGGAGTCCACGGGATCCCTGAACACTCCGCGCTTTGCGAGCAGAGCGTCGAGCGCCTTTGTGACGCGATCGTGGAACTCGCGGAACGACTCGCCGCCGGGAAGTCCATCCCACCACTCTTCAGGGGTGCGGTCCTTGGTCGTTTTGAAGATCTCGATGACCGACTCCTCGGTCACCCCTTCCCAATTCGGCATCTTCACCTCTACGAAGTCGTCAACGGTGATGACCGCCAAGTCGGTCCCGTCCGCAATCGGCTCTGCCGTTTGCTGACTCCTGGTTGCGGGGGAGGCAATCAGCTCGGTGGCTGGTTTTGGGTCGCCTGCGATGCGGTACGCAGCGAGCTTGGCTTGTTCATGGCCCAGGGCCGTAAGGAAGGGGTCGGTCTGGGAGATGCCGTCGATGGCCCACTGTGGTTGGCCGTGGCGAATGAAGATGATGTCCATGGATCAGAGGGTACCTACGAGCGCGCAGGCCTGAACCAGCTCGTCCGCTCCAGGGCTCTCCGATCGCAAGCGGCGATTTGAGACGTTCAGGGCATGAGAAGCCCTCAGACTCGCAACGATCACCCGTCTGACCGCAACGCTCCTCGGCACGCCCAGGCATGGCGCCAGCGATTGCCGCTCCTGGGCGTGATCCGCGCCGCGTGGAGCCGCTCACCGCTCGCTAACCGCCCGGTGGGACGTTGTGGCCATGCAGTGGTCACAGACTCTCGGCAGGGCAATGACCGTCCTTCTCGTCGCTGCGTATGCAGCTCTCGACGTATCCATCGCTGACCCCGGCGAGACTCCCTCTGCGGTTCCCGTCGTCGAAACCGGCTGGCGCCCGATATCCGATGCTGATCAGGAGATCATCGATTGGGCGACCAACCTATTCGAGACTGCCGGACTGAAGATGCCTTCTGTCGAGATAGCGCTCTTCGATGGCCATGAGCCGTGCGGAGGCAGCGAGGGCAGGTTCGTGGAGTCGACAACCGGGTCTGGAACGATTCTCGTCTGCGCGACTCATGACAAGCCAGAAGTGCAGGACCTGTGGCGAAGGCGAACCCTCGTCCACGAACTCGCCCATGCGTGGTCGTTCGATGCTTTGACGGAGGATGATCGGAGGACGTTCCTCAAGCTTCGTGGGCTGCAGTCGTGGTTGGATCCCGAGGACCCGTGGCACCTGCGAGGAGCTGAGCAAGCTGCAGAGATAGTCCTCTGGGGCCTGGTCGACTTCGAGATCGTGCTGGTGAAACTTCCCGATCGATCGTGCGACGAGCTGACCCGAGCCTTTCTCCTGCTGACCGGCCAGCTGCCACCAAACGGCGCGCACCTTTCGGCCACGGTGTGAGAGCAGCGAGGAGCAACGTCGGTGACAAGATTGAGATGCTCATGAGTGCGGGCCACCCCCCGGTGTCACGGCCAGGCCGAGCGCTCTCGCATGACGTCGAGCTTGTTGGGAAGGGTTGAGGCCGGGCCACCGACACCCGGAACGTCGAAATTGCCCCAGGACGAACCGAAGGCCGCCTTGCGGCGGCCTTTGGTTCGGGCTTAGACGGGAGGTTAGGAAGGCATCCTGTCTGACTACTGTGTCGGCGGAACCTGAGCAGAACTTGAGAGGTTTTTCTGGATTCTTTTGAAGACCCGAGATTGGCCCTCATCGGCCATCTGAGAGCCTACGCAGTGCGCACGGATGGGCCGTTCGTGCTGCGGTCCGGGGAGACGTCCGATTGGTACATCGATGCGCGTCAGACGACGTTCTCAGGTACCGGCGCCCGGCTTGTCGGTGCCGCCGTGGCGACCGAGGTTCCTGCTGCTGCGACGGCCGTGGGAGGCATGACCATGGGCGCTGACCCGATTGCGGTGGCGACGGCGATGGTGGCCTCGGAGGAGGGACGGAGCCTCACCGCGTTCTCGATCCGGAAGTCTGAGAAAGATCATGGAACCGGCGGCCGGCTCGTGGGCCCGGTCGGCGCTGGAGATGCAGTCGTTGCGCTCGAGGACACCACCACCACTGGCTCGGCGCTTGTCGAGGCCATTGAGGCCCTGCATGCCGAGGGCGTCCGGGTCATCCGGGCGATCGCGCTCGTCGATCGGTCCGGTGGTGTGGCCGGAGTTCGCGTTGAAGAACTCGGTGTGCCCTACATTGCGCTCATCACCCCAGCCGATCTCGGAGTCGAGACCTAGACCGATGCGCGCCTACAAGTCACCCACGAGGCTGTTTGCCTTCGGTCTCCTGGGGTTGCTGCTTCTCATTGCCTCGATAGATGTCATGTTCGCTCATTGGGTTTCCACCGAGCCCGAGAACACGGATGGCGTCCTCACCACCAGAGGCCATGCCCAGCAGCGGGGAGACATCATCTGGGGTGCGGTGATGCTCGGCACCGGCACCGCCCTCTTTGCCGGAGCGTTCATTGAGCTCATACGCCGCGAGCCGCAGTGCGTGATCGCAGCGGGAGGCATCGAGATCCCAATGGGCAAGCACGGCCAGGATGTGACGGTTCCGTGGTCGAACATCCGAGACGTGCATGGCGACATCATCAAGGACGGCTTCGACGGCTCGATGCGCGAGCAGCTGGTCATTGAGGTCCTCGACACCGCAGACCTACCCGCCGAACCCCAGGGCGCGCAATGGAACGGCAACGATCTGCAGGTGGACGCTGAGAATTGGACGAAGGGTGTGGGTGAGTTTGCGATCGCCGCGCAGGGAGCGCTTGGCCATTACCGCAGGGTTGACGAGATCAAGCACATGGAAGCTCCCTCACTGACGTGGCACACATCGGTTGAAGCGGCTGGCGATTCAGCCGACGAGCAGATTGCTCCCGGGGGTGAGGTCGAAGCCGAGGATGCTGATGTCGAGGTGGAACCGACGGATCCCCCTGTGGAACCCGTGATGCTCAAACCGGATGAATCCGGTCGATCCCACACCGATGCGCCGCCGCCTTCCGATGTCTTGTTGGACGATACGGTGTCAGACGATGTGGCGCCGGACGACGTGTTGAATGGGGACGAGGCGGCCGAACCGTCGGATCCGGAGGAGACGAAACCGTGATCATTGGTGCACACGTGAGCCCGCAGAAACCGATCGAGGAAGCAAACGCCAGGGGTGCAGAAGCTGTTCAGATATTCCTTTCCAATCCGCAGCAGTGGAAAGCCCCGCTGCCCAGAGATGATGCCGAGGAGTTGAAGGCCTCGGACATCGACATCTATGTGCATGCGCCCTACCTCATGAATCTCGCAAGTCCGAACAACCGGGTTCGCATCCCTTCACGCAAGACGCTCGCCAGCACCGTGGAAGCGGCGTCGACGATTGGAGCGAAGGGTGTCATCGTCCACGGAGGCAGCGTCGGTGATGATGAAGACGTTGCCGTTGGGTACGAGCGCTGGCGCAAGGCCCTCGAATCGTTTGATGTCGCCGTCCCCATCCTCGTCGAGAACACTGCGGGTAGCGGGAACTCGGTGATGCACGACCTCGCTCACTACGGTCCGCTGTGGGAACAGATCGGGTCATTCGACGTTGGAGTATGCCTCGACACATGCCACACGTGGGCATCAGGTGCCGACATGGAATCTGCAGTCGACCTCGTGACCGGATTTGCTGGCGGCGTCGCACTTGTCCACTGCAACGACTCGAAAGACGAGGCCGGGTCGAACCGTGATCGGCATGAGAACCTCGGTGCCGGACAGATCCCCGAGGAGCTCCTCGTCGGGGTTGTCCGCGAGGCGAACGCACCGGTCATTCTCGAGACGCCTGGCGACGCTGAGAACCATATCGCCGACATGGCGTGGCTTCGATCGAGGCTCTGAGGATGGCTGCCGGATCCGGATGGTCCTACCAAGGTGATTCGGGACCAGACGCGTGGGGTTCGCTCGATCCTTCCTACCGCCAATGCGAACTGGGACGAATGCAGTCGCCCATCGACCTTTCGGCAGCCACGGCGGGCGAGCGCGGAGACCTTGCCCTGAGCTATCACCTGAACTTCCTCACCTTCTTCGATGAAGGGACGACGATCGTGATTTCGGCAGAACCCGGAGGAGTCATGTCCTATCTCGGCCGTCAATATGACTTCGCGGAGTTGCACTTTCACGCTCCGGCTGAACACACGATCGGAGGGCTGCGCCCTGACCTCGAAGGGCATTTCGTCCACACGGGCGCCGGTCGGTCGATCGCCGTCGTGGCAGTCATGTTCGAGGAGTCGCCGGGCGCCCATCCGGTTGATGAGCTCGTGACCACGATCCCTCCACAGGGGGAGATGATCACGACCGAGCGCTTGGCAGACATCCAGCGTGTCATTCCCCTGGCGTCACCGCGCTATCGCTATAGCGGCTCGCTGACCACACCTCCCTGCACGGAAGGCGTGGATTGGGTTGTGATGCAGGAGCCCCAGCTCGTGGGTTCGGCCGCCCTCGAGGCGTTTGCTGATCGATATGCACCGAACAATCGTCGCGTCCAGCCGCTGAACGACCGCCAGGTCACGCTGGGTTGATGTGCATCGCAGTGGTCGTCGCCGTTCGGATACCGACACCGAGGTACAACTCAGTTCCGCTCTCATTCACCGGCGCGGTGTGATTCCGGCAACCAGCCGATCTGGCCCGCAGGGCGTGAACTCGTCCTCCCGGGACTCCCCGCCAGGGTGATGGCGGGTGAACAGGTCGTGGCAAGAAACTGAATGGAGCCCAGCGGCTCACAGCTGCAATCGGGCGGACAGCGGGTCTAGCCTTTCACCGTTATGGCCACACCTCCCCAGAAACCGATGCATCTCGGGGAGAAGCCCCGCGAGTGGTTTCCTGCACGCCGATGGATGCCCAAGTACCAACGGAGATGGCTCAAGGGTGACCTGATCGCCGGGGCGGTCGTGGCGGCACTTGCCATCCCGCAGTCGCTTGGCTACGCCACGATCGCGGGTCTGCCTGTGGAGGTGGGCCTCTACTCGTTGCCGACCGTGCTGGTCTGCTACGCGCTTCTGGGCAGCTCGCGGGTACTGATCGTCGGACCGGTCTCCACCGTCGCACTGCTCACTGGGACGCTCATTGCCGGGTTCCAGCCGGCTGAC
>Ga0265303_10001170_pt1 | contig 15911 bp, 12 predicted proteins | sample Helome_2_FD_192494 | JGI IMG/M metagenome (GOLD analysis project Ga0265303, IMG submission 192494) | Marine sediment microbial communities from subtidal zone of North Sea - Hel_20160317 (Illumina Assembly) | ecosystem: Environmental > Aquatic > Marine > Subtidal zone > Sediment ... | reverse complement strand
AGCTCCGCTCCGAGTCCGCTGAACTTCTCATGTCTGCAAACGTGTGGTGCATCAGGACGACTCGGACCCGGCTCCCGATCAGCGACCCCTACGCACTCAACCTCCCACCAGTTGAAGAATGTCAGCCACTCGACGTCGATTTCGGGGAAGTTCTCGGCTACATGGATGGCGTTGAAATGCGTACCGCGGCCGGGCTTCCATTCCGGGGTGGGAGCGCTGCCATCTGGATCCGCCTCGCAATCCCTCTCATTGATGGCGAAACCGCCGATCCGTACGCCCTGTGCGGGATGTTCGGCGATCTCGGGAACGGAATTGCTGCCATTGAGCCGCTGAATCAGCTGTTTGCGATCAACACCGACCTCACTGTGTATCTGGCCAGACGCCCGATTGGTGAGTGGATTGCAGTGGAGTCCTTAACGATTTCTCACGGATTGGGGCTAGGCATGACGGACTCCTTGGTATACGATGCCACCGGATTCGTAGGCAGGGCCAACCAGTCGATCTTTTTCGACCGCCTCTGACTTGCGGGAACTCTGAACGGTCCTGTGACGTCTCATACGTGTCCACCCAATATGAAACCCCACCCGGTAGAGGCACCCATCCACGACATAGGTGCGCACCGAACATACATGTGAAGGAATTCACAACATGACAGCACGACAGATGACACCCACCGAGGTCGGCGACAGCCTCACAACGTATCTCGCCGACATCGCAAACCACGAGCTGCTCACAGCTGACGATGAGGTGGATCTCGCTCAGGCGATCGAAGCCGGACGGGACGCCGAGGAGAAGCTCGAGGCTGGCGGCGTCAGGGGCGCCGAAAAGGTCAAGCTGCAGCGAACAGCACGCCATGGCAAGGGTGCCAAGGATCGATTCGCACAGGCCAACCTCCGCCTTGTGGTCTCGCAGGCAAAGCGCTACCGGAGCCAGTACGGCATCGAGTTCGTCGACCTCATCCAGGAGGGCAACCTCGGACTCATTCGTGCGGTCGAGAAGTTCGATTGGCGCAAGGGATTCAAGTTCTCAACGTATGCCACGTGGTGGATCCGCCAGGCGATGCAGCGCGCAGTTGCAGAGAAGTCGCGAACGGTTCGCCTACCGAACTCGCTCCACGACACGTTGCTCACGCTGAACGGCACCCGGAACCGCCTCCTGTCCGAGCTCGGACGTGAGCCGACATCTGAGGAACTCTCCGACGAGTCCGGCCTTCGTCTCGATCAGGTCCTCGAAGCCCAGCTCGTTGCGGATTCGGTCTCACTCGAAGCACCAGTTGGTGAGGACGGTGCCGTGCTCGGCGACTTCGTAGCACACGATGATGAAGACGATCCGGTCCGTGAAACAGAGCGGGTTTCGACGATCGAGGCGCTGAGAGAGGCCATCGATCGCCTTCCAGAGCGCGAGGCCTACATCCTCTCGAAGCGTGTCGGCTTTGACGATGGCATGCCCCGCACGCATGAGGAGATCGGCAAGCATCTCGAGCTCGGCCCAACGAGGGTCCGCTCGCTCGAGAAGCAGGCGCTTTCACGTCTGCGCCACCCTGCCTTCGGACTCCGCCAGGAATCAGACTTCTAGACACCGAACGCACACAACGCGCGTTCCGCCAAAGCGGGTCGGCCCTCACGGGTCGGCCCGCTTTGGCGTTCCCTGTGGCGTTCCCGTGCAGCCGGACCCGACGCTGGAAGAAGTTCAGTTATGCAAGTACGGGGTCCGCTCCTAGAATCTTGAGCGCCTACTCAAGAATCGAGCCTGTTCATGCCCTCGAAGAAGAAGGAACGTCGCGTCGCGATCGTCGACGGTCTCCGCACCCCATTCGCCAAATCCGGCACCGCGTTCAAGGACCTGTCGACCCTGGAACTCTCCAACAAGGTGGTTGCCGAGCTCCTTGCCCGCAGCGGTCTCGAGGGATCCCAGGTCGATCGAGTCGTCTATGGCTCCGTCGTCCAGGACGTCGCCTCCCCGAACATCGCACGGGAGATCGTTCTGGCCGGCCCCTTCCCAGAAACCGTGGATGCGTTCTCGGTGACGCGAGCCTGTGCAACATCGACACAATCCGTCGTCACCGGGGCGCAAGGGATCCTTGCAGGTGAGGCCGACGTGATCATCGCTGGCGGCGCCGATTCGCTGTCACGACCTCCGATCACCTACTCGGATGCATTCGTGGACGCCCTGATGACGGCGAACGCTGCCAGGGACCTTCCATCGAAAGCAAGAGCGTTCACGAGGGTTCGTCCCAAGGACCTTGCACCGGTTCCTCCCGCCATCGCCGAGCGATCGACGGGCGAAACCATGGGCGATTCGGCCGAGAAGATGGCCAAGGAGAATGGCATCACCAGGGAGGACCAGGACGCTTTCGCAGTCCGGTCGCACGCGAAGGCCATCGAAGCGTGGGAGGCGGGGGTCTTCGACGGTGAGGTGATGCCCTACCCGATCCCGCCCACGTATGCGGACACGGTGGAGCGCGACACGATCCCCAGGGCGGACTCGACGATGGAGAAGCTTGCTCAGCTCAAGCCTGTCTTCGACCGCAAGTACGGCTCGGTCACCGCAGCAAACTCCTCTCCCCTGACGGACGGAGCATCTGCGATCGTGCTGATGTCGGAGGAGGCTGCAGCGGCCCTGGGCTACGAGCCGCTCGCTTTCATCAAGTCATACGCCTTCGCCGCGCTCGACCCGAACTGGCAGCTGTTGATGGGCCCGGCGTTCGCAACACCACTCGCCCTGGACCGAGCCGGAATGACCCTCGCGAACATCGATGTGGTCGATATGCACGAGGCGTTCGCCGCCCAAGTCCTCTCAAACGTTCAGGCCTTTGGCTCGAAGGAATTCGCAGAGAAGCGCCTCGGGAGAAGCGAAGCAATCGGTGAGATCGATGAGTCCAACTTCAACATCCACGGGGGTTCGATCTCACTCGGCCATCCGTTTGGCGCAACGGGGGCACGCCAGCTCACGACAATGGCAAACGAACTCAACCGGAGGGGCGGAGGAACCGCCCTCGTAACACAATGTGCAGCAGGTGGCCTCGGTGCCGCCGTGGTCCTGGAGAAATGACGATGGGTTACGACAACTTCCACTTCGACCTCGACAACGGGGTGGCAACGGTCCTCATGGACCGCAAGGACGAATCGATGAACACCCTCGGGGTGGAGTTCCTCACGGAGCTCGACTCCGTCATCGAACGGCTCGAGGACGATGACGTACAGGCGGTGGTCTTCGGATCTGCAAAGCGCGACTTCCTCGCCGGGGCAGACATACGAATGTTCGCCGACTTCGCGACAACAGACGATGCCGTGGCAGGGTTGAAGGAAATCCACCGGATCTTTGCGCGAATCGAAAGGCTCCACGCCGAGGGTGGAAAGCCCGTTGTCATGGCGATCCATGGTGCCTGTCTGGGCGGCGGACTCGAGTTTGCCCTGACGGGTTCGACGAGGATCTGCACCGACAGCCCGAAGACCCAGCTCGGCCAACCCGAGGTCCAGCTCGGGTTGATTCCCGCAGCGGGCGGCACCCAGCGACTCCCTGCAGTCGTCGGCCTCGCTGTTGGTCTCGAAATGATCGTCGGCGGACGGCCAGCGAGGCCCGGAAAGGCCCGCAAGATCGGACTCGTTGACGAGGTGGTACCAAAGGAGGTCCTCCTCGACATCGCGCACAAGAGGGCAGAAGAAGCCATCGATGCTGAACCACCGGACCGGGTGATCGCACTCAATGTGTCCACACAGAGCCTCCAACGGCTCGCCCTCGAGAAGAACCCTGCCGGCCGCAGACTGCTGTTCAAGAAGGCCTGGGAAGCCATGATGAAGGAGTCTGGTGGTCACTACCCGGCCCCGAAGCGCGCGATCGAGGCGGTCCAGATCGGTGTCGACCAGGGCCGGGAGGCTGGGTTCGCTGCCGAAATCAGGTTCTTCGCCGAGTTGGTGTTCACACCGGAATCCGAGGCGCTGCGATCGATCTTCTTCGCAACGCAGTCCCTCAAAGCAGACTCTGGGGTCGACTCCGATGCGACGGCGCGCAACGTGGATCACGTGGCCGTTCTCGGTGGCGGGCTGATGGGTGGTGGGATCGCAACCGTTTCCGCCATCAACGCCGGTGACGTCGTGCGCATCAAGGAGATTGATGCACCGGGTGTGGCGAGGGGACTTGCACACGTCGATGCCCAGGTTCGCAAGCGGGCGAAACGCCGCAAGATGTCGGCGTTCGAGGTTGATCAGATCCTCAACCGAGTCACGGGATCGTCGACATGGACAGGCTTCGACAACACCAACCTGGTGATCGAAGCGGTGTTCGAGGACCTCGCGCTCAAACAGTCGATCGTCAAAGACGTCGAATCGGTCGTCAGCGAGGACACGATCTTTGCGTCGAACACGTCGTCGCTTCCGATCTCTGACATCGCAGCAGCGAGCTCTCGACCAGAGACCGTCGTGGGTATGCACTACTTCTCGCCCGTCGAGAAGATGCCGTTGCTCGAGGTCATTGCCACGGACTCAACTGCGGACTGGGTCACCGCCACGGCTGTCCAGGTCGGCAAGGACCAGGGCAAGACCGTGATCGTGGTCAACGACGGTCCCGGTTTCTACACCACGAGAGTGCTTGCACCGTATTCGGTCGAGGCAGGCTTCCTCCTGGCGGAGGGCGCTACGGTCGAGGCGATTGACGACGCCGTGATGGCGTGGGGATTCCCTGTCGGGCCACTGCTGCTTGGCGATGAGGTCGGGATCGACGTCGCAGCCCACGTTGCCCACACGATGCGCGAGGCGTTCGGCGAGCGCATGAACGGGCCAGACATCATGGATGCGCTGATCGCGGATGGCCGGAAGGGCCGCAAGAACGGTCGCGGTTTCTACCTCTACGAAAAGGGTGGGCGCGGCGACGTCGATGAGAGCGTGTACGAGGTGATGGGCCTCGGCGAACGTTCAACCATCCCAGCCTCTGAGATCCAGGAACGGATTGCGCTTGCGTTCATCAACGAGGCAGCACGCTGCCTTGAGGAGGGGATCCTACGTTCGGCACGCGATGGCGACATTGGTGCTGTGTTCGGCGTCGGGTATCCACCGTTCCGGGGCGGACCGTTCTTCACCGTCGATGCCATGGGCGCCGCTGTCGTCGTCGAGTCCCTCGAACGCCTCGCTGCCGACCAAGGCCCACGGTTCGAGCCTGCCCAGATCCTCAAGGACCATGCCAAGGAAGGCAAACGCTTCCGATAGGAGTTCGACGCCGAGCGTTCTACCAGCCTGGGCACCTTTCAGGCCTGTGGCCCGGCACGGCGCCGGACGGCATTGCTAGGTTTGAGTGCATTGGCATGGCTCCCAACGCCTGCCGTGGATCGGAGACACCATGAGGAAGGCATCAATCCTTGCTGCCGCGCTGCTCCTGGCACTTGCGGCGTGCGGGGGAGACGACGCTGGCTCATCGAACGATGGAACGAACGGCGACTCTGGCGGTGCGTCAGGAGGAGCCGTAGTCGATCCGCAGCCACCAGGGCAGGCAACGGTGGCTGTCGACGGGCAGATCTTCACCCTGAACCAGCCCGGTGCCCTGGCGTGCAACGTGACCCCCGAAGAGATCACCTTCTCGTTCCGCCTGGGCGACAACGAGGTCACCCTCGGCGCTGGTGCGTCGAAGTTCGACTCTGATTGGCTCGGCAACATCTCCCTCGTTGTTGCGAACCCCAATGGGGAGCAGGGACCGATCCAGTACTTCGTGAACGTGGCGGACGACGGGGAACAGGGATTTGCCTTCGCCTCGCCAAGCATGTCGTACTCGGGTCCGATGCAAAAGCAGCCGGCGAACGACGGTTCCAATCCCCCGCCAGTCGACGTCGGCAGCGGAACGGTCAGCATCACCTGCCCATAGCTGGTTTCGCTACTCGGCATCTGGTCTGACGTTGCCACACGGCTCGAGGGCTACGACCTACTGCCGGGCGTTTCTGGAAGCCAATTCGTCTTCGATGTGTGAGATTCGAACGTTCAGTCGCCCGAGCCCTGAGTCTGACGCCTCCCGGCCGTGAAGCGCTGTGAACGCAGCTCCGACGCGACCTGCGCTCTCAACACCACCTCCCATGACGTATCCGCCTCGCGAATTCGCGAGCACTCGCCGCTGACGCTTGAGTGCGGCGAGCTCGGACTCGAGCGAGGCGGTCGACCGATCTGCATCTATCTCGACTGCGGCCTCGGCCGCCCGGGCCCGGAGGGCGTCCTGTTCCTTCAGGAGACGGAATCGGTCGGGGGATGGCCCTTCAGGAAGCGCTGCCAGTTCGTCGATGATCCATGCCAGTCGAAGTGTGATCTCCTCGAGGTTGTCCATCGTCACCCCCAGGACGGGTACCCAGTTCCAGTATCTGCCCACAGCAGCGACACGTCCAGTGCAGCCGGGTCGACCCGGGATCCACTGAATTGGTGCCTGTCGCGGTGTTCCCGCCGCTGATCAGTCGCAAGAGGTGGTTCAGGCGTCTGGAGGGCTCGGTCGATCCGACGGCTTCGGCTCGTTCCCTTTTGACTCGCGCCAATCGTGGAGGAAGTGGACCATCGCGTAGACCGCAAACAGGATCAGGGCACCGAACACCACGAAGGACATCATCGCCTGAGCGTATCAGCGGAGGTTCGCTGAGTAGGGTCTAGGCAATGTTGCATGAGTTCCGGCTTCCAGATATCGGCGAGGGTTTGACCGAGGCGGAAATTGTCTCGTGGTTCGTCGAGGAGGGTGCGGCGGTTGCCGTCGGAGAGACCGTGGTCGAGGTGGAGACAGCGAAGACGACTGTCGAAATCCCTTCCCCTTTTGCAGGTGTGATCGCGCAACGCATCGGCGAGGAGGGGGACACAATCGAGGTGGGGGCGATCCTCTTTGTGATCGACTCGCTCGACAGCCCACAACCCGGTGTATCAACACAGGAACAGGGGACAACCGCGGGAGAGTCTCGGGTGCCCATGCAGGCGAGGGCCGCGGTGGCAACCACGGAACGGTCCACAGGAGTGCGAGCCGTTCCTGCCGTGCGCAAGCTCGCACAAGACCTCGGCGTGGACCTCACAGCCATGACAGGAACCGGGCCGAACGGGGCGATCACTCGTGACGACATCAAGGCGGCTGCTACGAGCGAGCCAGCTGAGACCGCGATCCCGTTGAGCCGCGTCCGTCGTGCCATTGCGGCGCACATGACCGATTCGTGGACGACGATCCCGCACGTGACCGTCCAAGCCGAAGTACGCGCTGAGGCAATGCTCGCTGCCTTGAGGAGCGGGCTTTCGATCGAAGCAAGCGTGGCCCGAGCTGTCCTGCCTCTGCTCGCCGAGTTCCCAGCGTTCAACTCCAGGTTCGAGGACGATGTGATGATTCACCGGTCCTCTCGGAACCTGGGTTTCGCCGTCGACACCGACGCCGGCCTCCTGGTAGCAGTCGTCAGGGAAGCCGACCAACTGTCACACAATGCCCTCGCTGCAGAGATCGATCGCGTTCAAGATGCGGCTCGGATCGGAGACCTGACCCCAGACGAGGCGACAGCTCAAACATTCACGATCTCGAACATCGGTGCGCTTGGTGGAGGCCACGGCACGCCGATCATCCCGATCGGAACCTCCGCGATTGTTTCGATCGGCCGGGGGCGGGAGCAGCCGATCGCCGAGGCTGGGAAGATCGAGGTTGGCCAACTCGCCCCGCTCGACCTGTCCTACGACCATCGCATCATTGATGGGGGGCTTGGCCAACGGTTCCTTGCCGCGCTCGTTGCGAGGCTCGAGGCGGGATAGCCTCGGCCAACCGTCCGAGCAGCCGCGTGCAACGACCCGAGACTCGAGACCCCGAGGCTCACTCTCCCTCTTCAAAGGCCTCTATCGGGGGGCATGCACAGAACACGTGGCGGTCGCCGTACGCGTTGTCAATGCGGCCGACCGGGACCCAGTATTTGTCGTCACGCAACGAGGCAATCGGGTATGCCGCTTCTTCACGGCTGTACTGGCGGTCCCACGCATCCGCAACAACGTCTGCGGCTGGGTGCGGCGCATGCCGCAACACCGAATCGGCAACGCCACCTTCGGGCACTGCCTCGATCTCTGCCCGAATGGCGATCATGGCATCGACAAAGCGATCAAGTTCAAACTTGGACTCTGACTCGGTTGGTTCGATCATCAACGTTCCAGCAACCGGGAACGACATCGTTGGCGCGTGGAACCCATAGTCGATGAGGCGCTTGGCAATGTCCTCGTTTGTCACATCAGTGTCGGCCTGGATCTGGCGAATATCGATGATGCACTCGTGGGCAACGAATCCCCCAGGCCCGGTGTAGAGGATCGGGTAGTGGTCCATGAGGCGGGAAGCAACGTAGTTCGCGTTGAGGATCGCAACCTCCGTTGAACGTCGCAGACCCTCGGGTCCCAGCATGGCGATGTACATCCATGAAATGGGGAGAACGCCTGCTGAACCCCACGGTGCAGCAGCAACCGCACCCGTGCCATCGTCTGGACCCTGGGAATCCGGCACGAGACCATGACCTGGCAAGTAGGGGGCAAGATGCGCCTTCACACCGATCGGCCCGACCCCCGGGCCTCCACCGCCGTGGGGGATCGCAAACGTCTTGTGCAGATTGAGGTGCGAGACGTCGGACCCGAAAGCTCCAGGCTCTGCAATCCCGACCATTGCGTTGAGGTTGGCTCCATCGAGGTAGACCTGCCCGCCGTTGTCGTGGACGATGTCGCAGATCTCAACGATCGCTCCCTCGAACACACCGTGCGTGGACGGATAGGTGATCATGATTGCTCCGAGCAGCTCGGCATGCTCCTCTGCCTTCGAGCGAAGGTCGCCGATGTCGATGTTGCCGTCCTCGTCACACTTCACAACGACGACTCTCATTCCGGCCATCACGGCGGAGGCTGGATTCGTCCCGTGGGCGGACGACGGGATCAGGCACACATCCCTGTGCGCTTCTCCTCTCGACTCGTGATATCCGCGGATTGCCAGAAGACCGGCAAACTCCCCCTGGGCGCCGGAGTTCGGCTGCACGGATACCGCGTCATATCCCGTGATGGCGGCCAGCCACGCTTCGAGTTCAGCGATCATCAGGAGGTAGCCCCCGGCCTGATCAAGGGGGACAAACGGATGGATATCCGCGAACTCAGACCAGGTGATTGGAACCATCTCCGAAGTGGCGTTCAGCTTCATCGTGCACGAGCCGAGCGGGATCATCGAACGATCGAGGGCGATGTCCTTCCCTTGGAGCCGCCGGAGGTAGCGGAGCATTTCGGTCTCTGAGCGGTACCGCTCGAATGTTGGGTGCTCGAGGAACGGTGTAACCCGGACCCGGTCACCGGGGATGCCCTCGGCGGACTCATCCTGACCGCTGGCAGCGCCAAGCACTTCACAGATCGCCGCGATGTCGTCGGGGGTTGCGAGCTCATCTACCGAAACGCCGACCGTGTGCATGTCTACGCGCCGCAGGTTCATCTTGAGGTCACGGGCGTGCGAGAGCACGACATCGGCATCGTCGACTCGGACCCAGATGGTGTCGAACCACGTCTCGTTGAGGACATCGCGCCCCGTGGCGCGCAACCTTCCAACCAGATCATTCGTGAGTCCGTGTACGCGATGTGCGATCTCCGAGATGCCATCCGGACCGTGATACACGGCATACATGCCTGCAATGACGGCCAACAGGACCTGGGCTGTGCAGATGTTGGACGTTGCCCTGTCCCTCCGAATGTGCTGTTCACGTGTCTGGAGCGTCAGTCGCAGGCCCTGGCGTCCCTGCGCGTCGACAGACACACCAACCAGTCGCCCTGGAAGGGATCGACGATATGCATCACGTGTCGCCATGAACCCTGCGTGGGGACCGCCGAACATCATCGGGACCCCGAATCGCTGAGAGCTCCCAACTGCCACATCGGCTCCAAGCTCACCGGCAGGCGTGATCACAGCAGAAGCAAGCAGATCTGTCGCTACTGCGACAAGTGCGTCAGCGGCATGGACGCGTTCAATGATGGGGGCAATATCAGGGATCACACCTGACGTGCCAGGGTATTGAAGCAAGACGCCGAATACGGTGTCGGGATCAAGGTCTGATTCGGCGTCGCCAACCACGATCGAGTAGCCGAGAGGCGCAGCCCTCGTCCGGACGACCTCAATGGTCTGGGGATGGCACTGGGCGTCGACAAAGAACGTCATGTTCTTGTTCTTCCCTACCCGCTTCATCAGTGTCATCGCCTCAGCGGCTGCCGTGGCCTCATCCAGGAGCGACGCATTTGCGATCTCGAGGCCCGTGAGGTCGGTCACAACGGTCTGGAAGTTCAGCAGCGCTTCAAGACGGCCCTGGGAGATCTCGGGCTGATACGGCGTATAGGCGGTGTACCAGCCAGGGTTCTCGAGAATGTTGCGCTGAATCACCCCTGGAGTCACCGTGCCGTAGTAACCCATGCCGATGAACGATCGGTACACCTCGTTGAGCGATGCATGCTTGCGGAGCACCTCGAGGGCCTCGGGCTCCGTGAAGGGACCTGCCACCTCGGGCCTTCGGTGTGTACGGATCGCCTCAGGGACGGCATCATCAACGAGCTGCTTGAGTGATGCAACGCCAATCGTGGCCAACATCGCGTCGACGTCGGCATCGGAAGGCCCGATGTGTCGGGTGGCGAACGATCCGAGTGTGGCTGGGTCTGTCATCGGTTGGCTCCTCGAGGCACGCGTGATTTCGTGCCCCGTCTGTCGCTCGACCTGAGAGATTCACCGCACTGGCGGCTTTCCCCTTCGGTGAGGGCGCAAACCCTGCTCTCCAGATGTGCCTCGTTCGTGCGGTCCGTGTGCCTGAGAGATTCCCGGGGCGGTTGCTCCTTCGGCGCCGGTCAGCCAGCTCTCCCGCACGACGTCAACGGCACCGCAAGCGTACTCCCTGGCGGCGTTGCGTGCAGCGACATGTCGGTCCAGCGGCCCTGCGACGTCAGGCCGGTGCTTCCTCGAACTCCGCAGGCTTGCCAAACTTGCGCTTGAACACGAAGTAGGCAACAGCTCCTGCGGGGATGGGGAGCCAGAACTGGTACAGCCGGTATGCGAGTGTGGCCAACGTTGCGTCTGGGCCTGGGATACCTGCCAGGGTGAGCATGGTCACGAGGCCAACCTCGACGAAGCCAAGGCCACCGGGGGTTATCGGGATCATGCCAAGAACTGCCGAACCCGCAAAGGCGAGCAACACCAACGAGGCTCTCGGGCGAGCCCCAACGGCCACCAGTGCGGTGACGAGGACCAAGTAGTCGAGCATCCAGTTCGCCACAGCCGCGATGAGCGCCTTCCACCAACGCTTGCCAAGCGCGGCAACGACCTCGTTGCGCTGTTCGAGGAAGCCTTGCGCTGTTGGATGCCAGTCCTTGTGGAATCGCTTCGCCGCCCACCCGACGACCTTCTCGACCAGGGTTCCTACCCACAACAGCGGAGTGTCCCACTTCACGACGACAACGACGGCAGTGAACATGAGGATGAACAGGATCGTGCCGGTGATGCCCACCGGCAGGAGACCGTCCGGTATCGGTGCAGAAACGGCAGCGATGACAAGCGCTATTCCGGGAAGCGAGAACAGCACCAGGTTGGATATGAACGAAACAGCAGCCAAGGCGGCGGCTGCCTTGCCTGTGGGCACCCCAGAGACGGACAGCATCTGGAAGTAGGTGGCTCCGGCAGCCACGGCTCCGCCAGGGATGACCTTTGCCATCGCGTTGGACACGAGCTGCGAACACGCCGCCACAAAAAGGGAGATGCCTGGCACAGCGATGTGCGTCAGTGCCCAAGCCGAGGCAAATGCACCGGTCATGAGCACAGCCATGATCACGTACCACCACCAGTCAACGCTTGCGAGCTCCTTGGCATCCGACAGGAAGTCAACGATCGTCGGCAGGAAGAAGTAGAGGATGACAAGCAGCGCTATCAGGAAGAGGGACCGCAGGGCGATCTTCTTCCACTGCTCCCGTCGCTTCGACGGTGCGGTTTGATCTTCGGCCATCGGTTGCTCACCCGTCACGGGACAGACGATACCCGCGCCATCAACGGCACTTCCCCCATCGGGAAGCCTCAGCGGATTCCGGACGCTCCATCGGAGGCATCGTTCGCATCGCAGAGCCGGTGCATACCGTCGAGGTACCTCCAGTAGTCGACCTGGATGGTGTGCCTCGGCCGATCATCGTATTGGGCGGCGAGTTCGGCTTGATCCCTCTGGATCTCGGCCTTCATAACAGCCGAGGTCGGGAGCTCCTGCCCATCGATCAGCTGCGCCACCCAACGGGCCTGTTGCTCTGCGAGAGGCGGCAATGCCCCAACGGGCTGGATCAATCCGACGAAGTAGATGCCATCAACGTCAGGCGGAACGATGCGCTTGTACAGCGCCACCTCGTTGTTCTCCACGCCGAGCACGTCGCCATCGAGGAACGGGAACGAGATCCGATATCCCGTTGCGTAGATGATCACATCACACGGTTGGGTCGTCCCATCCGCGAACACGATATCGGTGGCGGTCGTCCTTGAGATGTTGCGGCGAACCTCGATCTGACCGTCCTTGACCAGGCGCAGGAAGTCCTGGCTCACCGTGGGATGCTGGGCGAGCAAGGGGCCGTCTGGTTCCGGGAATCCGTAGGAGGGTTGCCGACCCCGTGCAAGGAACAACAGTGACCCGAAGGTCCCCCGCTGCACCGACAGCGGCAATTTCGCCATGGAGCGCGTGGTGAAGCTGTCGAGCGGCCGTCCGAACACGTATCTCGGGAGGACATGTGCGCCAGATCGTGTCGCGACCGTCACCGACTTCGCATGCCACGAAAGCTCACTCGCAATGTCGACTCCGGTGTTGCCCGCGCCGACAACAACTACGTCTTGGCCGATGAACGGTTCTGGAGACCGGTACTCCTGGGCATGAAGGATCTTGCCGGCAAAGGGACCGTCGGTCTGTGGCAGGTTCGGCGCCCAGTGGTGGCCATTGGCCACAATGACTGCTCGATACAGATTGGCAGCCACCGTGTCGTCAACGAGGTTGCGGACCGTGACCATCCAGCCGTCGCCGGTCGGCTCCACGAGCGTCACCTCGTGGCGGTAGCTGACATGGCTCGCGAGATCGAATGCCTGCATGTACTTGCTGAGGTACTCGAGCACCTGGGTGTGGTGGGGATAGTTGGGCCATGCCTTCGGCATGGGAAGGTCGGAGAAGGCGAACCGGCCCTTCGATGTGTCGATGTAGAGCGACGCATAGGCCGCCGACCGTCCGTTGTCGTTGTTGTACCGCCAGTTGCCACCATAGGAACTGCCGATCTCGAACCAGTCGAACGAGATCCCGCGGTCAAGCAGGTGCTTGGCTGACGTCATGCCGCTCAGGCCGGCACCGATGATGCATACGGGGAGTGGATCGGTCATGCCGAGATGATGCCAGAAACCGTCATCAACCGGACCAATCGAACCAGTGTCCGTGAGCATGCCCTCTGCCGAGCATGCGGGTCTCGCCGCCTGGCCAACGTCTCACCGTCACCATCATTCCCTTGCCCTCGTACCCGGCTGGCCGCGGCTCGAACGACACATGCGCCAGCGGTTGACGTTTGGTTGCGCGTTCGCCAGCTTCCTCGATCGCCGCCGTTATCTCTTGCTTCGCCTCGTCTGTGAGGTATTGCCACATGATGGAGTGCTGGACCACAGTGAGGGCCTTGCGGGGACTGGGCTCGGCAAGCTGGCGAGCGAGCCACTCCGGCGCGTCCGCGCGGTCCACGGCCGGAGGATCCTGCCTGGCGATCTCCACGGCCGCCGCTGTGCGCCTGAACCTGTCCACCTGGTCCGGCCAGATGAACGACAGCAGTCGCAGATCCTGTTCCGGGTCCATCACGTCGAGTGGGCGCGTATCGCACCCCTGCCGATGTATCACCTGGAACTGCTCTGGCACCGGAGGCGGAGGGCCAGCCCAATCGAATCTGACCGTCGCCGCCGATGATTCATCCCCCCAGGACCACATGTCGGACTCATAGCGATACCGGTCGAGGTTGAGGTTGAGGCCGCCAGCGGAACCGATCCCGAGGAGCCTCACCGACCGCCCGCCATCGAGCACGGTGAAGATCCCCGCGAGCAACGCGGCACTTCGACCGATGTCATTGGTCTGCGGAGCGATGGCGAGGCCGTCCATCAGGTACCCCGGATGCTGCCGCAACGTCGCCAGGAAGTCGTCAGCGATCGTTGACGAATCGGGCGACCCGCCGACCGACGGATAGTGCGCTGCAAGGGCGGGCGCGATTCCCATGAGGACCAGGCGATGGACGCCACCCATCATCCTGAGAGCGAGCGCCCCTGCGACTGCATCCTCTGAGAACCGCTCGACGATCGATGCGACCACGCCATCCGCAGCCAGATCCGCGGCGGCGACCTCCAGGAGGTCGGCGTAGAGGTCTGAGTTCAGTTGTCGGCACCAGCCGGCCTGGAGCTCGAATGCCTCCAGCCGCCGATGTGGACCATCAGTTCCCATACTGATCGCCAGCAGCTGTCATGGCTCGTCCACTGCTGGCGTCGACAGCGGGCGGACAAGGTCCGCAGAGTTGTTTGCGACCTTGTTGACAAGGGTCGAAACAGGATGCTCTGCGATGAGCTCTTGCGGGTAGGGCACCATCAGCGCCTGGAGGGCATCGGTGTCATGGTTGTCCGGATCAAGCCACTGGGTCCACTGGTTCCGGGGGAGAACCACCGGCATGCGATCATGAATCGGCTCCAGGAGGTCGTTCGGTACGCTCGTGAGGATTGTGCAGGTCAGCAGCCGCTCGTCGGTCTCGGGATCGTTCCACGACGACCACAACCCGGCGACGGACAACGGCTTGCCATCGGCCGCATAGATGTAGTGCGGGAGCTTGCCCTTGGTCTTGCGCTCCCACTCGTAGAACCCGTCCACGGGAATCAGGCAGCGGCGCTTCTCGAACGAGGAGCGAAACATCGGCTTGGTGGCTGCGGTTTCGGATCGCGCATTGATCGACCGGCTCCCGATCTTGATGTCCTTCGCCCAGAACGGCACAAGGCCCCAACGGAACGATGTGAGCACGCGATCCCCTTCGTGCTCTGCGATTGCGTAGACCTGGGTCGTCGGGGCAACGTTGAAGTTCTGTTTCAGCGTCTCCGTCCGCACGAACTCGGCACCGAAGTGCTCCGCATAGAACTCTGGCTTCTCGACCTGCACAAACCTGCCACACATAATGACTGCCATTGTCGCAGGTGGGGCCACACAGCGTCGACGAGGGGCGCCGATGCCAGCCGTACCACGACGCCGAAGCGTCAGCGTTGGGCGTTAAGGGGCCTACCGTTTCGACCGATGGATGACAGGATGTCTTCAGCAATCATCTTCGAGTCGGTATCGAAGTCGTTTGGCGACGTGCAGGCTCTGGACGCCGTCGCCTTCGACGCCCCGACGGGATCGGTCACCGTGTTGCTCGGTCCCAATGGGGCAGGCAAGACCACGACGGTACGTCTCACCACCGGAGCGATGCTCTGCGACGTGGGTGCAATCCAGGTCCTGGGCCTCAATCCCCTGACCGAAGGAGACGAGATCCGTTCACGCGTCGGTGTCGTCCCGCCCAAGCCTGCGTTCTATGACCAGCTCACGGGCTGGGAGAACCTCCAGTTTGCTGCAACCATCTTCGAGTCAACCGAAACCAATGCCCGTTCAGCTGCCGAGCGTTTCGGCATAGACCATGCGTTGGCCCAGGAAGTCGGCGGATACTCCACAGGGATGCGCACAAGACTTGCCCTCGCACGAGCAGTCATTCACGATCCTGAAGTGCTGATGCTCGATGAACCAACCGCTGGCCTCGACCCTGAATCGGCACGGGCAGTGTTGGATCTGATAAAGGAGATGGCTGGCAGGGGCAGGACCATCGTCATGTGCACGCACCTGCTTCACGAGGCCGAGGGAGTCGCCGATCAGCTCGTCCTGATGGACGAAG
>Ga0265303_10001168_pt1 | contig 15919 bp, 7 predicted proteins | sample Helome_2_FD_192494 | JGI IMG/M metagenome (GOLD analysis project Ga0265303, IMG submission 192494) | Marine sediment microbial communities from subtidal zone of North Sea - Hel_20160317 (Illumina Assembly) | ecosystem: Environmental > Aquatic > Marine > Subtidal zone > Sediment ... | reverse complement strand
CTCAAAATTCCTCACGACAAAAAGAATAGTTCGTGTCACGAGAGGACGCTGCAAGGTCGAGGAGGCAGTGCATGTTAGGGCGGGAAAGTGTATCATGATAGAATGAAATCCGTTGTGCGATTTTTTTAGTTAGAGTGGAAAATTTCGACCGAGACAGCCGGCGCAGTAAGTAGCTGGAAGCGCGGGAGGTCACGGGAAATCACTTTTTCTGTCCGTGACGTGCATCCATTGAGCAACGATGGCAGCCGTGACCGCAGCCACGACACCGGGAGATCCCCCCATTGATCATATCACACCGGAACAGTTCACAGTGAACAATCCCAGTGGGCTGCACACGGTTTTCGAGATAGCGGTAGACGTTTTGTACCACCAGAGAGAGAGGGATGGGAGCGATGATTCCGAAGTCGACTCGGACCCTGTTCTTGGTAAGGCTCTAGCAGCTATCGCGAATGTCAGTAAGATATATGGAAAAGAGAATGCAGAAGAAGGTATTGTGAAGGAACTATCGAAGATTGAGGCAAAATACGGAAACGGTGGCACCTTGCACCCATTCCAGTACGATCGTAAGGAAAATATTGACGCTTTATTCGACTACGATCGTAAGGAAAATATTGACGCTTTGAAGAAAATAGAACTGAACAGGCCACTCGGGGTTCGCGAAACTTGCGACTTCCAGGAACTGATGGCATTACTCGGTGAGGAAGGGTTTGACTTTAATAAGTGGGAGAGCAAGAGGGAAGCTTGTCTTACACAGGCAAAACAAAAGGATCAGACAAAGATGGTACGTGCCCTGTTCAGTGCGAACTCTAAAGACATGGGCCACGTGTGGAAAAAGGAAAACGGGAGTGCATACTGTAGGGCGATATCTTTGATGGGCCTCGTTGCACAGCTGTTTTGCCATTTCCAACCCTACGAGTCACACGAGCCATGGCATGACTTTAAAATGGCTGCATTGGTTTCTCTTGAAGTAATCGAAGAAAATCTTATATACGACACACTGAGGGATCAGCAGTTGCTTGTGTCGTTGGTGCGGTGCGGCGGTGGGGCATTGCTCATGAAGGAATGGGAGGATGCGAGGCGTGTGTGGATCGCATTGGGTCATGCTCACATCGACAGGTTGAAACACATTGCGAGCAAAAAGGGCTTTTTCAAAAAGAAGAAGAGGTACTTCGAGCAGTACGGTTCCTATAGTCTGAACTTGGACCCGAAGACTGGTAGGTTGGTGGGGGAGAAGCCCGACACTGCAATGGGGGGAGATGAGTCCAGCGTTTATATCTCAGCGAGTGCATCGGCATCAGCATCGGAAGAAGGCAGTCGTGAGTATTGGTTTGTTGGGGTGTCGGACATTACTGTTGAGTCTCTCACCTTTATTCCTGCCTGTTTTATAGCTCGGCAACAGAAAAACAGTAATAAGAGGCCTAAAACAAGTGGAAAGGCTTATAATTGTGTTTTTCGAATTCGCGGCGAGGAAGAAATCCTAGCCGAAACGAAGGCTCCATCAGACATTGTGGTGTCATTCAAGAATACGTTTGACGTCAATAAGGACATGAATGCCATGATCAAGTAAGTGTTTGTGTAGCGAGAGGATGCATTCGTGTTACCCGTGTTACTTACTCTGTCCTTCTTTATCAAACAGAGAAAATGTCGAAACGATGGATGTCATCGGTACCGAATCTATGAGCAGTACTGGCGACCTCGATCATGCACTCAGTGTATCAAAACTTTTTGTGGAAAACACTGTCGTCGCTCAACAGACCGGGGCAATTATCCAGAATCAGATTATTGCAACGGCGATTTCTATTATTCAGAGATTGAGAGGCTCCCTCGAAGCTGTGTTGAGCCAGTTTCCTACAGTCACCGGTCCAGCCACTCCCGCAAGTGCGGTTATGCCACTTCCATCGACCCCACCCACAATGGAGGAATACCTGAAAATGGATTGTTTTCTTGTGGTGTGTCCAAAAGGTCCCGATTATTTGAAAAGGTTTAGTAATGAGGAGATCCGAGGAAAACCTGATGTGATCCAAGACCTTTTGATACACCAAGATGCAGATGGACTGTTTGAACCTGACCTATGGGTTAGATTTTCGGGCAGGCGCGTGATTCATATCGTCGACAAGAAACAGAAGCGTATGATCTATGACCACAATCTTGTGTTGCAGACGAGGTGCCGTCGTGTGCTTGAACAAGACGCTGCCGAGAAAGCTAGTGCGAAACAAAAAGACGCACCCGAGGAAACTGGTGCGAAACGGGCAAAATTGGCTTCTTAGCCAGCAGCCCATGGAAGTGACAGTGATTACAAATAATTAGATAATTTTATGTTTAGGAAACAAGCAAACAGAACAGGTACAGCCGAAATTTTATAACTAAATGGGGGTGGGTTGAAGTTTGTTCGAGACCTGCTCCTGGTAGAGCCTCACCAATTTTCCAACCCTCCACCTCAAGCGAGGACACAGATCTTCTTTCGGGATCCACTGCGCCTTGTTACTTTCCCAGACAACGCGAACTTTCGTGGGGGTGGAGTCCGTTAGAAACTTAACCTTCCACCAGGTTTCGGACTCACACCAGTGAAGGAGTTTGTCTCCTTCCGGAGTGCGGTGCGGGTGGACACTTGCAGCAAGACGTTTTAGACCAGCGCTACAATTTTGCCTGTGGACCATCATTTGTGACGTAGGATCTCCTGCATGTTGCTGTACCAGGTAGAGGAGACTTCCGTTTCCGACTGGGTACACACCGAGTAGGGCATCTACCCTACTAATGTAATCCTGTGTAGGTTTGTATACCAACAGTTCACTATCATTCGAAGACATGAGCACATGATAAGCATCCCGAGGCACGTCCCTCTTCCTGAAGGTTGGGCCTCCATCAATCTTGAAACGACGACCTTGAACGGAGATGTGCGTTGGTCCGACACCATTTGAGCGGCGACGGTGTGGATATCGACCACCGGGACGAAGTCGACGACGCTGGTGACGACGTTTTTGGGAACGGGTATAATCACGGATAACAGCCTCTTGAATTGAAGCCTGAACAGCTGGGTGAGAAAAGCGTTGCACAGCTAAACGGGGACTCCTACGGAGGGCAGCTCGTTGTGGCTGAGCCCTTGCCGCCGTAGGGGAAGGAGGTGCACAGAGAATGGGAGGTAGAACAGCGTTGGGAGAGCCCATGGTAGGCTCGGGTGCCTCAGAAAGGACACGAGCAGAAGACTCCAAGGGGACGGGAGGATCTTGGTGGTTTTTATCTTCAGCTACATCATCGTCTTGCTCAACCTCTGCAAACACCATGTTACCATCCTCGTTGAAACCTTGGAAGGGAATAAGGCTCGTCATGTTGGCGTCGTCCATGCCAAAAGATTGATTGTGCCATGGATGTGGTGGAAGACCGACCGTTTTGCGGGCAAAAATTTGAACCCACGCCGGCGCGTCAACTAGAAAACAAATACCGGTCGGTAATTTCTGAACCGCTTTTTTTCCACCCCTACGAACATGGGGCTATACCACTTATAACGATCAACATTATTACAGGAAAAGTTTTGCTAGCACTTTAGGTGGAATATAAACCCAAGAAAACCATACAAGCAAGTAAGACAAATAGGTACCCGCTCCGTCCCGTACACGGGACGGGAGCGGGATTTTACCGCACAGTTAGGAACAAAAGGCTATATGCCAAAATGGGATGCAGTTGGGATCTACGACGTGGGGCGATGGCCCCCAGCTTGGGGTGTGTCATTGTTGGTGTTGCTGGTGTTGCTGGTGTCTTCGGAAACGTCAAAGCGATGCTCCTCAACCAAGGGCATCCATTCCTTTGTGGGGAGAGAAGGGTAAAGGTATGCAATGTGGATGGGCTTGTTCACGCCCTCGATCTCTGCTCCCGTTTCGTTGGTGGGAGCAGACGCATCCTCTACTTCACCCTTGCGGTACCAGCCCACTATAGTCCATCCACCATTATGGTTGATAATACCTGTGATTTTCTTGGCTGTAGCCCGAATTTGCTTCTCCTGCCTGAAAAAGGCAACCAGATCAGAGGCCAAGCCCACTGGCTTCAGGAACAAGCTTGAGGTGCGGTGGGATCGAAATCCGAGCACATAGTATACAATGTCCTGGTCTCGTTCATCCTTGGTGTAAATGGTGACATGCATCTCAAAAACCAGGTCGGCTGCTCGTGCCATATGAAGACACCCACAACCAATGTTGCGACTGGGGGGGTTTCTTCTGTCACAAAGTATGCCGCTGCAGGAAGCAGTGACGACATTGATCTTACTGATGCCAACCTTGTGTTCCTTGAGAACGAAGTACCTTTGCTGACCTTTGGCAGGGGGTATAACAGATACACTGGGAAGGATGGTTGGGTTCCATTCAACGGGTACAAACGACTTGGCGGTCGTAAGGCTGAGCACATTCTGCATGCTGGAAGTAGGGCGGTCTGGTTCCAGGATGAGAAACATATCACCTACAGACGAAGACTCCTTCCCATATTTCATGAGGATATCTGATTCGGTGGGAGTCTGACTAATAATGTTGAAGCAACGTCCGGTGGACTTAAGATCAATGAAGGTGAAAATGCGGTCATAGTTTGCACCCTTAGACCTGAAGTGAGTGCGTTGGATTTTTGCAGGCATGATCATAGACCCGTTCGTAGGTGGCTTGTTCCCTTGATTCTGGTATGCTGCACCTTCAGTATAGTGCCGAATTCGTATCAATAGAGCAATTAACACGGTGTTCTCTGATTCGACGCTAAAGTCTGGCTCTTGACAGTCATGGAGAGAAACAATTTTCCAGTCAGTCTGCCAGCCTTCTGCACCTAGAATTGGTACCAAAGGTGCACTTTCAGCCATGATGTTATGGATACACCCCGTAAATTGTGAGAGGGAGATGTGAAGGGCGAACGTGATAGCGACCCAAGAGAAACTAAAAAATAGTCCCGTATAATAAGGGACCAAAATCTACCCAAACTGATAGGGGTCGTACTTTTCAAAGCCAAGAAATACTGACTAAGAGTGCCTATCCTAAATTTTTGTATACCTTATGGAGCTTGGATATGTAAATAAAGGTCACATCATTCCTTCTCTTATAATAAGATTGCTTGCGAAATTTTGGATTAAAAGCTATTCCCCTGTATATTTTTTAAGCCCGAGGTGCAAATCCCCAGGAGGCTTGCAACAAAAATTTCGCAGTCCTTCCTGTCCTGTTGGGAATAGTGCACCCCAAACATTGTGCACCCCCACGACACTTCTAAAAGAAATTTCGGAATCGTGCCTGTCTCGTTGGAGAATGGTGCACCCAAAATATTTCGCAGGACCAGGACACTTCCAGCAGAAATTTCGAAATCCTTCCTGTCCTTCTTGGCGTAGTGGAACCGCGGATGGGAAATGTTTCAAACCCTGCAAACACGTGGAGCAAAATTTTGCACCCCAAATTCATTTACCCATCAAGTTTTCAGCGACTCTGGGGTATACCGATTATATCCCGTACGAAGATAATTATTATTCCCGTGATAATTTTCACCCCAACGGATAGCTACCGCGAGTCCTCTCATGATCGCCAGTTCACACTCTTTGTTGTAAACCATGAGCATCGTAATGCTGTCTCGGCGCAAGTGCTTGATTCCGGGAGAGTGGTCCCAGCAGGATATCCACAGCGAACTAAGGCACCAACTATTGGCAAAGAAACCCTTCCGCAACGGAATGATTATCTCTGCTTACAGGAAGAGGGTTCTACTACACGCTGCCAAGAGCGAGCAGAAACACCCACATGTCTTCTATGACCAACGGGAGCAACAGTTTATCTACGTTCAAAACCACCTCGACTTGGTCCCTAGCGGACACCTCTTTTTGAGTCGAAACCTATTCAACAGGAAAGTGCTGGATGCAAAGACATCCACCATTGACGACTATTACTCTGAACTGGTGTTTCACTGGAGCAGTGGAGCGCTCCGCAACAACCAGTTCGTAACAATGGACGCAAGGAAGCGTTTTCTCGCCCAAGCTGTAGGAGCACCTACGAGGCCAACGGACTTCCATTTGACCCTCCACGAAAAGACTATGCTTCAGAACCTAAGCAAGCATTTTGGTCAAATGACAATGCCTCCCATGGCAGCAGACGACATTAGCAGCATTACGAGCATCGTGACACACTCGGCCGTTGGTACTTTGAGCCATGCTCCCTCGTACAAGCCATCCCCAAATGAAGTCGCTATGAATACAACCTGTGACGTTGGTAAGTACTTCGGTTACCATTGTTCCTGTCAAAATGCAACGCCAGTACTCACTATTTTACAACCAATCCATACAGGAAAGAACCAAATGGAAACTGCAAACGACCAGTTGACTCCTGAGCAGAAAAAAAGGATCGAGCGGAACAAACAAGAAGCACTCCGAAGGAGACAAGAGTTCAACAAACCGTCCTATCTTGAAAGTACTTCTCAAAAGCAATCTCCCACCGCAATTGACCCCAAAGGCCAGCCCGTTTGGCACTCTCCTCATTACACCGGCGCACACCTCATCAAAACGGAAGAGGTAGTGGAGAAAGCGGGCGCCAAACATGCTCTGGTTACGCCAAAGGAAGACGACAAAAAACGCGACCCAAAAGAGGATGCACCAAGCCACTCTGAAGAGAATGCATGGAAAACAAAAATGAAAGGCCTGAAATGGGAATCGGTTCCCGAAAATCCTGCAGAACGTCCCTTTCATCTGCAACCGGAAGAGATGCAGCTGCAGCAACAGCAGGCATGGTTGAAAGCAGATCAGAAGAAGTTACAAGAGAAGCAGCTGGGTACAGAAGCATCTTGCCCCAAGCCTGTTGTCGACATCAAAACGGCTAGGACAACCATCATCAAAACGGGTGGGGCGAACGTCGATTTCTTCAAAATTGACATTGAGAAGGGACAGGTTACAGCAGTCAATGCTGGCAATTCGATGCCCCTCCTTCCCACAGAAGGCTGGGATGATGACGACGATTCCATGCCACCACTGGAACCCATGCCGCCGCTGGAACCCATGCCGCCGCTGGAACCCATGCCAAGCATCAAATTTACCATGTCCTGCATGCCAGCCAAACTCCCGTGTCAAAAACAAACCCCTAGCACGGAAGGCCAAAGCCATGTGGAAAAAAAGGAACAAGAATCACCCTGCACCTCAGCAGCCAGTATGCCAGGCAACGCTGCAAGACTTTCTGTTAAGAACACCAATGCCTCTGGACTTCTCGTTCCTCCCAACGTAAACCATTCCGAGCTTAAGGTTCTCGAGTCACAAGCAGCCAAGAATGAACCCGAGAAAAGTATATCCTCCAAAAGCCAGAAGAACAATGACACCTTTGAAGGGGAAGCCAGCAAAAAGACCCGTGACACAACCAGTGGGCCTGAAGATAGTTTGGAACCTGCCCTGTCCCAGAATGCCACGGATGGTTCCTGGGACTCGGTGAGTGAGCCCGAAAGTAGTTCCGAACCTTCCCTGACCCAGTGCGAACCTACCCTGACCCAGTACGGCACTGATTGATAAGGTACTTTATGTCCTTCTTTGGTTTGCAGTAAATATTCAATGTCCAGTGAAAGATAGTAAGTAATACCAAGTTTAAAGTTAAAGTTAAGTGTTAATAGGAAGCAACAAATTCATTGTCACGCGTACGGAACCGCCATTGTGCACCCTCTACACAGAGATAAACCTCCTAGTCTACGTCTAGTTAAACATGCGCTGCCCTTCCTCGTCGTACATCTGGAATGTTCCAGTTTGCATGTATCGCAAATCCAAATGACTCAAATGGTCATGCACAGCCCATTCTCCCATGACGGACCTTGCGAGATCGGCGATCTGAGAGGGGCACAAACGACGTCGCACTCGAAAATTAAAGTCCCGTTTTTGCTGCCATTCCCGTTCGAATCTTTGCATGTGAACTTTGCTGCCATCGAACCCACAAACATAGCTTAATAGCGCCCACGGCCGAAGTTGCGTGCTGGCAGTTTGGAGGCTACCCCACCCAGAGTTGTGCTGCCTCAGTCGAGTCAGAAGGTCGTTGGTCTCTCCAATGTATGTTGTGTACCCATCCTCTAAGCTCAACAAAATATAACAATATCCCGACAGCTCTTGGGGGATTCCAACGTCTGCAGGACGAAACGGGTGAAACTGCTGCCTGATAGTGATAATAGCAGGGATGAGTGAATCAGTATCCCTTTCGCCACAAAGCATGTCCAGCACATGGGAAATATACTCTGCGTACTGAGTACGTGTCTTTATGAGCTTCACCAATGCATTTATAGTATCGTCGGGATCGCCCACGAAAATAATGTCACGAGCATATGACGTTCGGGAGAGCAAAACAACGATCTGCTCTTTGTCCCAAAGCCGGTACCACTTATCCGTCAGCGACACTTTCGTAACAAGCTGCAGCACATCGTTTCCCATTACTGCGTGAACCGTGGAAGCTATTCTTTGCTTGAAACAATATTGGTCACGCTTGGCCTTGATTCCCCTCCAGAGTGACACGATTCTCTCGGGCGCCAACCCCACTTGGCAAAGTTTCCACCCGTGATCAGCCAGCTGGGAGGGACAAGAAACTATATCCACGTCCTCTGGAATTATCTTACATCCCACCGGCGCAATATACAACGCAACGTCTCCATGTGCATCAACCTGTTGCCTTGAGGGCATTTCGGCTAATACAGAGATCTGGGACTGGCTATAGCCAACGCTCTTGTTGTTGTGTGTCATCTCATACACTGCTCCAGGAAAAAAGTACACAATATCCGGATCCTTCACCTTTTTAGTCAGTGCCCTTGATGTAGCCTCTGATGCCTCGACCCATGTACTGTGTGAACCTGAAGACATCTGGTGATCTTCACACTTACACTCCACAAAAGCGGAACAACTTGACCTCACCTTGTCTAAAAAACACTTTTCCGCCGCATGCACTGCGTCATGTGTACCGAACACCCTCAGCATGGTGCTAGTGATTTTATCGTCATCAAAGCTGGCAACAAATGTGCATTTGCTCCGGACCAAAGATCTAAACTCGGTCTCGACTTCGGGATTGACCTGATTGGGTGGCATCCTGCTAATTGTTTGGATTCTCTGCAAATCTTCGTCGCTTCCCGCCCGAACAGAATAACGCAACCTGAAAAACTTGAAGCTTGTTAACATGGAGGGTGATAGCATAACAGGCAGCCCATGGATGGGTCTCAGCTGTTTTGGATCCATGGTACATATTACCACCACACCTCCAAAGAACTGAGAAGAGTCCCTCAGACGTCTTAGTATGATATCCAAACACGCCATGGTACCAGACGACATCTGGCCCAACTCATCAACAAAAAGAACGTCCAATGTCAAAAGCAAAGCAGTAAGCTCTGGGTTTCCATAAATGCTGTGAAGGGCCAACTCTGCTAGCCTCTGAACTGTAGTACCCTCCCTTACTGGCAAATTAAACACCTTATGCAAATGAATCCCTCCCAGCAGTTGAGCACGTTCCGACATCAGCGCTGTCGTCATTACGTTCAACCCTCTTGCCATGGCCGACAGCTGGATCAGGCTCATGAGGAATGTCTTACCACAACCGGGACCTCCCACAATACAAAGACACTTAACCGAAAGCAAACCGTAAGACAAATACTGATCCAACAACCCAGATGCCATACAAAACCCACGCCGCTGCTCCTCGAAGGAGTCGTTGCACTGCCTAGAGCCTTTTTGCATGTCCATTCTATGAAGTAGAGGTTCGCTTTTCGTTGCGTTACTGAAGGCAATGGCATCGGGAATACTTTCGTGAACAGCATCACTCGAACGAACCCTTTCCACGGTTACTTTCGCAAGTGTTTCCCGACTAGTCTTTAAGAACCCCGCCACGCGATCCGTCGTTTTTGTTTGAAGAGAAGTATAAAGAGCAGGGGGCATCTCGTTGATGGGTATTTCGCCGGTAACAAGTACCTGTCTCAACACAATGGACGCTTCGACACACAGTCGATCAAACATGCGAGTACCTCCTGGCATATACACCAACTGCTCCGTGACGTACTGATGAAGAACCCTCTTAATGCTCCCTTGTACATCACCTGTGTCAAGCAGCTTGGCGCACACAAACACGTCTCTTATATCTCGACGCCCAAACAATTGTATCTCGTTATCAAACTCACCCATACTCAAAAGTACATGAAACAAGAAAGTCTCTGGATGAGATGGCTTTATGTTGGAGTAAACCGGAATTGGCAACAATCCATCCATGCTAGGGGGACAGAAAAATCTCTCCTTAATTTTCTCCCACCTAATTTGTTCTCGCTCCACGGTGGGAGGAGCTTGCAAGTATTGATCCATGGTGGCGAACAATCTACTCATGGCACGAGGCACTTCCCTTCCCCGATTCTGAATATATGCCTTGACTTCAAAAAAAGCTTCAGGACGCAGTTTCAAAACACCATGTAATCCATCTATCCAGGTCGTTTCCTCAATGCTGGCAGAGAAATTGCTGGCATAATACTCGGCTGCCCCGTCGTGCGTTTCACCCACGGACCGTTTAAACCATCGAAAGTAAAGTCCCTGCTTTTTCACGAACCTCAACTCAGGTGGTCTAGCACCAAACATTGTCGTCCTGTCTAACGAAACTGGAGAAAACAGAGAATCGACAAGCAAAACCTGCTCTGAATCTGTCAACAACCGCCAAGAGGGCAACCGGGGTACATGCCGTTCCCTCACACGATAGCTGGTGATCAAACCAGGAGACACATCGTTCCTATCCCTTGCGTTTCGGTCGATTTTCTTGATAGGCTTCTCCCGTTCGCATCCAGGACGCTTTTCCAGTGTGACGGTTGGAATATTCACAAACTCCAAATTTGTGTATACCTGGCTGTAACCCAGAAGAAGCGCCACACATTCAGTAATTGAGATTGCCCGACCCGTTGGATAGTTCCGGTCCCTCATTTTCTTGTGTGCTACTTGCTCGTTAATCTTGCTTGATTTGATCTTGGTGTTGTGTAGAAAATGAGAATCCATAACCAGTCGGGCGGATTCTCCTGTCCGTTTGTTGCGGAAGTACGAGTCGTCCCTCTTCCCTTTCTGCTTCGCCTCGTGCGAAAATTCAGTTCCAGCATTGACATAAACAATATTATTCTCATCCACGCCCGCGACGTACTTTGCAAGATATCGAGAAGAGTGATACGTCGTGCTCCGCTGAAGGTTCGACTGTGACCCTGTCATGGCAAAAATCAAACCACTCGTGGGTGACATAACACCCTCCCCAGGCATAGCGGGAGCAAAATGTTTCTCGCTCTTAAACTTGTTATCCACGGGAACGAAGCAATCAACCGTGGACGTATCCTCACAGACACCCAGCTCTTTCAACACGTCCAAAGCTGCTTGACAGTGGCGAGGCTCAACCGTCTTGAAACAATGTTTCGTAGGACACGGGCTCTCCATCATGGTAGATGGAACTCTGCACTGAAAATCATCCGGTCCTGGTCCCGTACGCCGCAAACAACGTTTGTTACAAGTATGAAACTGGATGCTTCGAGCAGAGTCACGGAGTTTATAAATATCCTCCGCCCTATCGATAACTCCTCTTTCAAGGAGAGTCTCAACATCATCCATGCGGAACAAATCTGCAACGGACCCACGAATCCTGGATAGTATGACCTGCTCATCATCATCTTCTGTCCATATCAAGCAATGGATATGGCTGAGATTGCCGGATGAGTCTTGGTACTCGTGCCTCCACCATATCTTTTTAACTTTTCCCAGTGGTCTTTCTGGGCTTTTGGCAAGATAATGCATGTAAATTTCAGACACCTCCATCCAATTTCGGACCATAGAAACACATGCTGCCTGTTTTGCAGCCTTCAACACCTCTTCCTTTTCATCTGCAGTAAGATTTCCGTATGAATTTTCCACCTCTCTCTCAAATTCAAGGCTATCTATCCATCGCTTTATGGGACTCACCCCAAAAAATTCGCTCTGATTGCATGTCTGGGTATAAAAGTACGTTGCCTGTTCTTCGCCCAAAGCAGCAGCCAACCGATTAACCACCGGACGACTGTCAACTGAATCAGTGTTGAACATCTGAGATCTGTTAGCCGTCACACCACCGGTTCCCTGTTTCTCTACAAACCCACGACTTAGCACCAAGCGAGAATCCTCACCCCTCAAATTGAGGTTGGTAAAACAATCAAATGCATGAAATATATACCTTGGGTCTGTACTACATAACAAAGAAGGATTCTTCAAACGGGCTCGCGTATGCTCAGAAACGGTTGCAAATCCATTCCGACGACAAACATTATCATCTGCCAACAGGCAAGATGGAATTCCGCCAAGGAGCGAACCATCTGTTGTATCCTTGTAGAATATAGATGGAAACATCATAGCCTCGGGATACACGAGTGGAACAGAGTAACCGTCAGATGTAGCAACAATTCGCTCCAAGAACGCAGCCTGGTACCTGCTAGGCCGCAACGGTCTTTTTCTGCGGATCAAACACGTCCCACAATTGTTTAAAACCACATGTCCACTTATATAACTCTTGGCACACCAAATAGGGATGGGCTTCCTACCAGCGTTAGTGCCAGGTATATGATAATCGCCTGGGCCAAAGGCGATCTCACCACCAACCCCGCCACGCTCCCTCGCATCATCCACTTCCAAAGAATCGAAAACATAGTCATCGTTCTCATACTGTACTGGACTCGAATCAGCTCCGTCTTGGCTAGAATCCACACTGGCGATATCCCACATTGGCGAGTGCTCCACGCTCACGTCGTCCGCATTATCCACAACCACATCACCCATATCAACAACCACATCACCATCGATAACATTCTCAACACCATCCATGACTACGTGAGCATCTAAGTTGTCGTTATCTTCGTCATCAGGCACATTCCCTGTACTCCACGGGTGATGATATCTCTTTTCTAACGTTTCCTTACTGTGACTGCGACACACCACAACAGAACATCCAGATACAGCACACTCTTGATACGGAACCCGCCTGCAGCGACGCGATTCGTTTTCACAGTCGTGTGCACAACAACACATCCTTCCCCGGGAACGATTCTGCCCAGCAGGAATCAGCGGTACATCATGAACTTTACAATAATTGTGCACTTGGCCACCAATATACTGCAAATAGTCCATCTTCATGTCACGTCTCAACTGAGAACCACAACGCTTCACGTAAACAGCCACGTCCCAAGAATTTCCTATGCTTTCTGGCAAGTTAGCACCGTGTTTTGATGGTGCAACATCCCTACGTGCCTGACGCCACCACAAAGGAAAGGAAGGACTGCCATGTCGCACATAATATTGCCCATTCCACGTCGAAACACTCCCGCCACTGGTGGACTCACCAACAAACACCAACTCGTATTCCCCAGCAACCTCACCCGGTAATGGAACCCATCCATCAGAATTGCTCCGGGTAAAAATAATAGTTTCCTCGTTAGAACCAAAATCCTCCTCCCGCTCCAAATCTGCTATGCCATACACACTAACCCCATTAACACACGCCAACACCTCATTCATCTTTTGGGCACAGTAAATATTGGACCCATCGCCAACAACCTTTTCGTGCAATCTTTGCATTGAAAGCACAGGAAAAGGGTTCAATCGATTGCTACGAATTCGTTTCGCGTACATACACTTGCTGGCAATCTTACTAAGAACCCAACCTGGCCACTCCTTCGTCCCTCTCACAGACTCTACTACTCTCTGGTACAAACTAGGAACTCCTAGAATAGAGGCAAACAAAAACCACAAACACCTCGCATCAACACCAATAGTGAAGCCTGGAATAGGGTACATATCCCCGCCATAACCATCTGGTCGATGAACACGTACCAACTCGCTAGGCCACGAAGGATCATAGAAAACTTGGCGTTGTTCCGCCAAAGGCAAATGATCTGTCACCACCATACTGTCATTTCTCTCCTCCAAGCATTTTTGCAATCGGATACAATCAGAATAAGGTACATAAGTTGCACCTGCATTCTGCTGCGACGTAAACAATGAAGTGCCAGCGGCCGATTCAAGATAGTAATCAACTAACCACTCTGGCATCACACCATCTCGTGCATATCTGCGAAGCAAACCTCGTATGTCCATCCTTCCAACAATGGACAATAACTCATTCTTTTTAGTCAACAAAGACTTGAAGTCAAAGTTCCCCCTGTCCACCAAGCTCATCGTGTCAATTCCTTGAAAACTACCCACCATCTGGTGCATTTGGAAGGTATTAGAAAACTTCTTCTCCCGCATAGGACTTATTGTTCGAGGCACTACAATGGCGTGAGCAATCTGATCTGCCCTCGCAGCCGGATAAACCCCGTTGGGACTAATGGGCGGGTGTATATAATCGAAAATAGACCCATCGTTGTGATCACGGCATGTCATCACTGCAGGACCGTAACCTGGTACAAACGAAATACCCGGCATAACCTCCCATGCAGGGTTATGAAACAAACGAAACTGATATGACACGCAATCATCCCTTGTCCCCTTCACTCGATCCTTATCACCAGACGACCACACGGCCAATGATGTACCCAAGTAATGCCTATATACGTCTGACAGATCCACCTTGCCCAACTTGTGGGGGAATTCCGTACAACCCCAAGGACATCTAACAGTGGAATGCATGAACTTGTTCACACAACACTTCAATTCTCCAAATCTAAGTCTTTTGATGCTCCCCATTAAACCGTCCCGATCCTTCGTGATTTCTCGAAAGTATGCCCGAGGCTCCTCCATCGTAACTGATCCAAACTCAGCATCCCTTGTTACTATTCCACGTGCAGGTGTTAACCACCAGTGTCTCCACAACATAGGAACAAAACCCCACAAAAGTCTCCCGTGATGAGCTTGTAATTTCTCATTCGTCAACATTTTCCAAATGAACGCTGGCCAAGCATTCATATCCGAGGGTTTCTCCCGAAAAACAACAACCGAAGCACACTCGCGACACAGTGGCACACAACGAATGTCTCTCAGATCCTGGGCATTCATTGTCGAAAACTTCCCTCTAGTGGAAATAACACCAGTTGGATACATGTTCAAACAAAAATCATAATACACATCTCCTGAAAAATGTAATCCATCATGTTCACTTTCGTTGCATCGATGACAATTCCAGCACTCCGTGCCAGTACTCTGATCAAAGTTGAAACTCACGTCAATCGCCGACCCCAGTTCGCTGATTGCCCTTTCACGAACGTTGTAATCGCTCCTTCCAAATGGCATCCCATGCCACACTCTACTCCCATCACACCCATTGGCATTACCAGATGCACTATCATCACCATCAGCCACGGGCCACTGCGTCCATCGTGTTTCTTGCATTCCAACCCTGTCAGCATTACCAAAGCACTCTTCGAAACAACCTCCCAGAGTGGGTTCCATCTGAACACCAGCACTTCCGCTCCCCACAGGCTCACACAGCTTAACACGACACATACAATCTCCACCAACACCACACCCAGTGCCACAATTACACCCCGCCTCTATTCCAGTCTTCCCACCATCCCCATTCCCAGCAAATGCACAAACGTGATTGTTCACAGGTTCAAACCCATCCTCAGTGGCCACTCGCTTTGAACCAACAGGTTGACAACATCGTGGGCACCGAGACGCTCCAAAACCAAGACTCCTCGCACCAGACCCCCCAAACCCTCCTCCGCCAGACTGCTTGGTGAATACCATGTACAATATTCCCGTGATCACCACAGTGGTCCAATGGGATAACATCCACGTCAAAAGACAACCCCACCACACAAGTGCAGAAGTAGTCAGAATCAAAACACCAAACGGAACAATTTTCACCCTCAACCTCACCTACAAGACTCGGGGTCCATAAATCGTTGCGTGGACATCAGCGAAAAATTCCTATCCTCGTAATCCCATCAACCCCAAAATTCACACCCCACTCCTACAAGACTCGGGGTCCATAAATCATTG
>Ga0265303_10001167_pt1 | contig 15921 bp, 18 predicted proteins | sample Helome_2_FD_192494 | JGI IMG/M metagenome (GOLD analysis project Ga0265303, IMG submission 192494) | Marine sediment microbial communities from subtidal zone of North Sea - Hel_20160317 (Illumina Assembly) | ecosystem: Environmental > Aquatic > Marine > Subtidal zone > Sediment ... | reverse complement strand
CTTACCGGCCTTGTCGGCACCTTCGCCAAACTGGTTAAGCGCTTCGCCTAACGCGGCGGTAGCTTGGGGGAGTTCTAGCCCGGCCGCTTCGGCCAGTATTACCGATTGTTCGGTAGTGCGTTCTAACGCGTCTAGGTTACTAAGTAGGTCGGGTTTGGCCGACGCCATTAACTTAAACGCTTCGGCCGCTTGTGACGCGCTAAGGGTCGTAGTTTCGCCTATACGCTTCGAAGCTTCGCTAAGTCTATCTAGGTCGGCACCCGTCGCGCCCGTAATGGCCGAAAGGTCGCTAATAGATTTTTCGAACTCCGCTATTTTTTTAGCGGTACCGGCGACGACAACGGCCGCGCCAGCGAAAGCGGCGGTAATGCCGATACCTTTAAGGCGCGTCTTTATGTCGTTAATAGACTTACTAACGCCGCCTAGCGCACTTTTTACGCCGCGTTGTTCGCCTTTAAAGACAATGCGGCTAGTAAATGTTTTGTCGACCATAACGTTACTTCTTACTCCGCGCCGCGCATATTGCTAAGTGGTTGTCTATTACTTCGACCGCCGAAACAAAAACGTTACTTTGGTCTAACCAACCCCCGGCACTTGGCAATATTTGTCGTTGGTAATGGTTATAAAGTTTTAATAAAAATACGCTTCGTTCATTAACTAACCACCTTAAACAAGTCGAAGACTCTAACCCAATTTCCGGTATATGCCACTTGGGGTAACCCGCGTTGTGCGTATCCGGGTCGCAACTACAATATTCGCAATTGAAAACGCCAGCCGGGGCGCGTTGCACTTCAACCGCGATTATGAGTTTTTTTCGTCGTCACCCGTTAAGAACGAATTAGCTATAATTTGCCCCCCTAGTTCCAGTAGCAACGCGTACGGCAACGCTTCTAACGAACGGCGAGAAAACCGTAACGGTTTGTCGTCTTGCCCGTTTACATTTTTCCACGCTATAACGCCCATTGCCGCCGCTTCGAATAAACCAGTACCCGAAATTTCGCCGGTATCGTTATCGAAGTGCCCTTGTATCTTAGCGATTTGGGGCGACGTTAAAGGCTTTAATTGAAATTCGGCCTTTTCGTTTTCGTCTTCTTCACTTACTGGCGTGTACCATTCGGGCAATAGCCCCGTTAATGCTTTTACGGTCATAGGTCACCTTTCCTTTTTACTCTACGAAAATGTTAACGTTACTTCGTCGTCGCCCGCACTTTCGGCACAACCGAAAGGCAAATCATACGTACGGATACCGTCGCGGTCGCCCGGCGAAATATCCCGGTACGACACTACAGGCATATCGACTTGGTAACGATTAAACGCGGTACCCCCGATAAGGCCGGTAGTTAACACTAATTGCGCGTCGCTCGTTAAGTCGCCGTGCGGGTCGTCGGTTGCGATTAGTTCCGCTTCGGGGTCGTACGACCCGTTTACGTCGCGTTGCGTTATCTGAATTTCCGCGTAACCGTCACTAGCGGAAATGTCGGGCGGCGTTGCAACCGTGTTAGACATATCCCACGTTAGGGCGTTAATGACCGCGCCAAACGCGCCAATGGTGAACGGTACGCCAATAAGCGGTACGGGTACGTGGCCGTCGTATACCGGGCCGGTAGGTAACGCAACGTCGGTAATCGTTCCAACATGGCCGGTAAGCGTAAACGACGCCTTACCGATTGCGCCCGTTTCAAGGTTAAACGAAACGTTACCACGACAACCAAGAAGCGTATAACGTATACCGTCTTGGAAGTAGTAAATAGTAACGCTTTCGTGGCCGGTACTGGCCGGGTCGTACTGTACGTCGGACGCGGCGTTAATAGTTTCGGCCATGCCACAAGCGCGAAGCAACGGCCCGAATTCGGGCGGGTCGTCTACGGCGCTACCGCTACCCTTTAACTCTACGTCGAACGTCATAGCGACAAGTCGACCGCCGAAGACTTGTTGTAACATTCCGATATTTTGGCGCACGGCGGGGCGTTCGTTCATACGCAACCCTTCGTTACCCCAACCGATATTTTCTACTAGCATAGCGTCGGTAGCCTCGACGGGTACCGAATCTACGCCGTACGTGCCTTCAATCTTGGCTAAGATTACTTCGCGATTAACTAACATTGTCTTTACCCTTTTCGTCGTTGTCGTTGCTACCGGTCTTCTTACTTACCTTTTTCTTCGACGCCGCTTTTTTCTTTGCGCCGCTATCAACTACGTGGCTACCGCCTACGTTAGTCTTTAATGGTTTTCCGTTTTTCATTTGTTCGCCCCTTACGTTTCTAAATCGTCGATAGACGTACGTAACCTAAATTCCCACGGTATGCGATACACAATACTTTTTTGTTCGCCGGTATGGTCTAGTATCGGTTCGTCGCCCCCGCGCGGTATTGTTTGCATAACCCAAGTTGTACCTTGCGTTACGTCGGCCATTAACGCGCGATGCACGTAGCTACGCATATCTAAAAAAACGTTATCAATCGCTACGGCAATCGACTTCGCGTAAAGGTCTACATAAATTGTTTGCGCCCAATCTATAAACGCTACGTTATCGGGGCCAAGTTCGCCTATGGGCGTGTCTTCGCCAATCGTAACGCTATAGGCGGGTAGTTCCGTGTCGGCAAATGGACTAACGCGCGAACGATAAACCGACCCCGGCGTAATCGCCGCGTCGGCTTCTAACGTAGATACGATTATATCTATTAGTTGTTCTACGCGCGTCGCCATTACCTAGACTTCTTACTAACCTTCTTTTTCTTTTTCTTTTTCTTCGTAGCTACCGCTTCGTTATTTTCTTCGATAACGCGGCCGCGTTCTTGCTCGTTGTACTCCGCTTCGGTTGCATACACGTAACCTTTACGGCGATAGTGCGCCCACTTATTAAGCGGTACCTTTTCTACTGGCCCGCCTTTTTCGGGTCGCATAAATGCGTGGTGTCCATTACTCATAATCGGCCCCTTTAACTTTCGAACAAATGGAAAACCCGTAAATTTTCTTCGTCTATTTCGAAATCTTTAACGCTATAACTTACGGTACGAATTACGAACGTATCCCCTTTATGGGGGTCGGGTGCATCCGACGCCAACAAAATAACTTGCGGCGACGTTGCTATAAAATCTATGTCTTGCGTGTCTGGTTCGTCGTCGGGATTCTGGAAAAAACCTTTAACAACAACCGGCGCGCCCGCGTTAGGCGTGTACGTTACGTCTTCGCCGTAGAAATTAACTACGGCCGCGTCGGTTGCGCTAAAGTCGGGCATTACCTTAGTTAACTACGCCCGTTCCCGGTGTAAGCAATACCGCGATAGACTCGCCGGTAGTCGCGCCTTTACCTTCCCACGCAATACCGAAGTTAGTAATATCGCCCGCCGCCGGGGTAATCGCGTTGTCGTCCACTTCCCCGGCCGATACGTCGTACGCTACCGTTTCGCCTTGGGCGATTACGGCGGCGTCTAGTTTCGGAAGGTTATAGACTTCGCTAACGGCAAGGGCGATTGTGTCGCCTATCTCGCCGTCGACGCTGGCAACACAAACCATATTGCCAACTACAACAACGTCGCCGCTAGAAACGGCGGCCGCTAACGTATGGTCGATTCTGCGACCGTTTTGTACTCGGTTTCTCATAACACTAGTTTCCTTTTGTCCGTGCTGTTAGTGCGTTAAAAATGGTAGCGGGGCGCACAAATTCCCCGCTACCGGGTTTCGACTACGTTACCGTTTAGGTGCCGTCGTCACGTTGCCAAGTGCGGTACTCCATAGGCGCGGCCGCAACGTCGATACGTACTTTAAATTCCGTACCGTCGATAGACCAACCGTTTTGTTGCTCTAGCATTGGCGACTGATTACCGTCCAAAAAGGCAACTTCGATTGTGTCGAAGGTTTGCCCGGCGGCAAGGTAGTAACGCGTTGCGCTATCGGCGTCTAACCTTGGGTCGCTAACGACGGCCGCCAAATTCGCGACTTGGTTAGAAACTCCGGGGTTAGCTTGGCCGGGTGCCGTGGTATCCGACATTAGCGACGTAGCGATACGTTCCAGTACACGCGGTACCAACAAGTACGACGGCCGAATGTTAAGGCCGTTCGCGCTACCGCTTGCGTCGGATTGTAGACCCATTGCAACGTCCATAGCGCTAAGTGCCGCAACGCCCGCCGCGTCTTGCGTAAGTGGCGTACCACCCGCGCCCGACTCGTTTAGGTTGTTGTGCGCCGCGTCAAACAACGCGATACCGTCGGAAAGCAACGGGTTAGACGTTAGCGCGCCGTATGCAAGGTCGCCAACCACGCGAGAAGCGGCCCGGCCCATTGCCGACGGTATGCGCGTAAATGCGCCTAGGTCGTCGTTAATGATCGCTTGCCGGGAAATGGCAAACAATTTGCCGTACGTCGCAAGTTGAATCGTTTCGCCTTGCTCGGTAAACGAACCGTACTTGTATTCGCCGTCTTCGTTAACGAGTTCCAAATCGTTAAACGACGAAAGGTTTACGCGTCGACCTAACTTAAAGTCGGTAAGCGAACCGGTTTGCGCCCATACGTTCCACGTTTCCGGGGATTCGTCGAAGCCTTTAAGCATAGACTTATTAGCCGCGTCGACTAGGATTAGCGGAAAGTCGGACGTTGTGAACGCACGGCCTACCAAATCCATTTTACCCATTCGGGAAGTATCAACGTTAGCAAGTTCCAACGAACGCCGCGCGTATTCCAAAAGCGTATACGCGCCCATTCCGGTTTTAGCGACTTCGGCCCGTTGCGCGTCGTCGGCTACGCCCGCACGATACGCAAGCGAGATAATAGCCGCGTTACGGAACTTGTCGGCGCTATCTTCGCCCGCTTCGGCGCGTAGTGAATCAGCGCCCGCCGGTACCGCCGTCTTGCCAAGTTCTGTAAGAAGCAACTTGCGCGCGTCGTTTTCGTCGTGGTCACCCGAAACACAAATAGCGCGCGTTTCTTCGAACTGTGGATACGGCGCAAAGACCGCGTTAACGGCCGCTACTCGCGCGCGTTCCGCTTTTACGCCGTCGGTTCGTGCCGCGTCCAAATCGACTACAGGGGCCGCCGGGGCGGGTTGCGGTTCGGCCGCGCGTGTCGGCGCTGGCGGCGCGTCCATTGCGGCTAGTTGTGCGCGCGTTTCGTCGCTAGGCACGTATGCGCTACCGTCTTCTTTGGTAGCAGTACCGGCGAGAATAGCGGCGCGAGTTTCGGGCGTATCCCCAATGGGGTTACCCTCTTTATCGTACCTAAACATTGCGTTACCTCTTTGGTTTTCGTTTACAAGGTCTATGATTCGGTAAGCTTGTTGCCCTTCTTCTAACCCCCGGCCAATTCCTATCGAATTGTCGGCCGGTGTACTAACGGCGCTTACCTCGAATGGTGTCCAATCGGTAATACGAAATTCCGACGGTTCGCCCTTACCCTCGCGGGTTAATTGCCGTTCGTTAATAGAATAACCAACGGAAATATTTCTAAGTATACCGTCTTTAACGTCGTTCCAAAGGTCGTCTACGTCGTCGCGCTTGCTAAAACGTACGACCGCTTCGACGCGGCGGTTACTTAACTTTGCTGATTCCACGACGCCTACGCGATTTTCGCGGCTAAAATTGTCGTGGTTAAAGAGAAGGGGCGCGCCGTCGTTAAGACGGTCTAGGTTAACTTCGCCCCGCTTATGGCCCAAAACTTCTACCCAAGGTTCGCGGAAAAACGACGACCGCAATACCGGCGTTTCGGAACTAACCGACAAACGTACGGTACGGTCTTCTTCGTTAATAATGTCTTGCGCGCGTATCTCGTAGTCGCGGTATACAGTACCTTCGACCCGTTGTTTTAACGTTCGCTTCTTTGGCATTTTTCCAACCCTCTAGTTAGGCCCTACAACCGTAAACGTGCCGTCGGCTTTTTCAATTAACTGCGACGCGTTTTGCAATGCGGGTACCATTCGTTTGTAGTATCGCCCCGGTATGTTCTCGCATTGGTCGACTAGTTCGGCCATAGATTCGGGGCTAAGTATATACCCAACCAATTTGTTCGCGCCACTTTCGGCCGCTTGGGCCGCTTCGGCCGGTACGTCTTCGGGGGGCACGGTTGGCAAGTCGGTTACGTTTCCTTTGTCTTTGTCGGTCATTTGGTCACCTTCTTAGTTATCGGGGTCGCCCGTTATAAATTGGATTTGTTCACGTACCGCGCGCTTTTCTTCGCGTAGTAGGTCTTTACCGTTACGCAAAACTTCTTTAACAAGGCGGCCAAGTGTGCCGCCCGGTTCCGCGTCTATAATGTCTTGGCAACGAGTTATAGCGGCGTCTATATTGTCGCGTTCGTCGCGCAAATCTATAAGTTGTGCCGACGTTACCGCCGGGGCGGTTTCGGGTAGTTGTGAAATGCTAGCCGACAACGCGCTAAACAAACCTTCGGCTTCGTCGGCACTTTCCGCGTTAATAATGCTACCGCGCAAATTGTTATACGTAGGGTTGTTAATAATACCCACGCTTTCGTACAAGGCCGCTATTGCGTCTATCCACCCGGTAGCGTCGGCGTTAGAAAATTGCGCCGTTAGTACCGTGCGTATTGCGTCGGCAAACCCGCCACGGTTTAACGCGTTGTCTAATACTACGGCGTCGATACCCGCGCGGTAGGCTTGTTGTATGTCAGTCATTATGCACCCGTTCCGGTTAGTATGCGCCAACGCGCCGTAGTGGAATCGTAACGAACTAATACCGTTTCGTCGGCGTTAAGAACGTAGTTAGCGGCCGTGGGCGAAATAAACCGATTAGCCGCAACGCTATTCGCGTCTTGATGCCCTAACGTAACGTTGTTCGCGCTAACGTTTGTTAATTCGAACGTGTCGCCGTCTTGTACCGCCGTAGCGTCGATACCAGTTATAACGCTTGCGCCGCCGCCGTCGCCAGCAACGCGCGCCCAATGTCGCGTATTGTTATTTGCCGAACCGGTTAGCAACCCGGCCCAATCGTTATTATTTCCGGCACCTAACGTAGCGGGGGTAATGGGCGGGTACTGTAACGACCCGGCTTGCCTAAGTCGACCTTGCGACCAAATCGCCGCACGTTCGGTAACCGTTATACCGGGGTTGCTAGTTGTCATACCGCCAACGCGTAACGTGGCTAGTTGACTAATCGAACCGGTACCGGCCGCTAACGAAGCTTGGTTAATAACCCACGCGCTAACGTCGGACATTGCGAACGCGCCAATACTTAAGCTACCCGCTTGCGTTAGCAAGAAGTCGGCCCAACCGCCGCCAACGCCAACCGTGCGCGCGTTAGCTACGAATACGCCAACTTGGTTACCAACCGCGCCCGCTTGGCCGAAGGCGAATTTTTTAAAGTCTATGTTTAGTTCGTTAGCGGCGTTATCGTTCGACGCCATTAAGAACCGGTTAGCGGCGGGCGATGATAAGTAGAAATCGTCGGCGGTATTGAAAAATTGAAAAGCCAATACGTTCGCCGTACCTTGCCAGCGTATCCACGCGTCGTACACGCCAACGCCGACGCCACCTAACGCAATGCCCCGGTTATCGTTAAAGTATATGTGCCCGTTGGCGTGGTCGGAATGTGCGCCGCCTAGATTTTCTAAGAAGCGGTTATTAGTTCCGGCGGCAATGTTCGAACGTACCGCCGCCTTGCGCCCGGATACCGCTAACCCGGTTAACGCTTCTACGTCTAAGCCAATCCAACTAGTAGCAATTTCGGCCCCTAACGATTGACCGAATAAAACCGTAGCCGCGTTCGCCATATGTACGCCGCGTATGTTTCCGAAGTCGGCCGTACTATTAGCGTTACGCGTATTAGATAGCGGGCCGACGTATACGCCGGTAGTGTTAGTTATCCGCATATCGTCGCCGCTATTGTCGACGCGGATAATAGGCGCGAACGAAAGCGCGCGGTAGTTAGACGTTGTAACGTCGCCCGCGCCGGTTAACCAAAACGAACTTTGCGCGGCATATATGTACGCTTGCGCCGGGGCGATACCCGGACTAGACGACCGGTAATTTTGTCGGGCAAAGAACAAAGTAGTAACGGCGAAACCGGGCGCTACCGTCCACGTTAACGTACTGTTATCGTCGACGGCCGACATAATAAACAAACCGTTGTCTATGGTAATGTTATTCGCTACCGTTATAGACGACGAAATAAGACCGCCCGACGCCGGTATAACGTTATTAAATAGAATACCGCCACTAGTTACCGCGTCGCTTGTAAAATCCCAATCTATAGTAATGCCGCCCGCCGCGACAACGCGCCCACGGTCGGCGTTAGCCGAACCTTGCAACGTTAAGAGTTGCCCGGCTAACGTGCCACCTATAGCAGTTTGCCCGCCGGGTTTGCCGGGTTTCCACAAGAAGTCGCTAGTTACCGCTACTTGGTTACCGCCCGCCGTTTGCGTTAGCGTAATGTCGTCGCCGTCGGCCGCCGTCGTTAGGCCCGTAACAACCGACCCCGCGCCGCCGCCAGCGATAGAAGCGACTACGTTAACTTCGGTATTCTGCGAAATAGCGCCGCCTTGTTGTGCAACGTTCGCAATACCCAACGTTACATACGCGCCGTTATCCGTGTTAGTGGAAACTTCAACTACGATAAATTGCGTAGCGTCGCCAGTGTTTTGAATGTATACAACGTCGCCCGCTTCTAGCAATGCAATAAAGTTAGCTAGGTCTTCGCCGTTGTCGTTAGTTTCGTGTAGGTAAAGTTCCGTTGCCGCTTCGGGGTCGGCATTGTTAAAGCGAACTTGCCCGCTACCGGGCGGGGCGGTTATCTCGGTACGCGAACGCCAAGGGCCTAACCCGGCAAAACCGCCGCCCGCAATGCTAGACAAGTCGACCGTATAACCGGGGCCTAACCCTTCGCGTTCGAAAACTAAATTACTACCTACTAAAGATATGTTAGTAAATTGCGGGTTAGCACTTGCGCCGCCGCTACGACCACGGCCGCCGCCGGGGCCTTGCAAGTTAACGCTACGACCAAACTTACCGTTAGGTAGTTCGAACGATAGCCGCGTACCTTCCCACTTGTGACGCGGTACCGGGCCGGTTGGGCCGTCGTCGCCTTTGTCACCCTTCGGGCCGACCGGGCCTACTTCGCCTTGGCGACCTACTAACCCTATGCCGCCACGCGGGCCTATCGGGCCTTCGGGGCCGGGCGGGCCGACTATACCGTTATCGCCCTTAACGCCACGCCTACCACGGCGGCCGCGTTCGCCTATTGGGCCTATCGGGCCGCGTAACCGTTCCGACGTTAAGACTACTTCGCGTAGTTCTTTGTCGCCGTCGATTACTACCGGGTCGCTTTCGCGTAACGCTTGCGCCGCCGGTTTGCGGCCTACGAATTCTAACTTAAGTTCTTTTTCGTCGGGCATTAAACCGCTACCGCTTTACCGTCGTAAGTTACAAAACCGTCTACCGTGTATTCGAATAGTTGACCGTCGGCCCCACGATATACCGCCCCTATCTCGTATTCTTCTATATCGCTAACGTTAGAACGGTCGGCGTTTTCTTCGTCGGCCCCTTCTTCGTCGGCGGGCGGGTCTTCGGTTTCTACATCATTTTGGTTACCGCTAGTAACGTCGTCGCCACTAGGTACATTACCGCTATCGTTAGCAAAATCGCTACTAAATACCAAATCGTTCTCGTTGTCTTCTTCACGTTCCCGCCCTATTTGTTTTGTAACTTCGCGTGGGTTGTTGCCTTGCTCTAAAATTACTTGCGTCTTAGATTTAAACCCGGCTTGCACTTGCGTTACGGCCGCGTCGGCTTCGCGCTTCGGTTCGATATACGGGGTACCTAAGCCTACGTGTTCGGCGTCGAACAACGTTAAAGGGTCGGCCCCGGTAAAGTCTACTAAGCCTTGGTCGCGTGTTACTTCTACAAACCCTTTATAGATACGACCGGCGTACGCGGTTACAAATTCGTCGCGTAGCACTTTGTATACGCGCGACATTTCTATTAGTTCTTGGCGTTGCGAACTGTACGACCCGTCGTAGTCTTTAGCGATAGACGAATACCCGGAATTAGTACCGCCCGCAATAGCCTTAAGTTGCGACTTGCGGAAGTCGGTAATTTTGTTGTCGGGCCGTTCGTTCTTAAGGCTTGTAATTTCTTCGCCGGGTTGCAAGTTGTCGGCAATGATACCGGGCGCTAAATCCATTTCCCTAAACCGGTTCGGGTCGGCGTCTTCGCCCGCGTAGTCGATTGTCTTTGTAATCGCGAACGCGAACGCCGCGCCGATACGGGCCGCCATACGTTCGGATTCTTCGTAATCTTTTAAATCGTCTAACCTGTTAAAGACACTTGCGAAACTGGAAACGCCGCGCGTTTGTCGTATCCGGTCTACGTGTTTAAGGTGTACGACGTTTTGGGCGACAATACCTTTAACTTGGCTTAGATCAATAAAGACACTTTGAAAAGGTATACCGCCTATAACGCTTTCGCCCGCGCCTTCGGTTGGGTAGTTACGATAGAAGTAGTACGTATTCGGTCGGCCCCAAACATTCTTTTTAACGCCTTGGCGTATGCCTTCGTCGCTATCGTTAAAGCCAACCGGGCACAAGTCGGCTTCTAATTGCTCTAGGCTAAACGCAACTTCGGTACCGTGGTCTAGTCGCGGCACGTTACCTTTAAGCATTTGTGCAAATACTTCGCCGTCGCGTAGCCAAGACCGACACGCTAAACGTTGCACTTTGCCCCAATCGTTTTCTTGCGTTACTTCGGGTAGCTTCGCCCAATCTAACCAAAGCGTTTCTAAGCGCTCGTTAATGTCGTCCATTAACGCGCCGCTTGTATCTTTAACCATTGGGAAGGTAAGTAACCCGGTTCCGACGATATGCGAGACTAACGTATTCAATACCGACCGTGCTAAGTCGTGATTTTCGTCAAGGTACCGCGCTTGGTAGCGTAGTTTTTCGACCGATACGTTATTGATTTGGTCGGACGAACGCGAGTCTATACGCTGTCGTCGCAACCGGGTTAACTCTATAGATTCGTAAGCGCGTTTACTTTCCGCTAAACGAACCTTGTTGTACTGTCGCTTTAACGCCCACGCCGGGGCAATCTTAGCTATAAACTTTTCGACACGACCCATACCGGCCAAAGGGTCGGGCCGTTCGACTTTGTTTAACCGCATAACTTACCCCTACCGTGCGTTTTCTATATCGGTATTAAAGTTACAAACCGCAAAGTTATTACGCCGCCCCGATTGTATGCCCGCTAGTTCGCGTTCTAATCGGCTAATCGTTTCGTTAATTTGGTCTAGGTCTTGCGTCGAAACCGTGCGGCTACCGGCCGACGTAGAAATAGTTATAGACTTACCATTAGTCGCGGCCAGCCGGGCGGCGTACCATGCGTCTAATTCGGTTTGTACTTCGGTTGCGGTACGTGGCATATGGCCCCCTAACGATTGTTAAACCAACCGCCCGAAGACGGGTTACGGCGTGTATCTTTTCTAAATGGGTCGACGCGACGGGGCGACGCTACAGGTAGTGGCGTGTTTTCTTCGGTCGCTCGCTTTCGCTCTGCCACGTTTTGCGCCGTCGTCTTTGCCCGTACCGATTGTAGATTAAGACTGTACGCCGCCGCAACTTGTAGTACTTCGCAATCGAAATAGTGGTTATCTTTATAGACCTTAATCCATACGACGGTACCGCTAGGCTTAACGGTTCGCGCTTCGCTTATCACTTGTCGGCAATAATCGTCGGTCGCGTCTTCGGGCAAATGCCACCCGCCCGGTAACTCCGGGTCGCGCTCTATTCGTTCGTGTACCCACCTTTTAAAGTAGTCCGTATTAACGTGGTAGATACCCAAACCGCCCGCCAATCTACGCCCGGTATTCTTCGCAATATCTAACTTTGCTTTTTGTAATGGGGTGGCGTCTATCGTGTCGCGGCCTTTGGTTGGGAACGCCCAACGTTTGTGTTTACGACAAAACGCGTAGACGAATTGCGTACGGTAACCAGAGTCGATAAAGCAACGGTCGATAGGTAGCCCGCCGTAGTGTTCGTCTTTAAATTCTTCTAGGTCTTGCCAAACTAAATCGCCGTCGGTTGGCCCGGCCAAAAACCCCGCTTCTATTTTCCAACTTTCCAAGTCGGCACCCCACGCGCGCACCACGTAATATAACCCGTTCTTTTGAACGTCGACCGTTAGAAAAATTTTGCGCGCTTCGGTAGTCGGTAACGTGCCGCTTTCGTACGGTTGTCGTAGCGACTTTACTACGTCCAATTCTGGCGCTTCGCCCTTTAACGTATAGAGTTCGCCAAACCCGGTATTAATTACCGCTTGTATTCGGTCGGGGTCGCCACTTCGAACGGCACGTAAAAACGCTTGCGCCCGGTCGCCCCACGTTCGCCACGCCGACATTAAACCACTAACCCAAAAGCTAGCGGTATCACTTGCGGGCGGGTCGCCTTCGACTTCGCCTTTACTGTTAATCGTTTGGCCGGGTGCAACGTACACGCCGCGCGAGTTCATAGCGTCTTTAAAATGTTGGTCGATTAACGTACCGCATTGCGGGCAAACCATTTTAACGTTTTGCTTTACTTCGTGCGGCGTCGAACCTTCGGGCCACTCTAAGTACTTAAAGCGGGGTATAAAGAAGTCGTCGCAATGCGGGCACGGTACCGCCCAATGGTAACAAGTGCCTTCTTGGAAAAGTTTCCACGTTGCGCTTTGTACTTCGTCGCCCTTACCAAAAAATTCTAGCCCGGTTTCGGGGTCTATTTCAGTATCTACGGTTCCCATTGTCGGCGTACTCACTACTACGGTTATGCCGTCGGGGTACGTACTATGGCGCGCGTCGGCCAGTGTAACCGGGTCGCCTTCCCCTTCGGTACTGTCGGCCATGCGGTCGCGTTCGTCGACGAACACAACGCAAGCGGGATCGCCCGCAAGTTCGGTAGCACTACCCGCCCAAGCGAAACGCACTTTTACCCCGGCTATTTCTTTTTGCGTCGTCTTTTCTTTGGCACCCGGCCGCCGCTTTTCTAACAAGCTAGGGCACGAACGCACCATAGCGATATAGCGCGGGTTAAAGACGTTTTCGACAAACGATTTAGTAGGGGCAATGTAAAGAATGGGTACCGGGTCGTCGTCGATTCTATGGCCGGTAACGTTTAAAACCAATTCGGTTTTACCCATTTGCGACCCCATTACGCCGACCACCTTTTTATACATGGCCGAATGAATAGCCCGCGCTATCGGGGTAATGTACGGCGTACGATTACTTCGCCACCTTCCCGGTTCGGCGGTTCCTAGTGGCAGTATTCTTTTTTGGTCGGCCCACTCGTCGGGCGTTCTTCTTGGCGGGGGGGCCTTCGCTATTAGGCCCGGTTTCAGTAACGCTAAAAGCTTGCCCGTTGCTAGCGAAGAAGTCTTGTAGGCCGCTTTCCATTGTTTCAAATAATTCGCGGAACTCATTAGCTAAAACCTTTTGGATAACGGCGGGGTTGTCTTCGTTGGCAAGTTGGTTCGCAAGTCGCCGGGGTAACGAGTTAACCCCCGACCGCCAAATAAGGCAATAGGTTCTAAACGCTTCGGCCGCGTCGTCGACCTTAACCAAGCGCCCGGCGGCGGCGTCGTTTTGCAACCGTAATTTTCGTTCTTGCTGTACGGCAAGCTTCGCCTTTGCTTCGGCCGCGCCGCTACCCCGAAGGCTACCAATGTATTGCGGTATTGCGGTTGTGAGTTCATACCGTGCCCGCCGCCCGTTGTTGCGTATCACCCTTTCCGTAAAGAGTTTCGAAACCCCTTGGGGCGTCATAGCTAAACAGTCGGCTAAGAACTTCGACGTTACGTTGGTCGGGTCTATTAACCCGGCGTCTTTTTTGTTGGTCACCTTTTAACAATCCTTTTCTACCTTGTATGTCTAACGTAGTTCGCGTAACTATCTGATTCTAAAACGTTAAAAAAATGCTCAAAGACTGGTCGCTTGCTGACCCGCACCCCTTGTACTTCTCACAGTACCTTAACGTTATATATTTTTTTTCTAACCCCCACCCCCCCTACTATCTAAGGGCCTTCGCCTTTGCTAATTGGTCGGATAATTTTTGTACGTATAACGTACCCATAGCCTTATTAAACGCGGCTACTACTACAGGGGTAACGTTAGGGTTTTGTATCATATGGGCTATGCTAGGGTACTGTAATGCACGTATTGGTAATTGTGTAGTATGGGTACCCCCCTTACTACTAACGCGCCTTTCCCTTTTGCTCTTACTGGTAGAGCGTACCATTATTAACGTTTTGCCATTAGGCATAGTAGCTAAGAACGTATGTGCGTGTACCTTACTACCACCCCCACTATTAAAGCGTACACCTAATGCGGTTTGTTTCTTATTACCCCTAGCATACTTGTATATATCCATTACACGCCCACGCCCTTTAACAGCAACGTTAAGCTTAGTTACTTGTGCCCTAGGGGCTACTTCTAAACGGGGCCTTATGTTCTTTGTGTCTATGTTGTAACGCTTACGTATTAACATAGGTATAGAGTTCTTAGCCTTGGTCGCACTACCGTTAAGGGCGTTTCTATAGGCCATTGGTATACGCTTACTAAAGGCCCGTAATTGCCGTTGTAGGCTTTTAACGTCGCTAAGTACTTCTATGGGGGCGTCGCCTACCTTGATTTTCGCAAGCGTTGAAAGTGGCCCGGCCGCCATTTTAAAACTTCGCTTTTTTTAACTCTAGTTCGCCGTTCTTTTTTTCGACGACTTCGTAGAAGGCCAAATTTTCTACTTCGTTTTTCTTCGCGTCTTCGGCGTACTGTTTTGCGCGCGCTTCGTCACAAGTAATTTTTTTACCGCCTTCGCCTTGCTGATGAACTATAAACATTTTTTTTAACTCCGCTTTTTGGGGGGTCTTCGTTTGGCTTGTGCAAAGAATTCTACGCCCAAAGGTTCGACAAAGGCAAAAACCGGCCGTTACGCTTATTACGCTTTTTTTCAAACTTGCAAATACGTAAATTGGCCTAGCTACGCGAAAATTTACGCTTTTTACGCTATTACTCTTTTTTTAAAAATTTAGTTTAATAAAAAAACTAGTTTCTTCTTTTCTTCGTTTCGTCTTCGCCGTTTTACTCCCCCTATATAAAGTTGCACCCCCCCAAAAAAGCGAAAAAGCGTAATAGCGCGTCTAAACCTTTGAAAACGTTAATTTTTTTCGTATTACGCATTTTTTCGAAAAGCGTAAAGTCCATAAGGGGGTTTTTCTTTAACGATTCAAACTCACGTTTTTTTTACCGTCGCCCGGCGCGTCGGCGTCGCCAGTTTCGCCCTATACGGGTAGTTGCATTTAACGCGGGTTTGGGCGTACGCTTCTTGCGTCTTTGCTACGCCATATTTTCGTATTTCCAGTTTGGCGGGCGGCGACTGTCGTACCGGCGTTTCTTCGTTCTGGCGTACCCGCCTAACTTCCGGCCCGGTATCTAACGCGGTTTTTGGCGTAGCATCCTTTCCGCGTTTCGTCGTCGCCCGCTGATTTGACCGTATAAGGATGCTAACCAATGTATCGACCGACCGACGAAGAAAAAGCGCGCGCACTGGCGCACGTATTAGATTGCCTCGGTAACGTTTGCCTAATGGCGCAAGGTAACAAAGAAGACCCACGCAAAACGACCGGCGTATTAATAATCGAATTCAAAGACGACGGCGACTACCATACGCACCACGGCGGTTACCTAAATAAAGGTACTGTACTTGGCGCGTTGTTCGATTCTGCAATTAGCTACCGCGAACAATCCAACATACGACAAGCGGGCGAACTATTTGAAGCGCTATACGAAAGCGCGGGCATACCAGACGACGAAAAGCAATAATGACCGTTAAAGCAATGCAAGCCGACTTAAAAAGGTCGGGTCTAAGCGCCGCCGTTGCAAAGACGGCCGGTTACAAAGTTTTAACGCGTAAACAAACCGACGAATTAACAGGTAACGCCGCCGAAAGTTATCTAATTCCG
>Ga0265303_10001166_pt1 | contig 15934 bp, 12 predicted proteins | sample Helome_2_FD_192494 | JGI IMG/M metagenome (GOLD analysis project Ga0265303, IMG submission 192494) | Marine sediment microbial communities from subtidal zone of North Sea - Hel_20160317 (Illumina Assembly) | ecosystem: Environmental > Aquatic > Marine > Subtidal zone > Sediment ... | reverse complement strand
AGCGCACATTGGCCTCGAGACTGGCCTTGGCAACCCCCATGATGTTGTAGTTAGGTAACGCGCGTTCCGAGCCGAGATAAGTCATCGTGATGATCGCGCCGTTCGTATTTTGCATCAGGGGTCGTGCCGCTTTTGCCATCCCGGCCAGGCTGTAAGAACTGATATCATGCGCGATACGGAAACCTTCGCGATCCAGGTTTTCCAGATAATCCCCTGCCAAGGCCTCACGCGGTGCGAATGCTACCGAGTGCACCAGTGCGTCGAGCTTGTTCCAGTGATCCGCTAACTGCTCGAACAGACCCGTAATTTCATCATCGCTGCTAACGTCGCAGGGCAGCACGATATCGGATTCAAATTCGGCCGCAAATTTTTCTACCCTGGGCTTTAGTTTGTCGTTTGCATAACTAAAAGCGAGCTCGGCACCTTCGCGATGCATCGCCTGTGCGATGCCATATGCGATCGAGCGGTTACTGGCAATGCCCACAATGAGTGCTTTCTTACCGGTTAGAAATCCCATTATCGCTCCCGAAAAATGAAAACCATTTTGTCAGCCTCTAAGGCTTCATGCAATCCCAAACTTGGTCGATTGAAAAGACCGAATCCCGCGTCTAATACTACCCGGGGACTTTATCCAGCGTCGAAAAGATCTGCCAGTAGATCAGGAAGAAACGGACGCCCCCGCTGATTTAGCGAAGTTCCGGTAACGGTAGCGGCAAGCATTAGTGTCTCGTCAGGAAGTCGAAAAATATCCTGTTTAAACTCGAAGCGAACACGCGACACCTGTCGAGCCGAACTGCGTACGACAAACCTGTCATTGCTAAGCAGTGAGTTTTTATAATCCAGTTCTGCCCTGATGACCACCAGGTTGACGCCTGCGGCAGTTAGCTCGGCAAAATTGATACCCCGGCTGCGCAGGAGTTCGTGGCGAGCGTGCTCCAGGTAATTCTGATAAACGCCATTATTGACGACGCCCTGCATATCGCATTCGTAGTCGCGGACCTCGAATTCTAACTCGTGGAGGCATTGAACGGTTTTGGGAGAGTTCATCTGGAACGCATGTTGCCATATTCGACAGATGAGTCAACACGGCAAGAAATTCTATAAAAACGGTTGCAATTATTTTGATTGATGTCCGTAATTGTGCTTCTGGCAATGTGTTGCTGCTGCAGCGTAAAATGATGAATCTTTCAGATTTTGGCGAGCGTTTTCGGGGTTACTCGGGGATTACCCATTTAATGGACGATCTTGCGGAGGGCCTGGCCCGGCCGGGGATGGTTATGCTCGGTGGTGGTAATCCGGCCGCAATACCCGAAGTCATGGCGGTTTTCGAAAGCGTGCTAGCCAGGCTGAATCAATCCGGCAGACTACTCGACGCTCTCGCCAATTATGATGCTCCCCAGGGTAAAAGTCTTTTCCTGGAGACCTTGGCCGAGTTTTTTCGCCAGCAATACGGCTGGAAAATTACCCGCGACAACATAGCCTTGACTCACGGCAGTCAGAGTTCGTTTTATATTCTCTTTAACTCGTTTGCTGGTAAATCCGGTTCAAGCCAGAAACGCGTCTTGATACCGCTAGTACCTGAGTATATTGGCTATTGTGATGTTGGTGTGGAGGAGGAATTGATAACCAGCCAGGAAGCCAGGATTCTGCATCTGGAAGGCGGTTTTTTTAAGTATCAGGTTGATTTTGACAATTTACAGGTTGACGCTGGCGTCGGCCTGATCTGTGTTTCACGACCGACCAACCCAAGCGGTAACGTGTTAACGGACGCCGAGTGCCGATTGCTGGATCAAATAGCCGTTAAACAGGATGTCCCGTTGCTGATCGATAGCGCCTATGGTACGCCGTTCCCGAATATCATTTTTAACCAGGTAAATCCTTTCTGGAACGAAAACTGTATTGTTTGTATGAGCCTGTCGAAGCTCGGTCTTCCTGGTAGCCGAACCGGAATCGTGATTGCCAACGAGGAGGTGATCCGATTCTTCTCGAATATGACTGCAATTACCAGTCTTGCACCGGCTGGCCTGGGTGCCGAGATCGTAAATCAATTGATCACGGATAATGCCCTGTTGCCGCTTTGTCACGACCTGATCCAGCCGTTTTACAGGCAGCGCTGCGATCTGGCGGTACGTTTACTGCGCGAGGCAATCTCCAGCCCGGGATTGCATATTCACAAACCGGAAGGATCGATATTTTTGTGGCTTTGGTTTGACGGCTTGAATATAACGACCAGCGAGCTTTATCAGCGATTGAAGCAAAAAGGTTTGCTGGTGGTACCGGGAAAGTATTTCTTCCCGGGGCAGGCCGAAGTTTCCAGCCATGCCGAAAGCTGTATACGTATGAGTTATGCCCAGAGTGAACAGGATTTGACCAGGGGAATTGAAATATTGGCCCGTGAATTAAACGCCTGCTGGTAACAAGGCGCTTTAGCTATGGCGTTACTTGGAGGTATGCGTAAAAACGCCATCCCAGTCGTCACCGGGTGGCTCACTGCGATAGAATGCAACTCGATCGAGATAAACCTGATACAGCAGTCGATCAGGATTAGCCCGCGTCAGGTTGAAGAAATCCAGTTCTGCCTTATCCCAGGATTGAGCACGGAAGTTCCGCAGCGCTTGCTTGTAGGCGTTGAGTTCTGTTGTCACCGATTTTTCGAGATCGTTCCTGTGACCGATTGGCTCGAAAATAGCAACCGGTTCATTCTTGCCTTTAACCCGGACGAGATCGAGCTCGCGAAATAAAAACTCGGGGATCTCGTTTTTGGTGGTTTCGCTAACGATAATGTTTACCCCGTAGTTCTTAGTCAAACCTTCGAGTCGAGATCCAAGATTCACCGCGTCACCGAGTACCGTATAAGCCATGCGAAACTCGGATCCCATATTGCCGACGCTCATATTGCCGGTGTTCAGTCCTATGCCGATATTGACATCAGGCCAGCCACGTTGTTTGAAATCTGCCTGCATTATCTTCAGCTCGTCCATCATTTCCATGGCCGCATAGAGCGCATGCCTGGCATGATCCGGATCGGCGAGCGGTGCGCCCCAGAACGACATAATTGCGTCGCCCATGTACTTGTCAATGGTGCCTCGATTCTTATGGATGACGCGGGTCATGGGTGTCAGCAATGCGTTCATCAACTGCGTCAGCTGCTTTGGGTCCATGCCCTCCGAGATCGATGTGAATCCGCGCACGTCCGAGAACAACACCGTCATTTCCCGATTCTCGCCTTGCAGCGAATATTCTTCGGGAGATTTGCTCATCTCCTCCACCAGTTCGGGCGGGATATAGTGACCGAACAGGTTTGCCAGCTGGCGTTTTCCGCGGGACTCAATGAAGAAACCATAGGTCATGTGGAGCATGAATAGCAGTACGATCAGCAGCAGGGGACTGGCCAAGGGCAGGATCAGATTATTGTTCCAGGCGAAAAAAGTCCCTGCCGTTACCAGGCCGGCAAGACCCAGAGCTCCAGCTGCAGCAAATAGCGGTGAAACCAGGGGCAATAGCAATGCCATGCTCACGGCGATAATAATCAAAAGCACAAATTCATAGCCCACGGTCCAGGCAGGTTTGTGTTTGATGCGATTGTCCAGGATTCCGGAGATAATGTTGGCATGAACTTCCACGCCAGGGTAGATATTTTGTACCGGGGTGGAGCGCAAATCGAGAAGGCCGGGTGCCGAGGTGCCCACCAGTACGATCTTTCCCTTTAGCTGATCCTTGTCAGCCTCTCCGTTGAGAATTTTATAAGCGGGTACGTAAGGAAAGCTCCCCTGCAGGCCGCGATAAGGTACAACTACCGCGCCGTTGGCATCCACCGGGATTCGGAAATCTTTCACAACGAGGGACTCGAGCGCGTAATACTCCCCGCTACCTTGCGTTCCCTGGGCCTCGACTACTAAATCGATATCGGTGGCAGCAAGATGCGCCTGAGCTGTAGCCAGGGCGAGGGATGCAAACAGGTATCCCTCGTAGGCCTGTATCAATGGAACACGACGAAAAACACCATCGGCGTCGACAAACGGGTTGTCAAAATATCCCCCGGATTTTGCCGAAGCCTGCAGTATTCCGAGATTGCCACCGAAGCCGGCGGCCTTGTTAATGGGTAGACGTTCGCTCCATTGCGCGTCCATTTTGGTCAGCGCGGGCGGTAGTACCCCGGTAACGCCGGATTCACCGTCCTGCAATTCGGTCTTGAAGTAATAGCCGAGAACAACGTTTTTACCGATAAGGCTTTCGGCAAAAATATCGTCAAGCATCAGTTCAGGACGTATCCTTTCCAGTTCTTTCAGATATTCGCTATTGTTTTTCAGGGTCGTGTTGGCCAGCTGTTCGAATTGCTCCAGTCCAGAGCTCTCGTCCTTCTCGGCAAACACGATGTCAAAGCCGACTACGTCGGCCTGGTAAAGCTCAAACAGGTTTTCGACCAGGGTAGCCAACTGGTCGCGGCCCCAGGGCCAACGCCCCACCTTGGTTAACGAGTTCTCATCGATATCGACGATGACAACGCGCTCGTCAATCGTGTCAGGGCGGGTAAAGTTGAGTCGCGCATCATAGGTCCAGTTGTCCAGCTGCTTGATGAATGGATATTTGTTTAGACCAGAGGTGTCAATCAGGATTACGCACAGTATTAGCGCGTTAAGCACTAATCGGACAATGCGCTGGAGTTGCATTGCTTGCTCCCGAAATCAAGCTCGGCCAAGCAGCCGCGGGGATTTACTTCAGGTAAAATTCCATTTTCACGCCGGCGACTTCGATAATATCGTGGCTTTTAAGTTCGTGGGCATTAGACCCGATCGGTGAGCCACCGACTTTTGGAACGCTATTATTCGGACCGCCGTCAACATGAATTAAGAAGAAACCCTGGGGACGACGGGTTATTGCGGCTACCTGCACGCCAGGCTGGCCGATTGTGGTTAATGCCTTGGTCAGTATCAATTCCTTACCGGCATTGGCACCACTCAATAGCTGCAGGCAGGCTTCCCTGTTTGCCATCGGTGAAGCAGCCGTGGCTGCCGCCTCGGAGGCGATTGCGGCGGATATTTTCTGCACCGATTTGTCAATTTCCTTGCCACCGGCCTCCTCGGGCATACCCGCTTCGCCGGGACGAATAATCATGGTTTGTTCAAAATCCTGTTCGCCACTACCCGAGCTATTCTGATAGGTTATCTGGTACTTGCCCAGGGTAATGTTGTCTCCGTTTTCGAGGGCATGCTTCTTTACCAGCTTGCCATTGACGTAAGTTCCGTTGGTACTGCCGAGATCTTCCAGAAACGAATCCTCGAGTATGGTAATGACCTGGGCATGTCTGCCACTGACCGACAGGTTATCGATCTGGATATCATTACCCGGTTTGCGGCCAATCGTAGTTGTTTCATTGACCAATTCGTACTCGGTTTTTTCGCCCGTGCTTGATGTCGTGATCAGTTTTGCGACCATTTTATTATCCAGCCTCTTGAGTATTTTCCTACTGGGTGTAATCCGTTAATCATCGAACCAAGCCACAATCTTGTTAAACCAGCCCTTTCTAGACGAAAAATCATCATCAATCCGGCACAACATTACCGAAATATTGTCCTTTCCGCCGTTCTGGTTTGCCTTTGTAATCAATTGCTTGGCAGCTTCTTCTAGATTAGCACTAAATTGCGAAATAGTTAAGTATATATCTTCATCTTCAACTAAATCAGTTAATCCATCTGAACATAGCAAATATATGTCATTTTTCAGAACTATATCTTCCTGAATGTCTGGCATGACGACCGGATCAATGCCCAGAGCACGTGTAACCAGGTTTTTATTCATCGAATTACGGGCTTCTTCGTGGGTATAAAAACCCCGATCAATGAGTTCCTGCAACAAAGAGTGATCCTTGGTAATTTGTTCGAACTTGCCTGCCCGCATCCGATAACAGCGCGAATCGCCAATATGGGCCAGTGAAAAAGAATTGTTGTAAAACTGCAACACAACGATGGTGGTACCCATACCCTTGTGTTCGGGATTTTCCTCGGCAGCTTTATAGACTCGTTCGTTTGCGGCAACTACAGCATCCTGAATACAAATCGACTCCATTGAAAACCCGCTCGCCGAATCAACTTCTCCGGGTGAAATTACCGGCAAGTGCTGCTGTAGCTCGTGTATGATCGTATCGACCGTCATACCGGCCGCAATTTCGCCGCCTCGATGTCCCCCCATGCCATCGGCGAGCACCACGGTTCCGAGCACGCTATCGTAGCCGATCGCATCCTCGTTCTTGTTGCGTACGATTCCGGTATCCGTCAGCCCCATGATTGTAATCTTATCTTGCAAATTCATCTAACTGTCAGGACTTCGGTTTCAGGAAAACTTTCAGGGCATTGGCAAAATCAGCACCGGTTCGGAAACGCTGCTCAACATCTTTCGTCAGGGCCTTGTTGATAACAGTGGCGAGTGCCCCGGGAATGTCGCCGCGGATAGTTCTAATGTCTGGCGCTTCTTCGTTGCTGATTTTAAACATTAAACTTGCCATAGAATCCGCTTTGAATGGTAATGAGCCCGATAACAACTGGTACAGCATGACGCCGAGCGAAAACAGATCTGAGCGACCATCAACCTTCTTACCTGCCAGTTGTTCTGGTGACATGTAAGAAGGGGTGCCGAGCACCATACCGGTCTTGGTCTTGCTCGAATCCGTGATGCGGGCTATGCCAAAATCAGTAATCTTAACAGTGTCTGACCCGGGCTCATACATAATATTTGCCGGCTTGATATCACGGTGAACCACGTTTTGTTTATGTGCAAAATCGAGGCCTTCGGCAGCTCGCGCAACAATACTGATTACGGAGCGCATGTCGAGCAAACTATCGGGCTTGCAATATCGTGTAAGATCATGACCCTTGAGAAATTCCATCGCAATATAGGCGAGATCATCTTCTTCACCAGCATCGTAGATGGTAACAATATAGGGGTGATTCAGTCGACCGGCTGTCTCGGCTTCGCGGAAGAACCTTTCCTTGACTGACTCCAGTTCATCCTCCTCAAATTCCTGAGCCAGCGCCATGGTTTTGATCGCCACAACTCGACTGATTTTAGGGTCTTTCCCCAGATACACAATGCCCATGGCACCTTTACCGAGTTCCTTTTCAACTTCGTAGCGCCCGAGCATCGGTTTTTCCACGCCATCTTGATCAAGGATCAGCGTACCGCCAGCATGTCCGCTGCTACCACCGAGCAAAACAGCCTCTTCCATTTTTTGAGCCCGTTTCATCCGTGATTCAATATCGCGAAAGCCATTTTCATGGCTCGACATGCACTGGTAAACCGATGCGGCCTTGTTGAACTGACGCTTGCGTTCGAAATCGAGTGCCAGGTTGTACATCGCCTCAAGCACCTGGTTGTCCACGGGGCTGCATTTACGGAATTTCTCGAATGCCATATCGAGCTGCCCCTGTGTCTGGAAGGCAATACCGAGCATGCGATTGCTTGCTGAAGATTCTTCATCAGATCGGGCTTTGCCACGCTCGGTAACAAGAAAGCGCTTGGTTGTGATTAACAGGTAGCCAATCACCAGCAGCGCACCAGGCGTCACCAGCGGAACCCAGGTTGTATTGCCCGTCATCAGGATGTAGTGACAAACAATCAGCCCCGTCAGCAGCAGCAAGGTAACCACGAATGCAACCCCGGCGCTGAGACGCGGCATCAACAACATCAGGTAGAGCATAACGGTAGCGAAAACCCCCATTCGCGTCCAGAAGCCCCATTCGGGTTCGATGAAAAAATCTTCGTTTAGAATGCTTGATAGCGAATGTGCCAGCGTTAACACGGGAGCCATGGACGCATCAACAGGTGTTACCTGTGGCGCGCCGACGCCCGTTGCGGTCGGACCGATTAATACGATTTTGTCTCGGTATTTCTGAATTGGAATCTTGCCACTGAATACGTCGTAAAAAGAATCCACCGGGAACGCCGGGGTTCCGTCTTTACCCGAATAGTAAAATGTATTCATTTGTAGCTGGGCATCGGTTTTGATTACGAGCGAGCCGAGTTCGACGCTTTCGGCGAGATTGACCTTGATATCGCTTGTGTCCAGGTTGAGGCTGCGCGCGGCTAATTGCAGCGAGATCGAAGGATAGAATTGATCGTAATACTGCAACACCAGCGGTTCTGAGCGAATCCCCCCGTCGAGGTCAGGCGCGGAGTTCAAATGCCCTATAGCCGCTGCAAAGCGACCGATTTGGGGTATTGGCGGGAAGGCCACTTCAGTCGGCATCGGCAATAATCCGTTGGCCTGGGCTGAAATCCTGTCACGTATCTGGGTTATCGAATTTTTTAGCACGTAATCGGGTAATTCCTCATCCGGATTGCCGCGCGGCAGTCCCAGATAAAAAACCATCGCCAGTACTACGTTGTTTGCATTTTCCAGGCTTTGCGCAAGTATGGCGTCGGTATTTAGCGCTTGCTCCGCCTCAAACAGGCTGGATTTAAGCGTTTCGATATCCTGGCTGAGGCGGGTGTTAACGCTGGATTGAAGATAGAAATCCAGTATCGTAGCCATCGATTTGTTATCGCCTTCAAGCTCGAGCATTGCGCCCAGTGCATCGATATCGGCCGGGACGTCATTAAAACTGGCATTGGAAAAGAACTCGATCAGTTCCCGGATATAAAGTGCGCCCGGGTCAAGCTGGGGTTCCGAAAAAAACACAGTTTGCCCGATAACCCTGGCACCGCCTTCAGAAAGGCGATTAATCAATTCAGCATGCAGGTCTCGTGGCCACGGCCAGCGCCCAATATTGTCGATGCTTTCGTCATCGATGGCGATGACCGCAATCCTGTCCGAGGGTGAACGGTCTGTTGATCTGACCCCCCAGTCGTAAAAAGATCTTTCGAGGCTTTGAAAAGGCGCTGAACCTGAAAAAAGCACGACTACGATGGTAATTAGTAGCCCAGCAAACCAATCGCTACCCCAGTAACGGGATTTCATACCGTCTCCACAATTTATTTTTTATGATTCACCCTGACGTTTTTGCGGGTCGTTGCAGGGCATGCGACTGAATAAAGATTGAATCCAAAGTGGGTATTAGTTAAAGGTCTGTGTGATTGCCCTGAACTGGTTATCAACTTGTAACCTCCCGGGGGTTCAATGGCAACGTAATGATAAATAACTATAGGTTCGTAAGCCTTGTTTTACCAGTATAAAGGCCTAAAAAGTCGATTGATTTTACAAATTTGAAATGTCATGTGATTGCCCTAGAATATCCTTTGATCAATGCGATAAACATCCAGTCCCTCCTTACGGACCAGGTATCCGGTTTATGTCTGAACTGCTCGAGAGAATCGAACGTCTCAATGAAATTGGGATAGCGCTATCCGCTGAAACCGATACCCCAAAATTGCTGGAACTCATTATGATGGGGGCGAAGTCACTAACCCATGCAGATGGTGGCTCGCTTTATTTTCTGCAGGATGAAAAACTCAGCTTTGAAATAATATCTAATGACTCGCTCGATCTGCAGATGGGAGGAACTTCCTCGAATCCGATTACATTCCCTGCCATTCCGCTGCTGGTGAACGGCCAGGAGAACCACCGTAATGTTGTCACCCATTGTGTCCTGGCAGGTAAAACCGTAAATATTGCCGATGCCTATAACGAAGATGGCTTCGATTTTACCGGCACCCGCGAATTTGATCACAATACGGGTTATCGCACCCAGTCGATGCTGACCTTTCCACTTAAAAATCATGAGCGGGAGATTATCGGTGTCTTGCAGTTAATCAATGCCCGGGATGTGGGCACGAACGAGGTCATCGCCTTCAATCCCATCGAACAGCAGTTAGCCGAATCACTGGCTTCACAGGCCGCGGTGGCGTTAACCCAGCAGCGCTTGATCTCCGAGCTTAAGGTTTTATTCGAATCTTTTATCAGAATGATTGCTTCGGCAATTGACGATAAGTCGCCCTATACCGGGGGACATTGTCGCAGAATACCTGTTTTAACGATGATGCTTGCCGAGGCAGCGCACCGGGCGGATAGTGGGCCTTTAAAGAATTTTCGTATTACCGACAAGGACCGCTACGAGCTTGAAACTGCGGCCTGGTTGCACGATTGTGGCAAGGTAGTAACGCCCGAGTATGTTATGGACAAGGCCACCAAACTGGAAACGGTCCATGATCGCATTCACGAGGTTGCGACGCGTTTTGAAGTGCTGAGGCGCGATGCCGAAATCGAGTTCTTGCAGGCCTGTCTGCAAAGCGATGGTTCACGGCAGGCGAGGGATGCACTTGCGACGGATTATCAGCAAAGATCTCGGTTGCTCGAGGAAGACCAGGAATTCCTGCGCCAGGCCAATGTTGGTGGTGAATTCATGAGTGAGAACGATATCGACCGCGTACGTCAGCTAGCGCGACGCGAATGGACCGATGTGAATGGCCTTGCGCGGTCATTATTGAGCGAGGACGAGGTCATGAACCTGAGTATCGAGCGCGGAACGCTCAATCATAATGAACGTGAAACCGTTAACAATCATATTGTCGCGACCATCAAAATGCTTGAGTCTTTGCCTTTTCCCAGGAATCTGCAGAATGTTCCCGAGTATGCCGGTGGCCACCACGAAAAGATGGATGGTACGGGTTATCCGCGTGGTTTGAGGCGTGACCAAATGTCGGTACAGGCTCGAATCATGGCGATTGCCGATATATTTGAAGCGCTCACGGCAAGGGATCGCCCTTACAAAAAGGGCAAGAAACTCTCTGAATGCTTAAAGATCATGGGCTTTATGAAAAAGGAGGATCATATCGATCCCGATATCTTCGACGTTTTTATCAAGAATCGGGTTTACCTGGACTATGCCGAAGAATTCCTGGATCCTGAACAGATAGACGAGATCGATGAAAGCCAGATTCCCGGATATTGCAGTTAGTGCCAGAATCAGGCGCCTTCAAGATCGCCAGGATCGGCGCTATCGACGCCGTCTTTAAGCACGAAAGACTCGATATCTTTCTCGTTGAGTAGAAATGAAGCCGCCGAACTGCGGCGACCCGTATCGCAATAAATCACGTACTTTTTATTGCTGTCGAGCGAGTTGGCTTTCATGCGCAGGAATATGAGAGGGATATTAATGCTATCCTTGATGTGATTGGCTTTATGTTCCGTCGGTAAACGAACATCAAACCAGACCGCGCCCGCTGCAACCAGCTGCTTGCCCTCGGCGTAATCAACCCAGTTAAGTAACGGTTCGTTAAGCAGGGAATTGAAATCTTCCTTGTTGAGGCGCATCAAGTGGCCCTCGGTGAGCATGGTGATAGTTGCATTACGCTTGCTATCAGAAATCAAAGCCTCTTCACCAAAACTATCACCGACTGACAGGGTAGCCAGTTTTACCCCGTTCGGATTCGCGGGAGTAGCGCGCGTGACCAGGCAACGCCCCTCCTTGATTATGTAAAAGTAGTCACCCTCTGCATCTTGCTCGATAACTTTTTCACCGGGCTTGAAGCTGACTGACTCCATGCGCATGAACATCGCCTGGATATTGGCCGGGGGGATTCGGTGAAACGCACGGGTTTGTAAAATTCGGGTCATCCAGTCGGTTTCGTCTTCCTCTTCATCGACCCCTTCGACGGTATAGCTACCGGTCTGATCCCAGGTAAGCATAATATCGAGCATATCGCTGTTGATCTTGGTGATGACTGCCGCCGATTTCACGCGTGCGGCAAGCGGCCGCGGAAAACCATGTGCCAGAGGCTGCAGGCCATCCGGTGATCCTGCCTTGACGACCTTGACAACTTTTTTATCGTCTACGAGCTCGATTTCACCTTTCAATAGGTAGGCATGGAACTTGTCCGCATCCCCTTTTTTGAAAATATAGTGCCCAGGTTGAACCGTAACCGCTGATATTTTTTTGATTAATTCTTGAGCATTTTCAGGATTCAGAGAATTGATCGGGGAAAGAGATTTGATTTGTTTGGGATCAATTTCAAGGCTCATGACGGTTTCGGGAATCCATTGCGAGTGGCATTAATAAGCGGCTATTTTGGCGTGTGGTACCGCATAAAGCAACTCTTGAGGCTAAAATTTCAAAGCTGGGTAACAGACTTCGGAGCCTTAGCCTGACTGGCTGGTTATATCGACGTAGAGCTTAAGTTTCTGGCCGGGATGCAGATACTTGCCCACCTGATTCCAGCGTTTAATATCGGCCACGCGTATGTTGAACCGATCCGCAATAAGGTAGAGCGAATCTCCCTTTCTTACCGTGTAGCGCAGCGTGTGCAGGGCGTTACTGGGTCGAGTCTGGTCGATACTGACGTTTGTTGTTGTCGAAAGATCGGCCTGGGTCCATACCACGAGTTTCTGACCGACGCTGAGCGTGTCGATCGGTGCGATACCGTTCCACTTGGCCAGTGCCCTGGTGTTGACATTATAGTGTTTCGAAATACTCCACAGACTCTGGCCACGCCGCACAATGTGAATCCGCTTCTGGCCCCTGCGATTGGTATTTTGTATCGCGGCTTTACGCGATTTTTCGCTGAGCGCATAGGTGTTCAACGATTTGGTAGCGGTAGGAACCATCAGGTGCTTGCCGGCACGGATCTGGTTGCCGCGAATGTTATTAACATTTTTGATGAGCCCGACCGTGGTGCGATACTTTTTCGAAATGTGACTCAGGGTTTCACCGTTCCTGATCTTGTGGCGCACCCAGTTGATGCGTTTACTGGGTGGAACCTTTGCGACTTCCTGTTTAAACTGCTCAGCCTTATCGCGCGGCAACAGCAGCCGGTGTGGACCGTTGGGCGCGGTAGCCCAGCGATTAAATGCCGGGTTCAATTGATACAGTTGGTTAACCGTAATGCCGGCAAGGTCGGCAGCCAGTGCCAGGTCTATCTGGCCGTCCAGCTCGACGACTTCATAACTGACCTGGTTAGTAATTGGAATCAGGTCGAGCTGATATTTTTCTGGATGGTTAAACAGTTCGCGCAGGGCAAATAGCTTGGGAACATAGGCTCGGGTTTCATTGCGAATTTTTGTCAAGTGCCAGAAATCGGTTTTGCGCTTGCGCTTATTGTTATAACGTACGGCACTGCGAATTTTCCCCGGACCGGCGTTGTAGGCCGCGAGCGCCAACTCCCAGTCTCCATCAAACTGTTGCGCCAGGCTGTCAAGGTATGAAATCGCCGCATGGGTTGATTCGATAATGTCTCGACGACCGTCGTACCACCAATTCTGTTTGAGGCCGAGGAAACGACCGGTCGACGGGATGATTTGCCACATTCCGGAAGCCCTTCCGTGTGAGTAGGCAAAAGCCTGGTAGGCGGACTCCACAATGGGCAGCAGTGCCAACTCGCTGGGCAAATTGCGTTTTTCGAGCTCATCGAGGACGAAGGGTAGAATGGGTCGCGCTCTCTCCATGACACGCTGCAGGTAGCCGGGATGTTTGAGATACCATTCCAGTTGGGCGGTTACCCGCGCGTTATGCACCGGGCGCAACTGCATACCCTGTTGTAGTCGATACCAGGCGTTGTTTTTTCTGTGTGTCTCCAGCAGTGACGCCTTAATGGCCGCAACCGCCTCAGACTCGGCCTGCAGCTGGTTTTCAGTTGCCTGCGCGGCCGTTGCCCGTTTGGCTTGCTCCATCTGTGTCTGCAGATAAGAGTCCAGCGACAGGTAGGCTTGTTCACGACCAGCGTAAAAATCGCTATCGCCCGGGCCAGTTTCTTGGACTGGAATTCTGGGTACCGCTGCGGGTTGGGATGTTTCGGCATCGGCGATGTCGATGTCTACCAAAGGAACTGCTACGCTAGCCGGGTCCGCACTGTCTCGAGCTTCATCGGAGCCGAGGCCGGTGCAACCCGCGAGCATCAGCGCGATCAATGGTGCGAATGGTACTATCCTGTCCCCTTTGTGGGGCTTGTGATCGAGAAACATTAGTAAGGTATAGGCTAAGAGACTAGAATATTCAATTGTACCTTTGGATTTATAACATTTAAATGAGATTTTGGCGTCAAACGACTAAAAGCAGAGGATTTGCCAATATTGATGACTGGTACTCTGGCGAGACAGGGCAGAATCTGCTCAATGAGCTAGGCGAAAAGATCAGTCCGATATTAGCCACGACCTTCGGCTATTACTCCTTGCAGATCGGGTGCACTGGAGTGGCCGGGCAGTTGCAGGAAAGTTGTCGGGTAAAACATCATTTTACGTTGGATGATGCTGGTTTTGGGGCTGAAGTCCGGGCGACTCCATCGATGTTGCCGATCGCGACAGACAGCGTTGATCTAGTGATCTTGATGCATCACCTGTCCAATACCGGTGAACCTCACGCAGTGCTACGCGAGGCATTTCGAATTTTAATACCAGAAGGCAAACTGGTCATAATCGACTTTAATCCGGTGTCGCTATGGGGATTGCGCCATTTTTTGCAGGGTTGGTTAGAGTATGTTCCCTTCAATGGTCATTTCTATACTGCGAAACGTATCGACGACTGGATGCGTCTGTTGGGTTTCGACCAACTTTGTCATCACCGGGTCGGGTATTTACCCCCGATTCAGAAAACATCGGTAACGCGTCATTTAAGCTGGCTGGAGAAAGGTACGCGAAAATGGTTGCCGATGCTGGGTGCGCTTAATCTGCTGGTTTACAGCAAAAGCATCTCGCCGTTGACCCCGGTGCGCCATCGCTGGGTAGCCCGCAAGTTACTTCAGGGTAAGGTGGTGCGTCCTAGCGTTGGCCGAGGCATGAGGTATGACCGTTAGGCTGCCATGAGTGCCAGGGTCGTGATCTATACCGACGGAGCCTGCCGTGGTAATCCGGGGCCCGGGGGTTGGGGTGTTGTTTTGCGTTACCAGGGCAATCTCAAAAAACTTAACGGTTACAGCCCGGAGACAACCAACAATCGCATGGAATTAACCGCGGTGATCGAGGGGCTCAGGGCGTTGACACGTTCCTGTGATATCGATCTGCATACCGATTCGAAATACGTGATGCAGGGAATAAACGACTGGTTGGATAACTGGAAGCGCAATGGCTGGAGAACTGCCGCAAAAAAACCGGTAAAGAATATTGATCTCTGGCAACAACTAGACGAGGAAGCGGCCCGTCACAAGATCGAATGGAACTGGGTCAAAGGCCATTCCGGCGTCGAGGATAATGAAATTGCGGATCAGCTCGCAAATGCGGCAATAGATGCAGAGATAACGGTATGAGACAAGTAGTACTGGATACTGAAACTACTGGACTCGAGGTTAGCCAGGGTCATCGGATTATCGAAATTGGATGCGTCGAGCTGGTAAACCGACGCGTCACCGGGAACCACTGGCATTACTACGTCAATCCGGAACGAGAAGTCGACAGTGGCGCATTCGAGGTGCACGGAATCAGCACAGAGTTCCTGCAGGACAAGCACCGGTTTGCGGAGCTTGCCGGGGAATTTCGCGATTACGTGGCTGGTGCCGAACTGGTTATTCACAATGCGCCGTTTGATCTCGGTTTTCTCAACCACGAACTGTCGCTGCTCGATCCACCATTAGCGGTGTTAGAGGAGAGTTGCAGCATTCTCGACACGCTGCTGCTGGCGCGTCAAAAACATCCTGGCCAGAAAAATAATCTCGATGCTTTGTGCAAACGTTATGGCATCGACAACAGCAATCGCAGTCTGCACGGCGCGTTGCTTGACGCGCGCATTCTCGCCGATGTCTACCTCGTCATGACCGGAGGTCAGACCAGTCTCGGGCTGGAAGCGGGGCAGGGTGACGATACCGGGTTAGAGCAGACCGAAACAAAACGCATTGAATCCAGCCAGCCGCTGCCCTTGTGGCAGGTGGACGAGGCCGATCAGCAGGCCAATCACCAATACATCGAGTTTCTCGCCACCGAGCACGACGATCCCGCCTGGAAGTGACGCCGCAGGCGTCATCCCGGAAAGTGCATTGCACTTATCCGGGATTTCATAAAGATTTCATGAGTCCAAATGTA
>Ga0265303_10001165_pt1 | contig 15935 bp, 15 predicted proteins | sample Helome_2_FD_192494 | JGI IMG/M metagenome (GOLD analysis project Ga0265303, IMG submission 192494) | Marine sediment microbial communities from subtidal zone of North Sea - Hel_20160317 (Illumina Assembly) | ecosystem: Environmental > Aquatic > Marine > Subtidal zone > Sediment ... | reverse complement strand
ACATCGTCGACCTCGGGGCGAAACTCGTTCTTGTAACGCCGAAACCGCTGGAAACGACGCGCCGCGTCGCGCAGTTTTTCGAAGTCGAGTTCGATTTCTGGCTCGACGATTCGCTGTCGGTAACCAAGCAGCTCGGGCTCGCGCAGAAATCAGGCGTGCCGGGCAGTTACGACAAGGAGTACGGGCGCGATACGGTGTGGCCGACGACACTGGTCATTGATGCGGCCGGCATTATTCGCTACACCGATCTGTCGAAGCACATCTCCGATCGACCCGATCCCGAGCTGTTGCTGCGGGAAATCAGGAAAACGCTCAAAACCTGACGCCGACCGCCTTGCACAGGAAACGCATGAACGGTTCGCCCATGCGAAACGAGGCCTCCACGGTGCGCTGAAACTGCGGCTTGAGGCAGTCGGCAACCTCGAGGTGCCGCACGGCGATGAAGCTCTTTCTCTTGATGTCGTCGATACACTTGTGATCGGCATCAAATCCGCGCGGCGGTCTTTTCAGAGACTCGCCGCCCAGCTCGAAATGCCGCCTGAAGGATGGCTCACGCAGCGCGCGCCGCCACTCCGCGGGCCGCGTTGCAATGCGTTCGCGAATACCTCGCAGCGGCTCGGAATCCGGGCGCCACATGCCGATACCAAGGAATACCTGCTCCGGATCGATGTGCACGTAATAGCCCGGCGAATGCACGTCTCTTGCCTGCTCGTGACGAAACTGGATGCCGATGTTGGTCTTGTACGGAGTCTTGTTCTTCGAAAACCGCGTGTCCCGATAAACGCGCATCAGCGAACCGCCTACCCGTGTGGGCAACGCGACAAAGCGCGGCGCGATGTCGTGAAGCGGGTCCTGCATGGACTGGATGAAGCGCAGTGCAACATCGAGCACCTGCTCCTCGTAGCGGTGCTTGTTCTCAGCGAACCAGTCACGGTTGTTATTGCCGCTGAGTTCTCGCAGGAAAGCGACGGTTTCGGGATAGAACCTGGCGTACCGGCCGGCCATGTCTAACAGCGGGTGGTGCCGGCGTCCGGGTGCGGGAACATGTCGGTCTCGTCCTCGCCCTCGCGCGGTGCAAGACACGTAAAGTCCTTCTCCACGAGAATCGAGAGCTTGGCGCCATCGTCCAGCACCTGCTCGCCGGGCAGCGATACCTGCTCGGTGGTCGCCCAGGCCAACACGGCCGTCTCGGGCAATCGAACGCTGATCGTATTCTCGGAAAAGAACGCGGCCGGATTCACAATGGCCGGGCTGCTTTCGACCCGGTACTGGAACTCCCGGCCACCCGGGAATCCGGTCATCGCGGCAACGACTCCTTGCTGGCGCAATGAATCGACCTCAGCGCGAGTGAGGCGCAATCGAACGGAGTTGTCCCTGATTCTTAGCTTCACAACGCGTCGTTGCGAACAGTTATTCGGCGATTACGTTTTCCGCCTGCGGCCCTTTCTGTCCCTGCGTCACTTCCATCGTGACTTTCTGTCCTTCCTTCAGGGTTTTGAAGCCTTCCATCTGTATTGCTGTGTGATGTACGAATACATCCTGACCACCATCGCGCTCGATGAAGCCAAATCCCTTGTCATCATTGAACCACTTGACGGTTCCTGTAACTCTTTCGCCTGACATAACTACCTCTTAACGTACTTTTCCGCCGCAACGACGGTTCTTCAGCCGCACCGGTTTGGTCGCGGTCTAAGAAATGGTACCGATAATTCGGCGCCAATGCGCGCGAATTGCCGCGACTCCCGGCGGCGCGACGCACGGATCGTCATAAAACACTGTTATTTATAGGCTTATTCGCCTTGGAGAGTGACTGACCTCGCGTTTTCGCGGGGCCAGGGAGTGTCAATTTTCGGACAGCGCTGCGCAATTTGGGCTTTTTTCGCCACACGCGACACGGCATCAGGGTCGATGGTTGACATATCTGCGGCCCAGATTCTGGACCGAATTGCAGCCGAGCAGCGCCATCGAACGCTCCACTTCGGAACGCAGCAGCTCGAGCCCGCGCTCGACGCCGGCCTGGCCACCGGCCGCCAGCGGATAGAGGTAGGCGCGGCCGATGCTGCACGCGTTTGCCCCGAGCGCCAGCGCCTTGACGATGTGCGTACCGCGGCGAATGCCGCCATCACAGATGATTTCCAACCGGTCGTGCAGCGCATCGGCAACAGCGCTGATGCAATCGATGGCAGCTGGCGTTGACTCGAGCTGGCGTCCACCGTGATTCGACAACATGACCGCCGTCGCACCCGAATCGGCTGCCTTGCGACAATCGTCGACGGTCTGAATGCCCTTTATCACGAGCGGCCCATCCCATTCTTCGGCGAGCCATTCGACGTCCTTCCACGTCAGCGAGCGGTCGAACTGGCTGTTGACATACTCGACCACCCCCCGGTCAAATTTCGACACGACTTTGCTGCTCGTGATGTTGACGAGATCCAGGTCTTTCCTGACGGTAGCCCGGTACAACCAGCCAGGGTGCATTGCGAAGCTCACGGCGCTGCGCCATTTGAACTTCGGCGGCGCCGAAAACCCGTACACGAGGTCGCGTTCACGATTGCCCGCGAGCGGCGTGTCGACGGTCAGGCAGAGGGCCGTGTAACGCTGTTCATTGCAACGCTCGATGAACTCTCTTGTCAGTGCACGATCCTTCAGCACGTAGATCTGGAACATTTTCGGGCCATCGCCGGCCGCGGCGACATCCTCGATCGTCGCAGTGCCCAGCGTCGAGAGGCTGTAAACCATGCCAAATTTCGCGGCCGCCCTGACGACCGCAGGCTCCCCGGCACCGTGGAACAGTTTCGACGCGCCGGTTGGTGCAATCATGACTGGCCAGTCGACGGGCTGGCCGAAAAGCGTGCTCTTGAGGTCGATCGTACTAACGTCCGAAAGCTGCGTCGGCAGCAGTTCGTAGTCGTTGAACGCCTCTGTGTTTCGCGCCAGCGTCCACTCGTCGTCTGCGCCACCATCGATGTAGTTGAACACAGGCACCGGCAGGCGTCGCCGTGCAATACGGCGAAAGTCCATGATGTTGTTGCAGTCGGCAATTCTCATCGCGCGAGATTATCACGCCCTGCTATGATGGCGCGCGATGAATGCAATCACCGACGACAACAGGCGCGCGGTCGCCAAGTGGTTATTAATTTGCTGCGGACTCGTGTTCGCGATGGTCGTCCTGGGCGGATTTACGCGGCTGACCGGATCTGGCCTGTCGATGGCGGACTGGCGCCCTATGATGGGCGTATTGCCGCCGTTGACGGACGCCGAGTGGCAGCGCGTTTTCGACCTGTACCGGCAGACGCCCGAGTTTCTCAAAGTCAACGCTCACATGGACGTCAACGCCTTCAAGGGAATATTCTGGCTCGAGTACCTGCATCGCGTGCTCGGCCGACTGATCGGCATCGTCTTTTTCGTACCGTTCGTGTTTTTTCTGGTCAAGGGCTACATCCGCCGGGATGAATGGCCGAAGTACCTGCTGATGTTCGTGCTGGGCGGCATGCAGGGCCTGCTCGGGTGGTACATGGTGAAGAGTGGCCTCGTCGATGTGCCGCATGTCAGCCAATACCGACTGACCGCGCATCTGCTCGCCGCTTTCCTGATCTACGCTTACATGATGTGGGTCGCGCTGTCGCTGCTGTATCCCGCGCAGGAAGACGGGCCGCGACACCCCTGGTTCGGCGGGACACTGGCGCTGCTTCTGCTACTGTGCGTAACGATCCTCTCGGGTGGCTTCGTCGCGGGCCTCAAGGCCGGCAAGATCCTGAATACGTTTCCGCTCATGGGCGACGCCTGGGTCCCGACCGGCATCCTGGCACTCGAGCCCTTTTGGCGAAATTTCTTTGACAATGCCATCACGGCGCAGTTTGACCATCGATGGCTCGCGATCACGACGCTGGTCGTCATCGTCATATTCTGGAACCGCGCTCGCAAGGCGACCCTGCCGGCGCGCGCCCGCCCGGCTGTTAATGCGCTGCTGCATACTGCCATTTTCCAGGTGCTACTCGGCATAACCACGCTGCTGCTGGCCGTGCCTGTCGTGCTCGGAGCGGCGCACCAGGCCGTCGCCATGCTGCTGTTTACGGTAGCCTTGTACCTGGTGCATGCGCTGCGACGCGCCTGAGCGTCGAGCCGCAATGCAGTTTCGGCAAATACCCATGGGCGGCGGCCCGTATTTCGGGGACGATTTGAAACCATGAATATCGATCAATACCAGGAACTCACGGGCGTCTGTTTCGACACCGACCTGATTGTCCGCTACGGCGGACGCGGGCCGCGGTATACGTCTTACCCGACGGCGCTCCAGTTCGATGAGTCGCTATCGCCCGACGACTTCCGGTCCAAATCGGCCGAGAGCAACGCAAGCGACGTGCCTTTGTCCCTTTATGTCCACATCCCGTTCTGTCATACGCTCTGTTACTACTGCGGATGCAACAAGATTGTGACGCGCAACGAAGCGCGTGTCGAACGCTACATGGAGATGCTGTATCGGGAAATCGACATGCAATCGAAGCTGTTCGATCATTCGCGAAAGGTAGAGCAGCTTCACTTCGGCGGCGGAACCCCGACCTACCTTAACGATGAGCAGCTCAGCGCATTGCTCGACAAGCTGCGCGCCGCGTTTAATTTCGATGACAGTGACGATCGCGAATTTTCGATCGAGGTAGACCCGAGGACCGTTGACGCTGAGGGCATTCGGCATCTCGCCCGGCTGGGCTTTAATCGCCTGAGCCTTGGCATCCAGGACTTCGAGCCTAACGTGCAGCAGGCCGTTAACCGGGCGCAGACGCCCGACGAAGTTCGAGAGCTCGTGGAAAGCGCTGTTGAAGCGGGATTCGGCTCCATCAGCTTCGACCTTATCTACGGTCTGCCGCACCAGACTGTCGAGAGCTTCAATCGCACGCTCGACATTGTCGTCGATATGAAGCCGGACCGGTTGGCGGTTTACAACTACGCGCATTTGCCGCGGCGCTTCAAGGGCCAACGCATGATCGATGCCGACGATATTCCAACGCCCGAGGTCAAGCTCGAACTGCTGCACCATACGATCGAAAAACTGTGTGCAGCGGGTTATATCTATATCGGCATGGACCACTTCGCGCTGCCCGAAGACGAACTCGTGCAGGCACGACTTGATGGCACATTGCAACGCAACTTCCAGGGATACTCGACACATCGCCATTGCGATCTCGTTTCGCTGGGCGTCAGCAGCATTAGCAACATCGGCAACATGTTTGCGCAAAATGCGATAACGACAATGGAATACGAGGCCATCATCGAGAGCGGCGAATTGCCGATCAAGAAAGGCATACTCGTCGACGACGATGACCTCAAGCGTGCCGCCGTAATCCAGGCACTTATGTGTTACGACAGCCTGTCATTCGACGACTTCGGCGCCGAACACAACATCGACTTCAGGAGCTACTTCTCCGAGGAGATCAAACGCCTCGAGCCGCTCGTTGACGACGGCTTGATCGAGCTCGATGGGTCAGGCGTCGCGATCACGCAGAAAGGTCGCCTGCTCCTGAGGAGCATCGCGATGGTGTTCGATCGCTACATCGACCAGGCGCAGAACGACAACCGCTTTTCGAAAGCGATCTGAGTTACGCGCTGCTGACCTCGGTCAGCCAACCGTGCGTGTCCTCGCGCAGCCCGTACTGGATATCCTGCAGTGCTTTCTGCAGCCGTGCCGTGTTCGGCCCGGGGCTACCGTCGCGCACGGCAATTTCCTCACCGTTGTGAACCAGCGCACCGACGGGTGACAGGCAGGCCGCCGTGCCCGACAGCGTTGCTTCGTAGGTATTGACCCACTCGAGCAACTCGCTGACCGTGAATTTTCGCTCGTTGATCCTGTAGCCCATCTCCGCGCCGAGCTTGAGGATCGAGTCGCGCGTCATGCCGTGCAGGAACGTCGAATCCAGCGACTTCGTGATGATCTCTTCGTCGCTGATCAGCAGGAAATTGGCGGCACCCGTCTCCTGGACGTCACCGTCCGGGCAGAACAGCACCTGGTCTACGCCAAACTTCTCCTTGGCTTCCAAAGTCGGCCCCAGTGCAGCGGCGTAGTTGCCGCCGGTCTTGGTGCTTCCGAGTTGCTCGGTCGTGCGCGCCCTCTGGTCTTCGACAAGCAGCTTGAGCGTTGCGGCGCCGCCCGCGAAATAGTCGCCCACGGGAGAGCCGAGGACGAAAAGCGTCGCCTCGTTCGATGGCGCTGCTGCAGCACCGATGTTCTCGAGCGTGCCGATCAGCGTCGGTCTCAGGTACAGCGAGTGAGGAGGCTCCGGAATGTCCGCCAGCTGGTGCGACACGAGATCGATAACCATGCCGGCCAGCATGTCGGCATCGGGCACCGGAAGGCGCAGCGATGCGGCACTCTTTTGCATGCGTGCAACGTGGTCGTGCAGCCGGAATATGCGGCCGTGGCCGTCCCTCCAGCGGTAGGCCTTGAAGCCCTCGAAACACGTACTGGCATAATGGAAAACATGCGCCGCGGGATGCATTGGCAATGGCGCAAGCGGCTCAAACGTCGGTTCTTCCCACGCGCCATCGATGAAACGTGCGATCGAAATATGATCACAAAACTCAGTGCCGAACACACTCATTGGAATCTGCTTTGTAAGGGTTTTCTCGGAGGGCGTAACTGTGCATCAAACAACCGCCGGGTGCCATAGTAATTACCCGCAATACGTCAAAATGTCGGCGGCGTGCAAGCCGTGATGAGCTCGCAGGGTTCGTTGCCCGTATTGCGAAACCGGTGCGGCTGGCTGCTTCTGAAATAGTACGCGTCGCCCTTTCCGAGAACCGCCATTTCGTCGCCAACCGTGACTTCTAGGCGCCCGTTCAGGATGATCCCGCACTCCTCACCCTCGTGCGTAATCGCGTGCTTGCCTGTGCCGGCACCGGGCTGGTAACACTCGCGGAGCAGCTGAATCGCACGGTTGGAGAGGTTTTTTCCGACCTGGCGAAACGACACGCCACCATCGGCAATCTCGGTCAGCTCGTCCGCCCGGAAGAACACACGGTCACGCGCCTCGAATTCATCGCCGAAGAACTCGCCAAGGCTGATGGGTATGCCGTCGAGGACTTTCTTGAGCATGCTGACGGTGGGGTTGAGCTTGCCGGCCTCGATCTGCGAAATAGTGGCATTGGCGACGCTCGCCTGGCGTGCCAGCTGACGCTGTGACAGGCCACAGGCCTGGCGAATGCCTCTGAGCCGGCGGCCGATTTCCTGGTCCATCGTGGCAACCTCTTCCAAGTGTTTACTATTAACAAACATTTTGCTGGGCAAGAGCAATAAATTCAATAGCTTATGAAACTCTACCAAACTCGTTGTTTAACAATGCTGTGCGGGCGTACACTGGCCCGCAGGTTTGATATCAACGCAAGGGAGACCCTCGCATGAGCGCAGCTCTCGACAACCCCTACTGGTTGCCGTTCACGGCAAACCGCGATTTCAACCAGCAGCCCCGCGTCATTACCGGCGCGTCCGGTCACTGGTACAAGACGGCCGACGGCAAGGAGCTGTACGACACGTTTTCGGGTCTCTGGACCAGCGGCGTCGGTCACTGTCACCCGAAAATCGTCGCGGCCGTGCAGGAACAAGTGGCCAAACTCGATTACTGCATGAGCTTCCAGGTCACCAACAACAAGGCGATCGAGCTGGCCGAGCGTGTCACAGCAATCGCCCCGGACGGACTGGACCACTGCTTCTTTACCAATTCGGGATCGGAGTCTGTCGACACGGCCTTGAAAATCGCACTCGGCTACCATCGTGCGCGCGGCGAAGGCAATCGCACGCGCCTGATCGGCCGCGAAAAGGGCTATCACGGCGTCAATTTCGGCGGCATGTCGGTCGGCGGCATCGTGCCCAATCGCAAGGTATTCAGTGCCGCGCTCATCCCGGGCGTTGACCACCTGCGGCACACGCTGGACCTCGAGCACAACACATTCAGTCGCGGCCAGCCCGAATGGGGTGCGCACCTGGCCGACGACCTCGAGCGCCTCTGCACACTGCATGACGGCAGCAATATTGCAGCAGTCATCGTTGAGCCCGTTTCGGGTTCGGCAGGCGTCTTACCGCCGCCCGTCGGTTACCTCGAACGGCTGCGGGAAATTTGCGACCAGCATGGCATCCTGCTCATTTTCGATGAGGTCATCACTGCCTTCGGCCGTGTCGGCAAAGCGTTCGGCGCAGAGCGTTTCGGAGTCACGCCCGATATCATCACGACGGCGAAAGGTCTGACCAACGGCGTCATCCCGATGGGCGCAGTGCTTGTGCGAGACGAAATCTACGACGCATTCATGCAGGGTCCGGCGCACATGATCGAGCTGTTCCACGGCTATACCTACTCAGGACACCCGGTTGCCGCCGCCGCAGGACTGGCAACGCTCGGTGTCTACGAAGAGGAAGACACCTTCGCGCAGGCCGCGACGCTTGAGCCGCACTTCGAAGAGCTGCTGCACTCGTTCAATAACCACAAACATGTCATCGACGTGCGCAACTTTGGCCTTATGGGTGCTATCGAGATGGCGCCCCGTGACGGTGCCCCCGGAGCGCGCGGCGCTGAAGCGCACAAACGCTGCTTCTGGGACGAGAACCTCGTGATTCGTGCCGGCATGGACACGCTGCAGTTCTCGCCATTCCTGAATTCGGATCCAGATGAGATGACGCGGTCGTTCGACGCCGTGCGTCGCGTCATGGACTCACTCGACTAAGTTTCGGAGTCAAGATGAACGCCACACCTGCAACTGATATCAACACAGCTAACGTCCTTGGTCACTTCATAAACGGCCAGGAGGTTGCCGACGACAACCGCCCCCTGCCGATCACGAACCCCGCGACAGGCCAGGTGGTACGCCACGTTGCGATGGCGTCCAGGTCCACGGTGGAGGAAGCGATTGCCGCCGCTGAAACGGCGTTTCCCGCATGGCGGGACACGCCGCCGGCAAAACGTGCACGGATCATGTTTCGCTTCAAGCAACTGCTCGAGGAACATGCCGACGAGATTGCGGCCGCGATAACCGACGAACACGGCAAGGTACTTGACGATGCCATGGGCGAATTCGGACGAGGTGTCGAGGTCGTCGACTATGCCTGCGGTATTCCGGAACTGCTCAAGGGTGAATATTCGCGCAACGTCGGCCCGGGCATCGACAGCTGGTCCGATCACCAGCCGCTCGGTGTCGTCGCAGGAATTACGCCGTTCAACTTCCCGGCCATGGTGCCAATGTGGATGTACCCCATGGCAATTGCCTGCGGCAACACATTCGTGCTGAAGCCCTCCGAGAAAGACCCGACCGCGCCCCTGCTCGTCGCACGCCTGTTGCACGAAGCGGGCCTGCCCGAGGGCGTCTTCAATCTCGTAAACGGCGACAAGGAAGCCGTGGACACGCTACTCAACGACGATCGCGTACAAGCTGTCAGCTTCGTGGGCTCTACGCCGATCGCCGAGTACATCTACTCAACAGGCACAAAGAATGGCAAACGCGTTCAGGCACTGGGCGGTGCCAAGAACCACGCCGTCGTGATGCCTGACGCCGATGTCGACAACGCGGTCAGTGCGCTGATGGGCGCGGCGTTCGGCTCCTGCGGCGAACGCTGCATGGCGATATCGGTCGCTGTCTGCGTGGGTGAAGAAACGGCCGACACGGTGGTCGGCAAGCTGCGGCAGCAAATTGCCGACCTCAAGGTCGGCACCGGCACCGACATCAGTAACAACATGGGGCCGCTCGTAACGAAGGCGCACTTCGACAAGGTGAAAGGCTATGTCGATCTCGGCGTTGAAGAAGGCGCCGACCTCGTTTGCGACGGACGCGACCTGGTCGTTCCCGGACATGAGGGCGGTTTCTTTCTCGGCCCCTGCCTGTTCGACAACGTCTCGCCGGACATGCGCATTTATGCGGAAGAAATTTTTGGCCCTGTGCTTTGCGTCGTGCGCGCTGAATCCGAAGAACGGGCCATGCAACTGATCGACGATCACGAGTACGGCAACGGCACCTGCATCTTCACGCGCGACGGCGAGGCCGCCCGCTATTTCGCCGACAATATCAGGGTCGGCATGGTTGGCATTAACGTGCCGTTGCCTGTACCAGTCGCCTACCACAGCTTCGGCGGCTGGAAGCGCTCGCTGTTCGGCGACCTGTATGCCTACGGGCCCGATAGTGTGAGCTTCTACACGCGCCGCAAGACGATTACGCAGCGCTGGCCGTCGGGTGGGGTGCGCGAGAAAGCGCAGTTCTCGTTTCCGGGTCGCCAATAGCGAGCATTAAGGTACAATCGCTGTCCCTGTATCGTGGAGACAGCAATGAAACGACTGTTTGTACTACTGTGCTTTCTAGCCAGCCTGGCGCAGGCTCAGGACTCCGAGATTACATTCAAGTCCACCGAGATCGAAGCCGGGATCTTCATGGTCGAAGCCGTGGGTGGCTTCGGTGGCGGTAACATGGCAGTGCTCGCAGGCGAAGGTCATGTCGCCATGATAGACGATGGCTTACCGCCGCTTGCAGAGAGTCTGCTGACGCATGTTACCGAGACAGCAGGCGGGCCGATCGACTTCATGGTCAATACGCACGTGCATGGCGACCACGCGGGAGGCAATGCTCATTTCGCGGGCAAGGGCACGGTCGTATTTGCCCACGACAACATTCGCAAGCGACTCGTCGCGGACCCAACGGGAGCCGGTGGCCCGGCAGGACTTCCAGTCGTTACTTTTGGTGATGGCGTTACGTTTCACCTTGGCGGGATCGAGGCTCGTGTCAAACACATGCCAAAGGCCCACACGGACGGGGACGCTATCATTTACTTCCCAGGCGCGAATGTCATTCATACGGGTGACATTCTGTTTCACGGCATCTTCCCGTTCATCGACCTTAATAACGGCGGCACCGTCGATGGCTACGTTGCCGCACAAAAAAAGATATTGTCAATCGCCGACGACGATACGAAGATCATCCCGGGGCATGGACCGCTGACCGACAAAGCCGGTATGAAGGTTGACGTCGAAATGCTGATTGACGGCCGTGCCCTGGTTACGGCGTTGGTCAACCAGGGTATGAGCGTAGAGGAAGTACTCGAAGCAAACCCGCTGGCCAAATACGAGTCGTTTGACTGGCAATTCATTACGACGGAGCGCATGACACGCACGTTATACAAGGACCTGACCGGGAACTAATTCATGGACAACAGCAAGACTGCCGAATTCGTTAACGGCATGTGGGACGACTCGATCGTTGCCGAGATTTCCGAATACATCAAGGTGCCGAACAAGTCACCGCATTTCGATCCCGACTGGGAGAAACATGGCCACATGGAGACGGCCGTACAGATGCTCGAGAAATGGTGCAAGACGCAGCCGATCGAGGGCATGCAGGTCGAGATCGTGCGCATCGAGGGCCGCACACCAATCCTGTTCATCGACATACCGGGACAGTCGGACAATGTCGTGCTGCTCTACGGGCACTACGACAAGCAGCCCGAATTCAGCGGCTGGGACGAGGATCTCGATCCCTGGACGCCGGTCATCAAGGACGGCAAGCTTTACGGCCGCGGCGGTGCTGATGACGGCTACGCCACGTTCGGTTCGCTGACCGCCATTCGTGCGTTGCAGGAACAGGGCGTTCCTCACGCACATTGCGTCGTCATCGTCGAAGGCTGCGAAGAGAGTGGCAGCTTCGACCTGCCCTACTACATCGACCTGCTCGAAGACCGTATCGGTTCACCCGATCTCGTCGTTTGTCTCGACGCCGAATGCGGCAACTACGACCAGCTCTGGTGCACGACCTCGCTGCGCGGCAACCTGACGGGCACGCTGCGCATCGATGTCCTGACCGAGGGCGTGCATTCAGGAACCGCGAGCGGTGTCGTGCCGTCGAGTTTTCGCACGGCGCGGCAGCTGATCAGTCGTATTGAGGACGAGAGCAACGGACAGGTCCTGCTCGATGACCTGCATGTCGATATTCCGCAGCAGCGGCTCGAACAGGCGCAGCTCGCCGCCGAGACCTTGCAGGAATCGGTCTATGAGAAATTTCCGTGGGCCGTCGAAAGCCCTGCACCCAGCGAGTCGCACAAGGACCTGTTGCTAAACAACACCTGGCAACCAACCCTGGCCGTAACGGGCGCTGACGGCATGCCCGCGCTCGTCGATGCCGGCAACGTGCTATTGCCCTACACGACTCTGAAACTGTCGTTCCGGTTGCCTCCGACCTGCAATGCCGACGTTGCCGCGACGGCCGTGAAGAAAGCGCTCGAAGCGGATACACCGCCGCTGGCAAAAGTATCGTTTGACGTCGAGTCCACGATGGCAGGCTGGAACGCGCCGGCCGTCGCCGAGTGGCTGGAGGCGTCCATGCACAAGGCGTCCGATGCTTTCTTCGGCAGGCCCTCGATGTACATGGGCACGGGCGGGACGATTCCGTTTATGGGCATGCTGGGCGAACGATTCCCCGAGGCGCAGTTCCTGATCACGGGCCTGCTCGGTCCAAAATCGAACGCGCACGGTCCGAACGAATTCCTGCATATCGAAACCGGCAAGCGGCTCACCTGCTGCGTGGCGCAGGTGCTCGAGGATCATTTCAAGCGTTAGTCGTACTTTTGCCGCCGGTCCAGCGCAGCAAAGACTCGACGATCGTCTGTGGGGTCGCGCGGTCATTAACGTCGACACCGACAACCGTGCACCCGGGATAGCGGCTGGAACGCGCGCCGGCGTCGCCCGCGTCGCAGAATGCAAAGCGCGCTTTCTTCATGATGTGGTGCTTCGCTGGCGGGCTGGCTGACGTGTGTTGCAGGTGGACCAGCTGGCCTCCGCCCCAGCGCCCGGCACGTGACGCGAGCCAGGTGGACAGTCCGTTGCCGTGAACGACGATCAGCGGGCTCTTCGTCGTCCACATCCTGACGCCGTGAACGTAATTGAAACAGCGGTAGGCCATCACAGGCGCCCAGTACAACAATCTCGCAACATGCGACGCGGGAGCCGCTCGCCGCGGCACGACGACGCTGCCTCTGACTTGCTGCTGGATAAGCGCCTTGTCGACGGGCCGTTCAGCAGTGACCCAGGCAGAATACTTGAGGCCGTTCTCTCTCGCGCTCTCGAGCAAGGAAGCGAGTTCGGGAACCTGCTCCGGGGTCGCGATGACAAATATGCACTGCCGCATTTCAGCGTTTGCTGTAAGTCAGCGCCGTTATCTGCTCCGAAATCAGCCCGATCAGGAAAACGATCACGGCCGCACTGAAAACGAGCATGCTCATGTTGGTGAAGCGACCCATCGTTACGTACGTGTACCCGTAATACGCTGCGCCCGTCACGAAGAAAAAGGCGCTAATGGGAAGGAATATTTTTAGCGGCGAATACAAGGTGGCGACCTTGAAAATAATGGCGAAAAATCTCACGCCATCGTGGATCGGCCGGATATGGCTCTTGCCGACGCGCTTCGCGGCCTTGATCGGTTCGAACGTGACCGGGTAGCCGCTGCGCAAGAAAGCCATCGTAATTGTCGTCGGGTAGGAGAAGCCATTCGGCAACAAGTACAGGAACTCCCTGAACAACCTGGCGCGTGCGACCCTGAATCCCGAAGTCAGGTCAGGAATACGGCGCCCCGTCAGCAACGAAGCAATACCATTGTAGAGACCGTTTGCAAACAGTCGTCCGACATTGGCGTGCGATCCCGAGTCACGAGCACCGACGGCCATGTCGTAGCCTTCATCGAGTTTCTTGAGTAAGCCAGCCAGTTCCTTCGGATCATGCTGACCGTCACCGTCCATGAAAGCGATGATATCGCCCTGCGCCACGCGGGCACCGGCCTTGACAGCCGCGCCGTTTCCGAGGCTCTCGGGATGCGTTACGAGCTTGGCACCCGCTGCTGCGGCGACCTCTCCCGTGTCGTCGGTCGAACCGTCATTGACGACGATGACCTCGGCATCCGGCCAAGCCTCAAGCGCCGCCGTAACGACCTTGCCAATCGAGGCTACTTCGTTTTTTGCAGGGATGACAATTGATAACAGCATTTCGAACTCTTCCGGTTTACGAGGCAAACATGATCATAATGCCGGCAGCGACAGCCGAACCGATGACGCCGGCGACGTTTGGCCCCATTGCATGCATTAGCAAGAAGTTGTGTGGGTTGGCTTCGAGCCCGACCTTGTTGGCCACCCGGGCCGCCATCGGAACAGCGGACACACCGGCCGCGCCAATGAGCGGGTTGATCGGACTCGTGGACATCCGGTTCATGAGCTTGCCCATCAGCAATCCGCTCGCTGTGCCTATCGCGAAGGCCACCATGCCCAGCGCCAGGATGCCGAGCGTGTCCACGACGAGGAACTGCTCGGCGCTCAGTTTCGATCCCACAGCGAGACCGAGGAAAATCGTCACAATATTGATCAGGGCATTCTGTGTTGTATCCGACAGGCGTTCGACGACACCGCACTCCCGCATCAGGTTGCCAAATGCCAGCATACCGAGCAGCGGCGCGGCCGTAGGTAGCAGGAGCCCGACGAGCAGCAGCAGCATCAGCGGGAACATGATGCGTTCTGCCCGGGTCACTTCGCGCAGCTGCACCATCTCGATCCTGCGTTCCTTTTCGCTGGTCAGCGCTTTCATGATTGGCGGCTGGATCAATGGCACGAGCGCCATGTAGGAGTACGCGGCAACAGCGATCGCCCCGAGCAGGTTAGGCGCAAGCTGGCCAGCGACGTAGATCGCCGTCGGCCCGTCGGCGCCACCGATAATGCCGATGGCTGCGGCCTCGCGAAGCGAAAAATCCATCCAGCCCAGTTCCGTCAGCCCCAGCGCTCCGAGCAGCGTCGCGAAAATGCCGAACTGCGCCGCCGCCCCGAGAAACAGCGTGCGCGGGTTGGCGAGCAAGGGACCGAAATCCGTCAGCGCGCCAACGCCCATGAATATGATCAGCGGGAAGGCGCCCGACTTGATGCCGACTTCGTAAGCGAGGTACAGCAGCCCGCCGGGATCGGCGATGCCGGCACCCGGGATGTTGCTTAGCAGCCCTCCGAACCCGATCGTCACGAGCAGCAAGGGCTCGAACTTCTTGACGATGCCGAGGTACAGCAACAACAGGCAGACGACCAGCATGCCGAGCTGGCCACCCGTAATCTGGTACAGACCCGAGCCGGTCCAGATTTGCTCGATGAGATCCATACTCAGCCTATGGCGACGAGCGCATCGCCAACAGCGACCTTGCCGCCCTCACTCACGAACACCTCGGTCACGGTTCCGGCACGTGGCGCGCTGACCACCGTTTCCATTTTCATCGCCTCGACGACCAGTAACGGGTCACCCTCTGCTACCGTGGCGCCGGGCGCCACATGCACTTTGAAGATGTTGCCGGCAAGGGCCGCATTGACCGGCTCGCCACTACCCGCCGTTGCAGGCGCTGCCGCCGGTGCCACGCTCGCGAGCTGTCCGCTCTCGGCAACCTCGACGGTAAACAACTTGCCATTGACGCGCACCGAGTAGACGCCGCTCCCGCCCGCTGCAGGCACAGTCGTGACGGGTTCAGGCTCGTCCCACGGGGCGGGTTCGAACGCGTCCGGGTTGTTGCGATTTTCGAGGAAACGTATGCCGATCTGCGGAAACAACGCGTAGGTCAGGACGTCGTCGACAACGCTGTCGGCCAGGTTGATCTTTTTCTCGATCGCAAGATGGTTGAGTTCTTCGGTCAGATGCTCAAGCTCGGGCTCGAGCAGGTCGGCAGGCCTGCAGGTGACGGGCTCTTCGCCCTCGAGTACGCGCGCCTGCAGCTCACTGTTCACGGATGCCGGCGTGGCACCATATTCGCCTTTGAGAATGCCCGACGTTTCCTTCGTTATCGTTTCGTAGCGCGAACCCGATAACACGTTGATTACGGCCTGTGTGCCGACGATCTGGGACGTGGGCGTCACGAGCGGCAGCATGCCGAGGTCACGCCGAACCTGGGGTATTTCCTCGAGCACCGCG
>Ga0265303_10001164_pt1 | contig 15937 bp, 15 predicted proteins | sample Helome_2_FD_192494 | JGI IMG/M metagenome (GOLD analysis project Ga0265303, IMG submission 192494) | Marine sediment microbial communities from subtidal zone of North Sea - Hel_20160317 (Illumina Assembly) | ecosystem: Environmental > Aquatic > Marine > Subtidal zone > Sediment ... | reverse complement strand
GATTCGGTTGCGGGTGCGGTGGAACTTGCCGCCAGGCTCGGATATCCGGTCGTATTAAAGGCGTTAGGCATCGCTCACAAAACCGAACACGACGCGGTACGACTGAACCTTGCTACGGCTGCAACAATCGAGCACGCGGCAGCCGAGTTGTTCAAACTCAGCGATCAACTCTACCTGGAGGCGATGCAGTCAGCGCTGGTCGAACTCATCGTCGGGGTGACGCGCGACCCGCAATTCGGCCTGGTACTGACGATCGGCAGTGGCGGCATCCTGGTCGAGCTGCTGAAAGATGCAAAGACGTTGCTGATACCGGCACAAGGTGACGAAATCGAGGCCGCGGTGCGTGGCCTCAGATCGGCACCATTGCTTAACGGTTATCGTGGCAAACCCGCCGCCGATATCGAAGCCACCGTGGCGGCAATCCTGGCTATTCAGGAGTATGCCATCTCACAGTCAGACTCGTTGATCGAGCTTGACGTCAACCCATTACTGATCGGCGCACAAGGCGAAGGCGTGTTCGCTGCCGATGCACTTATCGTTCTAGAGGAGCAGGAATAAATGTCTGATGTACTCACTACCCGCAGTGAAGGCGGGATTTTGGAAGTTACCCTGGACCGGCCCAGGGCAAATGCTATCGATCTCCATACCAGTCGGAAAATGGGAGTAATCTTCAAGGGGTTTCGTGACGACCCGGAGTTACGCGTAGCCATCATCAAGACCGCTGGCGACAAGTTCTTCTGCGCCGGCTGGGATCTGAAAGCCGCCGCCGATGGTGACGCGGTCGACGGTGACTATGGCGTCGGTGGTTTTGCCGGTCTGCAGGAACTGCGCGGGCTCAATAAACCGGTGATTGCAGCGGTTAACGGTATGGCCGTCGGCGGTGGTTTCGAACTGATGCTTTCGGCGGATCTTATCTACGCATCAGATCACTCGACCTTTGCCCTGCCTGAAATCAGGGCGGGAACCCTCGCCGATGCCGCTACCCTCAAACTACCCAGGCGTATCCCCTACCACATTGCAATGGAAATGCTCTATCGCGGACGCTGGATGGATTCTGCGGAGGCACTGCGCTGGGGCCTTGTCAACGAAGCTTTACCGGTCGATCAATTGATGGATCGGGTCTGGGAAGTGGCGCGCGAGCTAGCCTCGGGGCCTCCGCTGGTGTTCGCGGCAATCAAAGAAGTCGCACGCGAAGCCGAATCGATGAAGTTTCAGGAAGGCATGAACTGGATCACCAAACGTCAATTCGCGACCGTCGATACGCTTTACGGCAGCGACGACAACATGGAAGGTTTCAAGGCCTTCGCCGAAAAACGCGATCCGGTCTGGAAAGGCAAATAAATGCTGTCGCCCCGTGGCTTGATCCGAAGCGTCGGACCGACGGGGCCCAGCAGACAATCCGGTAAAGGCTGGGCTTATTTCGATTATCACTGAACTGGTGTAATGTGCGTTGTTCGAACACATTTTTATAACTGGATCCCGTGGCCAAGCCACGGGATGATATGAAATGAACGAAAATCAACCCCTGTGGTCACCCAGCCAGGCCAGTATCGACGCGGCCAACATGACGCGCTTTATCGCACAGGTGAATCAAAATTACGGCCTGGCAATCGCCGACTACGACATGCTTTATCAATGGTCTGTCAACGAAAAGGAAGCGTTCTGGTCTGAGCTCTGGGATTTCTGCGGCATCATTGGCGACAAGGGTGCAACAGTCTTAGTCGATGGCGAAAATATCGAAACCGCCGAGTGGTTTCCTGATGCCAGCCTCAACTTTGCCGAAAACCTGCTGCGCAGGAAAGATAATGAAATCGCCATTTACTTTCGTGCCGAGGACCAGGTCGAGTACTCGCTGACCTACGCGGAACTATATGCACAGGTCGCCAGTGTCGCCGCCTGGCTTAAAGCCAGGGGACTGCAACCCGGCGACCGGGTGGCGGCCTATATACCCAATATGCCCGAAGCCGTGGTTGCCATGCTCGCCGCCACCAGCCTCGGAGCGGTATGGACTTCGACTTCACCCGATTTCGGCGAAGACAGTGTGATCGATCGCTTCGGCCAGACCGAGCCAAGATTCCTGTTTACCGTGGATGGCTACTTTTATAACGGCAAACGTCACGAGCTCAGTGACAAAATCAACAACATCAGCGCGCAACTACCGAGCATCGAACAGATCATCCAGATCGACCTGGCGGGTTTCAGCAATCGTGTCGATGCCGTCAACTGGAGCGACATCATCGCCAACCCGGTCGACCGGATCGATTTTGTAGCACGCAAGTTTAACGATCCGCTATATGTGCTTTACTCCTCGGGTACCACCGGCAAACCGAAATGCATCACCCACAAGGTCGGTGGCACACTGATTCAACATCTGAAAGAACAGATGCTGCATTGCGACGTGCATCCAGGGGATCGCGTGTTTTACTTCACCACGCTGGGCTGGATGATGTGGAACTGGCTGGTTAGCGCGCTGGCGAGCAAGGCAGCGCTGGTGCTATATGATGGTTCACCTTTCTATCCGGATGGTGAAGTACTGTGGCGCTATGCCGAGGATATTGACATGACCATATTCGGCACCTCGGCCAAGTATATCGACGCGATGAAGAATGCAGACCTGCGGCCACGCGGAAAATTTGACCTGTCCGGGCTACGCTCAATTGCGTCCACCGGTTCAGTGCTGGCGCCGGAAAGCTTCGACTACGTTTATCAGAATATCAAGCAGGACGTCTGTCTCGCCTCGGTGTCTGGCGGTACCGATATCGTTTCCTGCTTTGTAATATGCTGTCCGTTACTGCCGGTTTATCGCGGCGAAATCCAGTGCCGGGGCCTCGGCCTCGCCGTCGACGTTTTCGATGAAGACGGTAACTCACTACGCAACGAAAAAGGTGAACTGGTTTGTACGCAGACCTTCCCCTGCCAACCGGTTTACTTCTGGGCCGATGAAGACGGTGAAAAGTATCACAACGCCTACTTCGCTCGCTTCGACAATGTCTGGCACCACGGCGACTACGTCATGCTGACCGAACACAATGGCATCATCATATTCGGCCGCTCAGATGCCACGCTGAATCCCGGTGGAGTACGCATCGGCACGGCCGAAATTTACCGTCATGTAGAACAACTCGATGAAATCATCGAGAGCATTGTTATCGGACAGGACTGGGAAGACGACGTGCGGGTGGTTTTATTTGTTGTTTTAAAGCCCGGCGTTGAACTCGACGAAAAATTACAGGCCTTGATTCGCCGCACCGTGCGCGAAAAATGTACCCCGCGCCACGTACCCGCCAAAATCATCCAGGTCGCTGAAATCCCGCGCACCAAGTCAGGCAAAATAGTCGAACTCGCGGTGCGCGAGGCAGTTCATGACCGCACAGTCAAAAACATCCATTCACTCGCAAACCCGGAAGCGCTCGAGCTGTATCGAGACCTGTCACAGCTGCAAGACTAGCATTTGAATTCAAGAACCAATCTACTGAACTGGGCCTTGCTCATGGTGCTGGTTGCACTGTGGGGTACTTCCTTCATGGTCACCGCTATTTCAGTCGACACCATCGACCCGGTTTCAGTGGTGTTTTATCGCCTGGCGCTGGGCGCGCTCGTATTGGCGCTGGTCGTCTACGCGCGCGGACACAGCATTCCGCTGGAATGGCGTACCTGGGGCGGATTCCTGGTGATGGCGATCGTTGGCAACGCCTTGCCTTTTTTCCTGATCTCCTGGGGACAACAGGAGGTCGACTCGGGTGTCGCCGGTATGATCATGGCGATTATGCCACTATTGACCATGGTTTTTGCCCATTACTTCGTCACCGACGAAAAACTTAATCGCTACAAGATGATCGGCTTCGCGCTAGGCATTACCGGAGTAATCCTGCTGCTCGGTCCGGTGTTCAAAGGGGGCGGCCGCGAATTCTGGAGCGGTCTCGCGATTTTTACAGCGGCCAGTTGTTATGCGATAAATTCGATTCTGATTAAACGCTTACCACGCTTCAACCCGATGGTTGGCGCCTGCGGGGTGCTACTCATGGCAAGCCTGGTGATGCTGCCTATATGGCTGATAATGGCACCTGAAAACAACAGCATCAGCCAGCATTCGATGCTGGCCGTGGTCTGGCTAGGCATCGGTCCGACTGGCATCGCGACGATTATCCTGTTCCTGGTGATAGACCGCGCCGGACCGACCTTTCTGTCAACGATCAACTACCTGATCCCGGTAGTAGCCTTTTTATGCGGCGCCTGGTTACTCTCGGAACCCGTTACCTGGCAACACTTCGTAGCCCTGACTACGATACTGGGTGGCATAGGTATCACCCGTATCAGGGTGAACCGAGTGCTGCACTAAAATGATCGATAAACGCATGCACCCGCGCCGAACGAACCAGGTCGGGATGGGTCAGTATCCAGAGTCCGGTGGTCAGCTCACGGGTTGGTGCTTCCAGCCGCACCAGTGTCGGCGATGCTTCACCTAGAAACACGGGGAGCAGTGCGAGACCAATACCCGACTCGGCGGCAATGCGCATCGCCACGAAGGAATCGCAGCGTAGGCAGATGTTAGCAGCGGGGATAGTAGCGTCAAACCAGGCACCAACCGGCGTGCTCGACAGGCTGTCCGCAAACCCGATCCAGCGTTCATTGAAAATATTGTCCCCAGTCATGCCGGGCAGAAATTCCGGAGCTGCGTAAACGCCGAACCCGACGTCGCAAAGCCTGCGCCCAACCAGGTTTGCCTCCGGTTGTCGAGTAGGCCTGATTGCAACATCGGCATCACGGCGATGCAGGTCGAGAATGTTGTTGGTAGCCAGCAGGTCAACCACGATGTACGGATACTTTTGTCTGAATGTTGCCAGGTGAGGTCCAAGCATCGACAGCATAAAACTGTCGGTTGTCGTCACCCGCAACTCGCCTTCGAGCTTGAGCTCGTGGCCCGCAATCTGACGCTGCATGTCAAACAAGGTGTTTTCTACTTCACGCGCTGCGTTGATCATCTTCTCCGCTTCCGGCGTCAAAACATAGCCGGCCTTGCCTCGATCAAAGATCCGGCAATTGAGATTTTCCTGAAATTTATCGATGCGACGCAGCACCGTGGTACGGTTAACTTCGAGCTCGCGCGCGGCCGCGGCGACGGACCCCTTGTTCGCGACCATTAGCACGTAGCGCAGATTATCCCAGTTAATATGCTGCATAATTGCAGCACCATAGCGCATAAATGGCTAATTTGATGTAAAAATATTACATGTTAGCATGCTTACTCTAATACAACCGACCGCTAGCAGGATCATGGATGCCGTCATCACATTCGCGCCTCGTTGATCGCGACCACTAATCTACGACACTGAAACCTGACAACTCCTGATGGAACAGATACTCGATAGACCAGAATTCCAAAGCGCAGTGATCCCGTTTGTCGTGGCCCTGCTGGTTTACGCCGGATTGAAAAAACTCACTGCAGGGGCCTGGATATGGGCGCTGTTTGCCGCATTCCTGATTTCATCCGTCCTGATCAATGGCACTACCCTCAGCCCGCTTACCGGCACCCGAAAAATCATCCTGCTGGTGCTGGGATCACTAATTCTGGCCGGGCTGGCTCCATACCTGATTCGACAGGTCAAGCTACAACGAGCCGTGGTGCCCGTATTGACAATCCTGGCGTTGTTATGGGTTTTCGGCAAAGTCGTGGCGCGCATGGACTTAATCGGAATCGGCCTGTTCCTGGCCGGGGGCGTCGGGCTGGTTTTATGGTTGACCTGGAGTTTCGGTCGTATTGCCAAAGATGATAGCCGGCTGCACAGCGCCGGCTTCACACTATTGCTCGGTACCGGTTTGTCCGCCACTGCCGCCGCCTCCGCTCTACTGGGTCAACTAGCCCTGAGCCTCGCGGCCGCGTCCGGCGGTATGTTGCTGGCCTGGGTTTTACAGGGCAAGGCCGTTGGTTCCGGGCGAGTTAGCGGTTCGATCTCGACCCTGCCCTATGTATTGTCCGCGGCATTGATTGGACTCGCCGCTATCATATTTGCACGCCTGCCCTGGTATGCCCTGATTGCGCTGGCGGCGATACCGCTCGCTACCAGCCTGGTACCGGTCAAGCCCGATGCGCGTTTTTTTAGCGCGCTGGTAAACAGCTTGCCCGGATTAATTATAGCCCTCGCGGTATCTTACTGGGTATGGCAGGCGGGAAGCTCAAACTCGTCAGGGTATTAAAACGATTCGGCCTTGTTAAAGGTCTATTACAACCAATGTGTTAAACATAAGGAGAAACAAATGAAAAAAGTTTTATTATTGGCAAGCCTCGCGATACTACCCGTTAATTCCTTGCTGGCCGCCAACTACACGATTGACCCCGGGCATACCTATGTCAGCTTTGCGATTAACCACCTGGGTTTCTCGACTATGCGAGGGAAGTTCAACCAGCAGTCGGGTTCTCTCAACTACGACCCCGCCGGCAAAAAAGCTTCGGTTACAATCGAAATCGACGCCGCATCGATTGATACGGGTCATGAAAAACGCGACCAGCATTTAAGTTCGCCCGATTTTCTCAACGCGGTCGAACATCCGACTATCACCTTCAAGTCCACCAAGACGGGCTGGAGCGGCGATAAACTTTCGACGATAACCGGTAACCTGACGATCCTGGGTGTGAGCAAACCCGTAACTTTGAAAGTTAGTTCGATCAATTGCGGCGAGCACCCGTTCAACAAGAAGCAGGTTTGCGGATTCGATGCCAGCGGATCGATCAAGCGCACCGATTTTGGCGTTAACTACGGACTGCCGGGAATTGGCGAAGTGCTCGATCTGCAAATCGAGCTCGAAGCGAATAAGGATTAGGCGACGAGCGAGCCCGGGACCGGTTGCGAAGTCGTTCCCGGACTGGCTTTTAACCACTAGATATTTTATGAAGATTTGCAAAACCGGCCTTGAATGCGACTATTAGCAGGCCGGATTGCATTTACAGTGAAAAACAAACCGAGGAGATCACTATGAAATTGACTACTAAAATTGGTCTGCTGGTCGTGGGTGCAGCACTTGCCCAGCCCAGTTTTGCGGCCAAGGATCCGAATCTCAAGGTACTCAAGGCACGCCAGGGCGAAATGCAATTACGCAGCTTTAATGCCGGCCCGCTTTTCGGAATGGCCAAGGGCCAGGTCGATTACGATGCCGAACTTGCATCGAAACTGGCCGGTAACCTGAAAACGCAGCTTTCGCTGGACATGGGCCGCGCCTGGAAACAGGGCACCGCCAACGACGCTTATCCTGGTAAGACCACGGCCCTGCCCAAGGTATGGACCACCTATCCTGAAATCAGCAAATACGGCAAAAAGTACGCCCAGGCTGTGAACGAGCTCGCGGCAGCGGCGGGCAATGGCCTCGATGCGTTGAAACCCAAGGTCAGTGCACTCGGTAAAACCTGCAAGGGCTGCCACGACGAGTTTCGCGAGAAAAACTAGTAAGCGATTTTTCGTACAGCTGAAGTGCTAAAGAGTTCAGAGCCCGGTGGCGCGTTTACGGCATCGGGCTCGCCGGTCTACCTGGTCGGCAGGATACTGGTTGCTGTTGACGATGCCGAGAGGCTGCCCATATGATGCCGGCATGACTCGGTTACCAGGACCAGGCGCCATACTGTGGATGCTCACGATGGCATCACCATCGCTTGTCGGTGCGCAAACCGAAACCGGCGACGCGCTGCTGGCGCGCGGCGAGTACGTGCTGACGATCAGCGGCTGCCGCCACTGCCATACCGCCGAAGACGGCGAGCCGCTGGCGGGCGGGCGGGCGCTGGAAACACCCTTTGGCACCTTTTATACACCCAACATCACCGCTCACAAGACCGCTGGTATAGGTGCCTGGAGTGCGGAAGATTTTCTGCGTGCCCTGCAGCATGGAGAGTCGCCAGGGAGCAGCGACTACTACCCGGCCTTCCCTTACACGTCCTATACCCGCCTTGATGCCGATGATGTACGCGCCATGTACGACTACATTTTATCGCGGCCGGCATCAGACCAGCCTAACCGTGAGCACGAACTTGCCTGGTATCTGCAATGGCGGATTGCCGCAACGGTCTGGAAATGGCTTTTCTTCGACGCCGGCGAATTTCGAGAACAGCCATCGCAGAGCGCACAATGGAATCGCGGCGCCTATATTGCCGAAGCCATGGCGCATTGTAGTGAATGCCACACAGCGCGAAATCTTTTCGGCGCCAGGCAAACGAATCTGGCTTATGCCGGCAACGCACAGGGACCGGATGACGAACTGGTACCGAACATAACGCCGCATCAGGGTACCGGAATCGGCGACTGGGACCGGGATGACTTGGAACTCTTTCTGCAATTCGGCGAGCTCCCCGACGGTGAGTACACCGCGGGATCGATGGACCCGGTGATCCAGGGCCTCGGCAAGTTAACCGTCACCGACCGCGACGCGCTAATCGACTTCCTGCGCGCGTTACCAGCGATTGAAAATCGTATAGGCGACTAAATCCCGTTTCAGCTAACGGTAAAGACCTGAAAAATTATTCACCCGCCGATTTGCGCCACTGGCTGATCGAATTGGCGTAGTACCTCAGCACATCCTCCGCTCCCTCGCTGACGCGATACAAACCGTCCCTACTGTCGATAAAACCGCGTCCCTCGAGCATGGTCAGCGCTGCAGTCAATACGTCCTCGCAGGCGCTAGCCGATACTTTTATAGGTGCTCCTTTGGCTTGCAGGGCCCCGATGCGTGCTACGGCCACTGTCTTGGCCCCCAGTTCGCTGAGCCAGTCCGACTGGTTTGCCAGCATCACCTCGCACATTAATGCTACCGGTAAAATTGGCACCACAGCGGAAATTTCATCCATCAGCCGATGACCCAGCTTTTCGATATGTGCAAAGCGTAGATCATGATCAAGTGTCGACAAGTCGATACCCTGTTGTTGGCTGTACTCAGACATCGATACTGGATTACCGAAATTGACAGCTGCGTAGCCAAACCGAAACCAGCGTTTCTCGCGATTCATCAATATGGTTTTAAGCGCAAATTTAAAACTGGTTTTGATTACAAACGAGGTGCTTTTACTGGTGGCCTCGGGATCCAGTTTTCGTATCAGGCTCACATCCTCCAGCACGCGGTCATAATTGACCCCGACAGGCACAAATACGACGTCGCGATCAATGTCGGGATGGTAGTCGCGCAGCATATAGTCGAGAAAACCGAGCTTTGGTTGGCGCAGCAAACCGTCTCGCGTCAATCCCCCTTCGAGAAAAACAGCCTGGCATACCCCTGCCCGCGTGGCGAGATTAACATAGCGTTCCAGCACCCGTCGATAAAGCGCATTGCGCGAGTTCCGGCGCACAAAAAAAGCTCCCATCGATTTGATCAAGGTTTGCAATGGCCAGATCCTGGCCCACTCACCAACCGCGTAGGAAAGTGCGGCCTTTTCAGCTACCAGAAACGATAGCAGCAGGTAATCCATATTGCTGCGATGATTCATGACGAAGACGACGCTGGCATTCGGGTCGACCCTCGATAGCTCACCATTGTCATACAATCCAACCCGCACCCGGTAGAGCATGTGACCCAGGGTCCTGGCGAGCCAGTAACCGAAGCGAAAGTAGACGAAGGCATTAAATGACGGCGCGATCTCGTTGGCGTAGCGCAGAACTTTCTCATAAGCAACCGCCAGGGTCATATCGTGTTCTGCGGCATATTCTTTCATTGCCGTAACAACCTTGTCATCAGACACCAGCTGCTCGACTAGTGCCTGCTTGCGGGTAAGTTGAAACGGCCTGATTTTTACATTGAGTCGAGTATTAACCTTCTCGATGGCGCGAATCACACGTCGCCGCATATAGCGTCGCAATCCAGGTAGTAGCAAGTGATCCAGAATCAACCATAAAGCCGCCATCAGCAGCAACACAAACAACCATAGCGGCAGTGTTATAGAGCCCTCCATCAGGATCGCAGGTAAGACGCCCCGTTAACATCAACGATACACCCGGTCATGAATTCTGGCGCATCAAGGGCTAGAAAGGCGATAGTCTGGCCGAGCTCTTCAGGCTGCGCGACCCGACCAATGGTACTTTGGTTCCTGATACTGTCACCCTCGGGGGAGGCCAGCACGGCGGCTGCCATTTCAGTCTCAACAAAGCCCGGCGCCACGGTATAGACAAACACTCCTTTTGGACCCAGCGCCTGGGCCAGCGATTGCCCCATCGCATTCATCCCGGCCTTCGAAGCTCCATACCAGGGCATCAGCGGCTCGCCGCGAAACGCACCACGCGATGAAACATTGACGATGCGGCCACCACCACGCGCCAGCATTTTCTGGCCAGCACAAAAACACAGGTTGCTCGCCGCGGTAAGGTTGGTAGTCACAATGCGCTGCCAGGTTTGTTGCCAGGTAGCGTAATCGATATCCTCGAACTGATGCCGCTGCGAAACGCCGGCATTATTAACCAGCACATCCAGACCATCGAAGGACCGGTGTACGTCTTCGATCAGCTGTTCGACCGCACCCGGGTCGGTAATATCACATTGAAACAACTGGTGACCATCACCGGGCAGTTTCGCAAGAGTAGCTTCGGCGCGTTCGCGATTGCCATTATAGTGAACGCCGATGCGCGCGCCACGTTGCGCGCATTCGAGTGCGGCGGCGCTCCCTATTCCCCCCGAAGCCCCGGTGATCAAAATCGAAATTTCGCTAGTCATTAGAATTCTCCAGATTAAAAGATACGTGCGTTATGACAGATCTCGCAGCCTGTTGTAGGAGAGCATCAACCGAGCCCGCCCGTGCAACAATGCCGTTACTCAACCTGACCGTCGACCGGTTCGAGTCCGCGTGGAATGTTTTTCTCGGCATCGTAAAATGGCAGCTCGACGAGCTCCATGGGACAATCATTGCCATCCCGGTCGGACACGGTTAACCCGTCACTGTTCATAGCTTGCGCAGAATCGAACAACACGAAACCGACACCACATTTCAGGTAGGGTGAAATTTCGTAGGCGGTAACCCGCCCCACAGATTTCCCGTTCGACATGACCGACGAGCCGTATCTCAGCTGCCGGTCTTCACACTTGAAACCGCCGAAGCGAGGTTCCCTGACGGCATTGCGTAACGCGTCACGACCGATAAAGTCATGACTGTCGAGGTCGACGAATTGTCCGAGCCCCATGTCATAGGGCGTCGTATTCCAGTCCATGTCGGTGCGATAATTGAGGATCCCGCCTTCGATTCGGCGGATGTTCATCGATAACTGACTGCAACCCGTCATGTCGAAATCCGCACCGGCCGCGATCAGGTGATCCCACAAGGCCGGACCATCGACGTCTGCTTCCATGTTGTAAACTTCAAATCCCAGCTCGGCGGACCAGCCGGTGCGACTAACCAGCACCGCCTGACCACCCATTTGGCCCTGGAAAACATCGAAATAACGGAAATCTTCGGGCGCACCACCATCGCAGGCGTTGGCCAGGACCGCCATCGATTCCGGACCCTGAACCTGTAACACCCAGGACCGGGGATCGTTGATTTCAACCTTGTAATCTTGCGCATGTGCAACCAGCCACAGGTAAACGTCAGCATCGGCGTGCACATACCAGAAATGATCTTCGGCCAGTTTGAACAGAATACCATCACAGACCAGTCCACCTCCCTGGTGACACAGGAGTCCATAACTGCCGCGACCGACGCGCAGTTTGTCGAGCGGTCGCGTAAACACGCGATTGAGAAACCCGACTGCATCCTGGCCTCTGATTTCGACCGGTCGCTCGGGTACATCGAACAGTCCCGCTGACTTACGCAGCTTCCAGTACTCTTCGACAGTATCGTTTCCCATCGACAGCAGCACCAGGCGGTCGGCATACTCACCGTATAATGCGTCTTCACTCCAGGTACGGGAAAACCATGGCGACTTTGCACAATGGCTGATTACATTCAATTGTCTGGATGGCATCTAAAATTATCTCGTGAAGCAGACGGCGATCATAACTCATGCAAACACTGGATTTAACCAGGTCTCTCGTTCAGTTTTATTTTTGCATCACCCAGTAGTGACCATCACCGTCGTTATTGTAAGGGGCATCCCTGATCACCTGCAGTAGTTTAACCTGGCCGGACCCGGTCAATTCATCAACCACTTGCTGGAAGTTGGTCTGATCATAGTAATGTGTGCGCGTGGAAACCAGCAGCAAACCGCCCGCTACGGTGAGCCGCAGCAAGACTGTCAGGGCTTCGGGTGGAACGTGCCCGAGGGTAAACACACCGACCGACAGAACTGCGTCATAACTCGCCTCCGTATAACTCTCGGTGGCACGCATCATGTCGATGCCACCCTGTACCTGCCGGTAGGCCCCGGACGCGATCGCCTGTTCAGCCATCGAATCAGACAGATCGAATCCATCGATATTGTCATAACCGAGAGCCTGTAACTCCATGCCAACCAGCCCGGTGCCACAACCAGCATCGAGCAATTTAGCGTCTTTTGCCGGCAAATACTGGCTTAGTAACTTCGCGCTGATAGTGGGCCCGGTGTAGTCCGAACCGGTGGTATCGAGATTGTAATTTTTCGCCCAGTCCTCATAAAACTGTCTGACGTTTCGAGGATCGCCATCGAGATGCAGCGCCGCGTCGATGGCTTCATTGCTGGAGATTTTTTCGTCGCTCATCGGCGCAGAATATCACAAAGGCGCGGAAGCAAGTATGGTAACAAAGCCTGCGCGTCATGCCCGCGTAAACGCAGCACTGTCCAGCACAAACAGCTGATCGTAAATTCCTTGATCCGCCTGAGGTAGACACCCAACAGTATGCGGAATTCCAATATCGAGTCGCTAACAGCCATCCTTGATGCGCTTCATCCTGGGTGGGTGCTCTTCCTCATCCGGGTGTACGGTAATTTCAATACAATCACCAATCTGGAAATCGTGACTGTCGTGGTAGACGCTAATCTGGCTCCCATCCTCCAGCGCTACTTGATAACGCATCGGCTCCCTGGTGCTTGCACCCGAGTTTCGCGGTGAGAGTAAAACCCCAAGGCCGATCGAGATTCCACCACCACTCGATATCGCGCCGAAAACGCTGGTGTTGGTTCCGGTTGCCCGCTCAACATCATGCATTTCGACTTCATCCCTGGTCACAATCACCCCAATTCTGGTAATGATCCCGGCGTCATTTTCATGCGCATTTTTTGAGCTACAACCGAACGCCAGCAACGCGACTAGAAGCAGTATCGAAGCTTGCATGAGCCAGACCTCCAATGCGTCTGCTGCAAAATTCAAAACCGGCCTGGTTGGCAAGGTCCGCGAGGCCGCTTCCTCACGACAATGCATTACTGCGCGTTAGCGAACTCGATGCCCTTGCTGATATTGCCGTCGAGGATGGTACGCATCTCTTCGAGCAGTTTTTGCTCATAATCGCTGAGTGGTGGTATTTGTGGAATCGAATCAACTCCGTCCTTACCCAGTTTTACCGGTTGCGCATGGAAGCTACTGGTATCGTCACCAACCTGCACGTAACAGCATTCGGTTGCGGCTTCTCCATTCATTGCAGCCACCAGTGACAGGGTAAAACGTGCCGCGGCCTGTGCCATCGACAGAGTTGCCGAACCGGCTCCCGCCTTGGCTTCAACCACCTCGGTGCCAGCTTCCTGAATGCGCGGAGTCAATGCCTCGATATCTGCCTGGCTCAACTCCACACCAGGAATACTGGAGAGCAGCGGCAGGATGGTAACGCCACTGTGTCCACCGATGACGTTGACGTTGACTTCACCGGTACTCTTGCCCACGGTTTGCGCGACAAAGGTATTCGAACGGATTACATCCAGCGTGGTTACGCCGAACAGTTTGCGTTTATCGTAAACCCCGGCGGCCTTGAGCACTTCGGCTGCAATCGGTACGGTGGAATTAACCGGGTTGGTGACGATCGCAAAACAGGCGTTCGGACAGGCTTTCGCGCCGGTGCCGACCAGTTTCCTGACGATGCCGGCATTGACGTTAAACAAATCATCACGCGTCATGCCCGGCTTGCGCGGTACACCGGCAGGAATGACGACAATATCAGCATCCTGCATCGCAGCCGCATCATCGTCACCAACGTAACCGGTGACCTGGACATCCGTGGGAATATGACTCAAATCGACAGCGACACCGGGCGTAAAAGGCGCTACGTCGTACAACGCCAGCTCACTGCCCGCGGGGAGTTGTAACTTGAGTAACAGAGATAGTGGCTGGCCGATTCCACCGGCGGCGCCGAGTACACAAACTTTCATCAGAAACCTCGCTAGTCCCATGTTTTAGACCGAGCATCATAGCCATGCCGATCGCGATTCACAAGGTAAACACCAGCTTGTGGCCAAGGTTTAATAAAGACTATTAGCCATCCTTATTTAAATCGAAACAGTAACCAGGTATCTATCGGGATCACTATGATTGCGCCGACTGGCGCCATCGCTACCGGGGAAAAATCAGCTTAGAAAGGCGTTCACATAGTCCGCCTCGTCAAACGTAAACCCGGGGAAAACCGTGCCGACCTCGGTGCCACCGAGACGTTTATTGAGCAGTTCGGATATCACCAAACGCAAATCAGTGGTGATCTTTAAATCCTCTCCGTATTCCAGATTTCCTGGAACGAGTCCCGGCCAGTCGCTGATCACCTGGCCTCCATTGACGCCACCACCCATCAGATAAGCCAGGTTGCCGGTGCCGTGATCGGTACCGGCAGATCCGTTTTCTGCCACCCGACGGCCAAATTCGGTATAAACCAGAACGGTAACTCGAGCCATGCCGGCGCCCAGATCGGTATAGAACGCGCTCAACGCAGCTGCCAGTTCGGTTAGTGAGATATCGATATAGGTGGGCAGGTTCTCGTGGTGGTCCCAGCCATCGGAATCGATACAGACCACTTCCACCGGCAGGTTCGATTTTATCAACTGGGCAGCCTGCATCATCTTGTTACCCAGGGGGCTATTCGCCGGGTAAACCGCGCCGTTGTCCGGGCTTATCGATGGAAGATCGGCCAGCTGCAATTCCTCCATCGCCGCGAGCGCGGCGCCAGCCTGCCCGAAAAATGGAATCGGATTACGGAACAGATCGGCAAGTACCTGCGGGTAGCCTGAATCGATAATATCCTGCTCGAAACCAAAATCGGCGAGATTATCGATGGCCAGTGGCTCCTGCGCCCCGCTAAGGGCGACAGGCACATTGCCACTGATTGCAATGGAGCGAAACGCCGAATTCGACGCCGGTGGCGTCAACGCCAGGTGACGACCGAGCCACCCGGTGTTAGGTCCAAGCTTGTCGACAACACCTCTTTCGATAAGGTTCTGAGCGGAAAAATGCGAGCGAATCTGGTGCGGAACGCCGGTGGCATGTACGAACGCGAGGTCACCCGCACTATAGATCGATTTTAAAGGCACCAATGCGGGATGCAGCGCGTATTCGGGGGTCAGATACCTGGGATCATTAATATTGACTGGAGGCGGTACCGAAATCGTCGGGCGATGCAAGCCGGCGTAATCGGGATCGGCATAGGGTACGACCGCGTTAAGACCATCGGCCGCGCCACGTTGAAAGATGCATACCAGGATATCGCGATCCCCCGGAATCGATGGATGGGCGGCAAAATTGTTAACAGTCGACACCTTTCACTCCTAGCGTAGATGAAAATAGACCGAACTGATCAGTACCGCCGCCACCAGCGCCGACACCTGCTCGGGCACGGTCACGGGCAGGGTTTCGGTCTCGCTTAACCCGTACTCACCCTTGAGCCAGTCGATTATTGTGCCGCGATCCTCGCTCGACAACGGCCGCATCAACACCGCGTCGGTAATCGCATCGACTACCGTTGCCAGCGTATCGGCACCATTCAGCATAGCCGTGTAATCGACCTGGATTACGTTAACGCCCGGGATTATGCCGGCAAAGCTCAGGAACGACAGCCGCCACCGATTCAGCAGGCCACCGGTACTCGCCCAGT
>Ga0265303_10001163_pt1 | contig 15942 bp, 13 predicted proteins | sample Helome_2_FD_192494 | JGI IMG/M metagenome (GOLD analysis project Ga0265303, IMG submission 192494) | Marine sediment microbial communities from subtidal zone of North Sea - Hel_20160317 (Illumina Assembly) | ecosystem: Environmental > Aquatic > Marine > Subtidal zone > Sediment ... | reverse complement strand
CCTTGGGCATGCTTTCCAGCAACTCGATTTGACTGTCGATAGACGTGTATTCATTGCCATAAATACGCCCGCCCCGTATCCACACAGGTAAGGCCCGTTCCTGTTCGACTCCGGGTTGGCGCCAGGCAGTATGCAGCAATAACTCATAGCGCGATGACTTAACCAGTTTTTTGGCAACATCAGTTAATCGATACTGTTTGCCGGAGATTACCTCGTAGCCCAGTTTTTTTGCTGCCTTCACGCTATTGGCTGAAGACAGGACAAGCATTTTCTTATCCTTGGCAGGAGAACTGACCGGCAACACGAATTCCCTGCTTTTTGGTACCTGTATATTTTTGAATATGACTAGTTCAACATCGTAACGTGGTAGTTCTGCACTGGTTTCGGATTGTGCGAGCCCGGGACCGGAAACCAGGGTAGCTAGCACCAGCAAGGATAGTGATTGTCGGTTCATATTATTCTGCAGTCAGCTTCGTAATCAGGCTTTCTACCTGTTTTAACCTGGGTTCAAGTTCAACATTTTGACACACAAATCGCAAGGTTTGTTTGCCGTCGAAACGATATTGCTGTGGGTCCGATTGTATCAATTCGATGATCTTCAATGGATCGATATTGGGATTAGGATTGAAAACAAATTTGCCATTGTGTTCGCCAACATCAATTTTTTCAATTCCCAGGGCCAGGGTTCGTAGCTTGATCTGGGTTATTTTGAATAAATGCTTGAGCGGGTCAGGCAACAGGCCGAAGCGGTCTATCAATTCTATCTGGATATCCTTAAGCCCGTCGTCGTCCGTTGCTGAAGCGATACGTTTATACTCGATCAGGCGCCTGTGTATATCAGGGACATAGGTTTCCGGGATTAAGGCGGGAATGTGAAAATCGATCTCTGATGCGCGCATAATCGGTTGATCGAAATCGATCGGCAGGTTTGATTTAAGTGATGTTATCGCACGCTCGAGAAGCTCCGAGTATAAAGTAAAGCCGATCTCTGTAATCTGACCACTTTGTTCCTCGCCAAGTATTTCCCCCGCACCGCGAATCTCCAGGTCATGAGTGGCAAGGGTAAATCCGACTCCGAGGTCCTCCAGCGATTCAATTGCCAGCAAGCGCTTGCGTGCATCACTGGTCATTGCCCGTTCCGGTGGTACGATCAAGTAGGCATAGGCACGGTGATGTGAACGTCCTACTCGACCCCGAATCTGGTGTAACTGGGCGAGGCCCAGCTTATCCGCACGGTTGATGAAGATCGTGTTTGCAGTGGGAACATCGATACCGCTTTCGATAATCGTGGTGCAAACCAGTAAATTGCAGCGATGGTGATAGAAATCCAGCATGACCGATTCGAGCTCTTTTTCTTTCATGCGTCCATGGACGATGCCGATACGCGCCTCGGGCAATAGCTGTTGCAACTCGTGCGCGGTTTTCTCGATGGATTTAATCTCGTTGTGCAGAAAATAAATCTGCCCGCCGCGTTTAAGCTCCCGCTGACAACCTTCAACAATGGTGTCGGGGTTCCAGCGCGATACGAAAGTCTTGATTGCATGTCGCTGCATCGGGGGAGTAGCGATAATAGACAGGTCGCGCATGCCGGATAACGACATGTTCAGGGTCCTTGGGATGGGAGTCGCCGTCATCGTCAGTAAATCGACGCTGGCTCTCAGGGCCTTTAGTTTTTCCTTGTGGCGAACGCCGAAACGGTGTTCTTCATCGATGATGACCAGGCCGAGATTCCGGTATTTAATGGTATCGGAAAGGAGTTTGTGGGTACCGATCACGATATCAATTTTACCGGCCTCGATTTCCTTTAAGGTATCCTCAAGACTTTTTTTCGCGGTAAAACGGGTCAGGCTGGCTATACGGATAGGCCAGTCAGCAAAGCGATCACGAAAATTATGAAAGTGCTGTTGTGCCAGCAGGGTAGTGGGTACCAGTACCGCGACCTGTGATCCGGATACGGCGGCAACAAAGGCTGCCCGCATACAAACTTCGGTTTTGCCGAAACCGACGTCACCGCAGACAATTCGATCCATCGGTTGTTGGGACTGCATATCTGCAATCACCGATTCGATCGATGTTTCCTGGTCGGGGGTTTCCTCGAACGGAAACTCACTGGCGAATTGCTGGTACTCGTCAAGCGTGACCTGGTGGGCGAATCCCAGCATGGCCTCGCGCCTTGCCTGGATATCGAGCAATTCAACCGCGATATCGTGTATTTTTTCCTGTGCTTTCTTACGCGTACGCTGCCAGTGATCACTGCCGAGGCGGTGTAAAGGCGCGTTGTCTTCGCTGGCGCCGGCATATCGGTTGATCAGGTGCAGCGAAGACACGGGCACGTAAAGCTTGTCCTGGTTGGCGTACTCGATGCAAAGAAACTCGGTTGCGATACCGGATACGGTTAGTGTTTTCAAACCCTGGTAGCGACCGACACCGTGATCTTCGTGAACAACGGGTGCACCCGGCTGCAGGTCTTTGAGACTCTGGATGGTCGATTCAGCGTCCCGGGTTTTACGATATTTACGCCGGCGGCGCTGCATCGCTCGATCACCAAACAGCTGATTCTCCGCAATGATGGCGATTCCCTGATTTGGCAGGGTCATTCCACTTTGCAAGGCCGATGCGATGATGCAATAACGGCTGTCGTCACGGTTCAGGAATTCATCCCAGCTGTCTACTGGATGGGCCTGAATCGAATAGTGGCGCAGCATTTCATGTAAAAATTCTCGCCGCCCCGCGGATTCAGCGCTGAACAGGATTTTGCTAAACCCCGGTTTTGTTATAAACGCCTGCAGCGCTTTTTCCGGTTGTTCCGTGTTTGACTGTAAAGTTAACTGGGGTATTGATTGGGAATCACAATTAATATTCGATTGGTCTGGCATATCCAGTTTAAATGCCGAGAAAAAGAGACATGAGAAATTCTGAATTTTTTCCTCTAGCGTGTTGCTGTCGATGAATAACGTTTCAGGCGCGAGCAATGGCCATTCCAGGTTATGTCGCCTCGATTCATAGCGCTCGGTTACCTGTACTGCAAATGATTCCGCATGCGCAAGGGCTGCATCGTCGATAAGCAAACGGCTATTGCCGGGTAAATAGTCAAACAGGCTTACCAGCTGCTCAAAAAACAGTGGCAGGTAGTACTCGACACCGGGTGAAGAAATGCCTTCTGAAATATCGACATATACCGGGCAGCTATTGGGGTCGATATCGAAGGTTTCACGAAACCTGAGTCTGAAGTGCTTGATTCCGTCTTCGTCCAGTGGATATTCCTGTGCTGGCAATAGCTTGATTTCATTTATCTTTTCGACCGAGCGCTGCGTCTCGGCATCGAAGCTGCGGATTGTTTCGACCTCGTCATCGAAGAAATCGATACGAAACGGTCTGCTACTGCCCATGGGAAACAAGTCCAGGATCGAACCGCGTGCGCTGAATTCGCCATGTTGTTCAACCTGCGATACCGCGCTATATCCGTAAAGGCTTAGTTTCTCGCGCAGTGCCACGGGGTCGATACGATCACCCGGTTTCAGGTTAAGTGACCGCTGATGGATAAATTGGGGTGGTGCAATCTTTTGCAGCAAGGTGCTGATCGGAAGGATCAGGATTCCCGAATCGGCCTCCGTGATCGATGCCAGGCAGCGGATTCTCTCGGAAACGATATCCTGGTGCGGTGAAAACTGGTCGTAGGGCAGGGTTTCCAGGTCTGGAAAACGATAGATTCCAGGTTGCTCGGAACTGAAAAAACGAATTTCCTGTTCCAGTTGCTCGGCGTCGGTCATGTCACAGCAGACGATGACCGATAATCCCCGATGTCGCGCAATCTGTTCGCTCAGCAACAAGCTTCGGCTACTGCCGTATAGCTGGCCAACGCGGAGCGGTTGCGCGATCTCAGGCGCTGGAGTTTCGAGAAGTTGTGTGGGCACTTATGCCTGTAGAGAGACTATTCCTGAATCGGTTTTGCAGTGGTCAGACCGAGAATTTCCCAGTTTTGCATGCCGCCGCGATACCACTTGATCTTGTCGGCAGGATAACCGAATCCTAGCAGGTTCTTGATGTTATTGGGTGATTGACCGCACCACATTCCGTTACAAAACATAACCAGGGTCCGGGCGTTCCTGAAATCCCACAAGCCCTCGAGATTCCTGGCATTAAATTTTTCTTCGAGAATTTCGCCAATTGAAATCGGATCTGCACCCTTGGCTGGATTAAGGCTGGTCCAGGGGATATTGATTGCGCCGGGGATAGTTCCCTTTGCAACCCAGGCCGGGGTGCGTGAATCTATAACCACGATACTGTCATCACCTTCACTTTTACGCCTGAGGTATTGCAGAATTTCGAGTTCCGCGATGGTTTCAACACCGGGTGCGAGAGTCGAAGGCTGAATACAGAACGGAGGACACTTGCGAGAAGTTTTGGCGAACGCCGGATTTATCGTGTTTTTCTGATTCTGGTTGCGCATGACGTTAACATCATTGTCACCATGCTTTACGCTGACACTTTCTATATCCCGGGTAATGTTGACCTCGGCCGCATAAAGACCCTGGCCCGCAAGGCCAAGCGCCAGCGAGGTTAAAATAACTAGCAATTTTTTGGTATTCATTGTCGCTCCCCCGGGTTTAACTCATGTAGTTCGAGTTCCGGTCTTTATAATTATGTTTGTCTCAGACCGGATGACTGAACTACAGTTCTATTTTGGCATAACTATAGTGTTCAGGTCGACTGTATGTAATACGATTTGAAATTCGAAATAGACCCTGAAGGATCCGTATACCCACTCGGTTATAGGGGGCTCGCCAACCGGACCATAACGCTCGTCAGGTTCTCCAAACTCGCCCAGTACATCATCCATGTTGATACCGCGTTTCGGCATCATCTGTTTTTCGGCAACCGGGACATTACCGGGAATGGTCAATGTGTCTCCAGCAACCGCGGGTTGCAGGATTAAGCCAATACCCAGGAGCAATAAATATAAGCCTGTACGCATTTTATCAAGTTCCTTTATTTAACGTATCTAACTATAGCATGCCTTTCTATAGTGACAAGGGTGAAGCATGTGGCAGCAGCAGTGGTGGGAAGTCCATATTCATGCTTTAATCCGCCGCATGAAAATGCCGCTCGAAGTCTTCGTTGGATTGCGTTACACGCGAGCCAAGCGTCGCAACCATTTTATATCCTTTATCACGATGATTTCGATGCTCGGTATCGCACTCGGCGTGATGGCGCTGATCGTGGTGCTCTCGGTTATGAACGGATTTGAGAACGAGTTGCGAGGACGCATTCTTGGAATGGTGTCGCATGTTACGGTATCGAGTTTCCGTGGGCCGCTGCAGGAGTGGCAGTCTCTGCGTGAAGAGACCCTGGAACATCCTGCGGTTATCGGTGGAGCCCCCTATACCGAGGCGGAGGCAATGATTTCTAACTTGTCCTCGGTAAGCGGTGCGTTGATACGGGGCATCGATCCGGAATTGGAAACCGGGGTATCCGAAATTCACGAAAATATGGAATTTGGTGAACTCGGCGACCTGGTCGCGGGAGATTACGGAATCATCCTCGGTAGCGGACTGGCAAATACGCTCGACGTGGTCCCCGGCGATCGCGTCACCATGGTAACCCCGCAGGCGACGTCATCGCCGCTGGGATTTCTGCCACGCCTGCGTCGTTTCAAGGTTGTCGGGATTTTTGAGATCGGTGTGTATGAATACGATCGCAGTAGCGCGATTATTCATTATGCAGATGCCAGCCGCCTGTTTCGGCTGGATGGGGGCGTCAGCGGTTTACGCCTGAAGCTCGATGATCTGGACCTGGCCCCACAGGTACGCCAGGATCTGAAGCAAAGTATCGGTCTGGAGTACTGGGTCTCGGACTGGACCTTGCGTCATAGCAATTATTTCAAGGCGGTACAAACCGAGAAAACCGTGATGTTCATTATTCTGTCACTGATTGTTGCGGTTGCGGCGTTTAATATTGTATCGACCCTGGTGATGGTAGTAACGGACAAGCAGTCCGATATCGCAATTTTACGCACCCTCGGAATGTCCCCCTTGTCGATCATGTGGGTGTTCATGGTGCAGGGGACCCTGATTGGTTTGATCGGCACGCTGCTCGGCCTGGTTAGCGGCATTGTTGTTGCCTCGCATATCGATGTCATTGTGCCGGCGCTGGAGCAGTTTTTTCAGACCCAGTTCCTACCTCGGGGAGTTTACCCGATTACTGATTTGCCGGCTGAAATGAAGCAGTCAGATATTATCAAGATTGCGCTGCTGTCTTTCGGTATCTCGATTGTCGCAACCCTGTATCCTGCACTCAGGGCTTCCAAAACCAGGCCAGCCGAAGCGCTAAGCTATGAATAAGGGAGCCGATTAGTGACTGCAGCCGTTATCGAAGCCAAAGCGGTGCGCAAGGTATTCCGGCAGGGCAAGCTCGATGTCGAAGTACTCAAGGGCGTTGATTTTAGTGTCGCGGTTGGAGAAAGCCACGCTATCCTGGGGGCATCGGGCGCTGGTAAATCAACGCTGATGCATTTGCTTGGAGGACTGGACCATGTCAGCAGTGGCGAAATCAAGGTTCTCGATAGCAGCCTGGCGAATTTATCCGAAGCCAGGCTTGGCAGGTTACGCAACCGACATCTCGGATTTATCTACCAGTTCCATCACCTACTGCCTGAATTTAGCGCCGTCGAAAACATTGCAATGCCCTTGTTGATGCGTCGTGAATCGTTTGCCACGGCGCTTGCCGAGGCGAGTGCCTGGCTTGTCAAGGTAGGGCTCGAGGAGCGCGCCGAACACAAGCCGGGCGAGTTGTCAGGGGGCGAACGCCAGCGTGTGGCATTGGCGCGTGCATTGGTAACACAACCCGACTGCCTGCTGGCTGACGAACCCACCGGCAATCTCGATCAGCAAACGGCAGCACAGATGCTGGAATTGATGTTGGGCCTGAACCAGGAAATGAATACCGCACTGGTGGTCGTAACTCACGACCTTTCAATAGCCGGGCGCATGCAGCATCGTTCACGCATGCAAGACGGTGTTCTCACGCCTGAGGTCTAATATCCTTAGCCATCTCGGGGAAACGTTCGCAAAGGACGCTCCCAACCGACGCAAGCGCCGGTTGGTCCATCCATGGAATCGCTTGGAGCTCGGCTCCATGCCTCGCTACACCTTTGCGAACGTTTCCCCGAGATGGCTGGATAGTTCATGAGTGGTAACGGGGATGTTGCGCGCGAGCCTACATGGATGTATCGGTCCGACGCATCGGTACGGCGTTTCTGAAAAACATCCCCGTGACCATGACCATGGTAAAAATCTCTTATCGGGGCGGTTGTGTTAGGGCAGTTGCAGTTTGAGGAAGCTGCAATAAACCAGCATGACCGGAATCTGCAGTACCAGGTGGATAGCATCGGAAATGAGGCGGATACTACCGGAGATCGCCAGTGCTGTATCGATCCTGCGCGACAGGTATTTGCTCGACTCCCGCGTGACAAAATAGGCAAACAGCATGTAGACGGTAATTTTGAGGATGGTCACAAAAGATGGAAACAGGCTAAATGAGTCGATTGAATCCGCGTACTGCCAGTTAAATACCAGGGCAATGGTCAGTAAGCTTTGTATTGGCAAGGCAAACACCGGATGACTGAGAACCGGCATGAATGAAAGTAACAAACCGGCGACAAACAGGATGTTAAGCAAATTATTAAATTGTCCCTGTCGTATCAGGATTCGCCAGAAGTCTATGCTGGTGGTATTGGCGTCGATCACTGGATAAACCTGGCTAACGACAAGCAGCAACACCAGGATACGGATAACCGGGCATAAAATATGTTCGAAAATCCAGGTGGGCGACTCCACCTCCTGTGCTTTCTGGATAAGCCAGAAACAGAATCCGGTGCCCAGGATTACGCTAGTGGCGGTGACAAGGACTGTCCACAACAGGTTCACAGTTTTCCGTGCGCTCTTCGACGTCGATTATGCAGACGCCTGGCCCTGATCTTGATGTGCCTTAAAATATGCAAATGCCACAGGATTCGAACCAGTAGAAAAGAAGCCAGCGCGCTAATTGCGCCAACCACGAAACAACCCAGCAAGAAGGGCTGCCAGATTGCGGCGAGGCCATTGACGAGCCAGTCGAAGCTCAATTCAAAATGGAAACCCCCCGGCTCGAGTCCCAGCATCTCGGCTCCGATCAGGTAACAGAAATAAAACATGGGCCCAATCGTAAGCGGGTTGCTGACCCAGACCACGGGCACGGTCAGCAGCACGTTGGCCCTGATCCAGATTGCGCCGGCCGCGGCGATAACCATTTGAAACGGGACCGGTATAAATGCGCAGAACATACCCAGTGCAACCGCTAGCGAGCAAGAACGCCGGTTGATGTGCCACAAAGACGGATCCTGTAACCGGGGGCCAAGTAACTTGATCCAGCGATTTTTAGTGATGACGTCAGGATGCGGCAAAAACTTCCTAAGAATCTTCTTTGCCATGATCATTGTATTATCGGCACTATTTCAATATTCTGCAAAGAGTTGGGTCAAATAACAGGGAAACAGGGCAGGGAAAGCATGCCTCAACACGCACTTGCGATCGTGCTTGGCTCGCTCGCGGCGCTATATGGTAACGAACTACCGGATTCTTACTGGTCGGCATTTATGCCGATCGCAGTGCTGTTTGTCTTTTACTGCCCGACTCATCGATTCGTTCTATTGCTAGCCATTGCTTACCTTTGGAGCAGTGCTGTTTTTCATTATCATCTCGAGCATCGACTTGACAGCCCGCATGACAACCAGGTTGCCCTGATAAGCGGAATCGTTGCTGATATTCCACGACGTGGCCGGGATCGCATCAGCCTGTACCTGACTGCTCTCGAAATAAAAGATTACACCGGGTCTATGCCGCGCCTGGCGCGTCTAAACTGGTACCAGGATCAACGCGTACCGCGTGCCGGTGAGCGCTGGGTATTTGAGGCTAAACTGAAACAACCAATCGGGACGCTGAATCCGGCTGGATTCGATTTTGAAGCCTGGCAGTTTTCCAGGGGAGTTGATGTAACGGGATATATTCGAGATTCCGCTGCAAATCGTAAACTGGAATCGGCGGCGATGACGTCGGCAAACTACTGGCGCATGCGCATTGCCTCCGATATCGATCGAAGTTGCAGTAGCTGTGAGCATCGAGGCCTGATAAAGGCACTCGCGTTGGGGTTTCGTGGCGAAATTCCGGTAACTCAAAAACATTTACTGCAGTCAAGTGGTATCGCACATTTGCTCGCCATATCCGGTCTTCATATCGGCATCGTGACATTGTTGTTTTATGGACTGGGTCGACACTGCTGGCGCCTGGGTCTCTATCGGAGTGGTTTGAATCGGACCCAGGTTGCCTGGCTTTTTGCGATTGTCGCGGCGCTGGGTTACGCGGCCCTCGCCGGGTTCAGCCTTCCTACCGTGCGCGCACTGATTATGTTTAGCCTGCTCTGGTTTGCACTGCATACCCGCAACAGGATCAACCTGCTGCAGACTATCGCGTTGGCAGTTATTGTGATTGTCAGTGTCGACCCGCGTTCGGTAGGCTCAATTTCGTTCTGGTTGAGTTTTACCGCCTTGCTGGTGATCGCTTTTGTTCAGTTCCGACTGCCGGCGAGAATGCCCTGGTGGCAACAGTTGCTAGCGCTGCAGTTTAGTTTTTCGTTACTTTTCGTACCTCTTGGTATCCTGATCTTCGACCAGTTCAATCCTGCAGGACTACTGGCCAATATTGTCGCAATCCCCCTGGTCAGCTTTGCTGTACTGCCGGCAGTGCTGGGTGGTTGCTTATTGTCAATAGCAGGTTTTGGCGTTAGCCATATCCTGTTTAATCTGGCCGATAGCCTGCTTGTATTGTTGCTGGATTATCTCGACTGGTTGCTCAATTCCGGTTTGCATTCCATTGCCGTTTCCTATCCGGTACCCCTGATCGCGATAACGCTGGTTTCGATGGTGATATTGCTGCTGCCACGGATGTCCGGGATGCGTCAGGTCGCGATGATAACACTTGTTGTTACTGCCTTATGGCAACCCTCGAGGCTGAATCAAGGTTCTTACGAGCTGATCATACTCGATGTGGGAACGGGTACCTCCTTACTATTGCGCACCCGTAACCACAGCCTGGTTTACGACCTGGGGCCGGGCAAAGCCGACACGCTTAACGCCGTGGACTGGGCGTTAATCCCGGTCATGCTGCGGTACGGCATTCAAAGACCCGATTTGCTAATTGTCAGCCATGTGGACCAGGACCACAGTGGTGGCATGCATTCGTTCAACGGTAGCTATCAGAATTCGAGTCTTTTATCCGGAACCCCGGAAGAACTTGGGTCGAGATTTAATATCCGGCATCCGCTGCGTTCATGCCATGGTTATCCTGACTGGCGCTGGGATGGAGTCGAATTCAGTTTTCTGACTGCGGGTAGCCAGAGCGCTAATTCGAGTAGTAATAATCGCTCCTGTGTACTGGCTATAAACGGGAAACACAGGGCCCTGTTACCGGGAGATATAGAATTCTCCCGGGAATTGAAACTGCTTTCGAAGTACGGGGCGGCACTTGATGCGGATATATTGCTGGCACCGCACCATGGCAGCAAAACATCCTCAAGCATGCCGTTTATAAGCCGTGTAAACCCGAGGTACGTGATATTTACCCAGGCTAGGAAAAATCGATGGGGTTTTCCCGTGGACGAGGTGGTGGCACGTTATGATGCGGTGAATGCACGCCAGTATCGCAGCGATAAAGATGGTGCGATCAGTATGCAAAGCAGTGACGAAGGCCTGATTATCAAGACCATGCGAAATCCGATAAGGCGCATCTGGCAGCGATGGTAAAAAGACGCTCGTCACAGTATGATGTGCGGCATTAAATTCTGAGGGTTAAAACGTGTTCGAACTGGTTCAGGCAGGAGGCTGGCTGATGATTCCGATACTGTTGTGTTCGGTAATTGCGGCTGCCATCGTGATCGAGAGATTGTGGACCCTGCGCCAAAAAAAGGTTATCCCTGAAAAGCTGCTTACCGGTATCTGGAACCTGTTGAGCAGTGATGCTTTAACCGAGAAGCATATAACTGAAATCGAAGACGGATCTCCGCTAGGTCGTGTTCTCGCGGCTGGCTTAATCAACAGGCACCTGTCACGTGATTTGATTCGCGAAAGCATTGAGGAAAACGGTCGGCACGTCGTGCACGAAATGGAAAGGTTCATGAATACCCTGGGAACTATTTCCACGATTACGCCCTTGCTGGGTCTGCTAGGCACCGTGATTGGAATGATTCGCGTTTTTACGGCGATTACTGTAATCGGTGTCGGTGACCCAGGGCAGTTGGCGGGGGGCATTTCGGAGGCGCTGATCACCACTGCGGCGGGATTGACCGTCGCGATTCCAAGCCTCATTTTTCACCGCCACTTGAAGCGCAAAATCGATGAGCTGGTGGTGGCGATGGAGCAGGAAGCGATGAAGTTGGTCGATTTTCTGCATGGTGATCGGAAGAACCTGGCCTGACAGATGAACTTTAAGAGCAGAAATGCCGAAGAAGACGTCAATATCAATTTGACACCTCTAATCGATGTCGTATTTTTATTGTTGATTTTTTTCATGGTCTCGACGACTTTCGATACAACTTCACAACTTAAGATCAACTTGCCTGAAGCCAGCCAGGATCAGTCTGTCGTACCACCGCGGAAATTAAACCTGATGATCGACGCTAAGGGAAACTTCTTTCTCAATTCACGCGAGTTAACCAATAATAAGAGTGCAACCTTGAAAGCTGCCCTGGAACGCACCATGGATGGCAACAAGTTGCCAATCGTCATCCAGTCGGATGCCGATTCCCCAGTTCAATCACTGGTCACCGCGATGGATGTTGTTGGGCAGCTGGGACTCTCGCAGGTTTCCATCGCTACCACACGTCCGCTCGAATAGTTGAAATCGTGAACTTACAGAGAAGCAGGCTGTGAAACCAATCGAAGCAAATTTAACCGGTGCCAGGGCTTATCGTGCGCTGTTATCGATGGCATTCGAGCACAAGACATACTTTGCCGTCGCGGTCATCGGTATGGTCATTTTTGCCGCCTCGGACGCCGCTTTTGCTTACCTTATGAAACCGTTAATGGATGATGGGTTTATAGATCGCGATCCAACGATAATAAAGCTCATGCCGATCGCGATAATAGCGATTTTTGTAGTTCGGATGGTAGCCATATTCATGCGCAGCTACTGTATGAGTTACATTGGGCGCAGCGTCATTAATAGTCTTCGTAAAATGATGTTTGAGAAATTGCTGACCCTGACTAGCGATGAGTATGATCAATCTTCCACCGCGGCCATCGTCACGCGCTTTTCATATGATGTCGAGCAGGTTGCCAAATCGGTTTCAAGCTCCCTGACGGCGTTTGTCCAGGATAGCTTGCGGATCATCGTGTTACTGGGGTACATGGTTTGGTTGAACTGGCAGTTGACCGCGATATTTTTAATAGCTGGCCCGATTGTGTTTCTGATCGTGGTGCGTATATCCGGACGCTTTCGCAGCATTAGCCGGAGCATTCAGCAATCCATGGGTGGCGTCACCCAGGTGGCGCAGGAAGTTATCGACGCTAACCGAATAGTCAAGATTTTTGGTGGCGATGAATTCGAGCGCAACAAGTTCACCAAAGTTAACAGGACCAACCTCAAATTACACTTGAAAATGTCGATCACACAGTCGATCAGCATGCCGCTTATTCAACTGGTTGTCGCCATCGCGTTTGCTGCTATCGTCGCATTTGCGACCTCGGATTCTATGCGCGCATTCATCAGTCCGGGCGATTTTGTGTCTTTTATTTTTGCGATGACGATGCTGCTTGCACCAATGCGAGTCCTGTCTTCGATTAACGCCAGTATTCAAAAAGGTATTGCGGCCGGTGAGAGCGTGTTCGAGTTTACTTCGCTTGAGAACGAACATAACGAGGGCGAGCTGCAACTGGACCGCGCCGAGGGCCGATTATGCTTTGACAAGGTGGTGTTGTGCTATCGACGTAGCGATCAACGCGTTCTCGATGAGATCAGCTTCGAGGTAAAACCTGAACAGACCGTGGCGATCGTGGGTCGTTCCGGTAGCGGTAAGTCCAGCCTGGTTAATCTTATTCCGCGCCTATATGAATATGACAGCGGTGAAGTGTTGCTGGACGGTGAGCGGATCGACCAGTACCGCATCGCTGATTTAAGACGTCAAGTAGCCTATGTTGGTCAGGATGTCAGGCTGTTCAACGATACCATTCGTAATAATATCGCCTACGGTATCGCTGATAAGGTCGACGAAGAGCAGATTCTTGAAGCTGCAAAACAAGCTCATGCCTGGGAGTTTATTGCCGAAATGCCGGACCAGCTCGATACCGAGGTCGGTGAACGTGGTGTTCTATTATCAGGCGGGCAGCGTCAGCGGATAGCAATTGCCCGGGCATTACTCAAGAATGCGCCGATTCTGATTCTCGACGAGGCGACTTCCGCGCTCGATACCGAATCTGAACGCTATATTCAGCACGCGATGGAGCATTTGATGCAAAATCGTACCACGCTGGTAATCGCGCATCGACTGTCAACCATTGAGCATGCGGACCATATCCTGGTAATGGATCAGGGCAAGATAGTCGAACAGGGTACTCACGCCGAGCTGCTGGATAACAATGGAATTTATTCAAAACTGCACTCGATGCAATTTCGGGATAGTGAGGATGCCGAACTAAAGCCGAGTACGCGGCCAAAAATTATCCGTTCCTCGGTCCTCAACAAGTCCCTGATGCAACATTGGGTTAGCTTGTCGACGCAAAGAAGACAGGGCTGGTGGCTATGGTCGCTGAATCCGTTATCACTGTTACTGATGCCGTTATCCCTGGTCTATTATGTAATCGTCAGCCTGCGCCGATTGGGATATCGATTACGGCTTATAAGGTCCACCAGGCTCCCCGTTACCACCATTGTCGTTGGAAACATCACCCTGGGTGGTAATGGCAAGACACCTATTGTGGTGGCGCTTTATCATTTCCTGAAGGACAAGGGATTTCAACCCGCTATCATTACTCGTGGTTATAAAAGTGGTAATGAGAAAAGTATCCAGGTCTTGCACGATGGCCTCACACGCAGTGAAGTAGGTGATGAGGCTAACATGATTTCCGAGGTCTGCCACTGCCCCATCGGAGTTGGCTCTAACCGGGTTGCCGCGGCGAAGCAATTACTGGAGCAATTTCCTGATACCGATATCATACTATCCGACGACGGGCTGCAGCATTACGCATTAAAACGCGATATCGAGATCGCGGTTTCTCGATATCTTTCGCTTGGCAATGGACTAATGCTGCCAGCCGGACCGTTACGTGAGCCGCGTGGCCGCTTGAAGCGAGTTGATCTCACCATTAACCGGGACGGTGACCAGGTTATCGAATCGCTCGGCAAGGTCTGGAACCTGACGCAGCCTGAAAAAACGAGGCATATCAGTGAGTTTATGGGCCGGCAGGTACACGCATTGGCCGGCATCGGATTCCCGGAAATATTTTTTGCCAGCCTGGCCCAAATGGGTGTCGATGTCATCGAGCATGAATTTCCGGACCATCACGATTTTAGCGCCCAGGATTTGAAACTGAAACCTGAACTCCCGATACTGGTCACGCACAAAGATGCGGTAAAACTAAAGGGCATCGCGCGCGAGAATCTGTGGGTAGTTCCGCTTAATATCGAGTTTAGCGAAGCGCTGAGTAATCAAATTTTAGAGTTACTGGAGAGCCGTCATCATGGATAAATATTTACTGGATATACTGGTTGACCCGGTCACCAAGGGACCGTTGATTTATGATAAGAAAAAACAGGAATTGATTTCGCGAGCCTCGCGACTCGCTTACCCGATCCGTGACGGAATTCCGGTGATGCTGCCTGAGGAAGCACGTGAACTCAGTAGCGACGAGATCGAGGCACTGCGATAATTAAATGACCGTCGATTTTCGCATCGTGATACCGGCACGCTATGCATCGTCGCGTCTGCCTGGAAAGCCCTTGCGGCCGATTCGCAGGAAAACGATGATTGAATGGGTTTATCGGGCGGCACAACAGGCCAATGCGACGGAGGTTGTAGTCGCAACCGATGACCAGCGAATAATTGATGTTGTCGAAAGCTTTGGTGGACGAGCCTGTATGACCGAAAGTTCACACCGCAGCGGCACTGATCGTATTCTCGAAGTTACCCGCAAGCTGAACTGGAGCAAGGACAGTATCGTTGTCAATTTACAGGGTGATGAGCCTTTGATGCCGGCGGTCAATATAACCCAGGTTGCTGCTAACCTGGCATCAAGGGAATGCTCCATGGCAACCCTGCACCAGACAATCGATGCCAACGAAGCCCAGGACCCTAACCTGGTTAAACTGGTTCATGATCAACACGGCCATGCACTATATTTCAGTCGTTCAGTCATTCCCTATAATCGCACTGGTGAGGTCGGGCAATACTGCGGCCATATCGGTATCTATGCATACCGGGTGGAGTTTATCGAAATCTTTAGTCAGCTGGCACCCTGCGAACTGGAAATCACGGAATCGCTCGAACAGCTGCGCGCACTATATAATGGCTACTCCATCCACAGCGAAATTGCACGCGCAATACCAGGGCCAGGTATCGACACCGAAGAGGATCTTGCACGTGTCGAAAAATTGATGGAGTCGAGGCCAGCGTGAAATACCAATGGAAGCTGGAAAAACACCTGACGCTGTTCGAAAAATACTTCAAGCTGGATGAGTACAGCATTACCCACGAATTATTTGGTGGTGGCTTCAGCCCAGTAATTACACGAGAAATTTTCGAACGTGGAACCGTGGTCGCGGTGCTGCCATACGACCCCTTGCGTGCCAAAGTAGTATTAATCGAGCAGTTCAGGGCCGGTGCAATCGATGATACCGATGGACAATGGTTAATTGAATG
>Ga0265303_10001162_pt1 | contig 15947 bp, 14 predicted proteins | sample Helome_2_FD_192494 | JGI IMG/M metagenome (GOLD analysis project Ga0265303, IMG submission 192494) | Marine sediment microbial communities from subtidal zone of North Sea - Hel_20160317 (Illumina Assembly) | ecosystem: Environmental > Aquatic > Marine > Subtidal zone > Sediment ... | reverse complement strand
CAGAGGCAGACGGACGTGCCGAGCCGCACAAGGCTGTACCCGTTATTGCGCGAGCGGCAGAGCGAGCCGGCGCAACCATTCTGAAGTCCTGCGCTGTACGCGGGCTGGAAACCAGTGGCGGCGCGGTATCGGCAGTTGTGACGGAACACGGGACTATTCGAACATCGACGGTGCTTTGCGCCGCGGGGGCGTGGTCGGCACTGTTTTGCCGTTCGCTGGGTATTCCCCTGCCGCAGCTGAAAGTCCGGGGCACCGTCGCGCGAACGGCAGCCTGCGAGAACGTCCTGGAAGGCAACGTGTTCGACAAGCTTCTCGGTATTCGTCGGCGCCAGGATGGCGGATATACGATCGCCCACGGGACCATTATCAAACACCCGATTACACCGTCGACCCTGCGTTGGAGTTTCAAGTTTATTCCGGCATTGCTGCAGGAGCTCAAGGTGCTGCGTTTGTCGATAGGCAAAGAGTTTCTGGACGAATGGCGACTGCCCAAAACGTGGGCACTCGATGAGGTAACACCGTTCGAGGAAACTCGCGTCCTGAACCCTGACCCGGATCCAGGGGTCCTCAGGGGCATTCGCAAGAACCTCGACAAGATGTTTCCACAACTTGCCGAGACACCGATTGTTGAAAGCTGGGCAGGCATGATCGAAACAACACCCGACGTCGTCCCGGTTATCAGTGACATCGAGAGTATTCCCGGTTTCTACGTCGCAACCGGCTTCAGCGGCCACGGTTTCGGCCTTGGCCCGGGTGCGGGCAAGGCTGCCGCCGGGATGCTGACAGGTACTGACACGGGCATCGACCTTGCGCCCTTGCGGTACGGACGGTTCTTTGACGGCAGCCCGATCAGGCCGCAGTCCAGCATCTAGCAGCAGAGTAAGAACATATGTCGCACGCGAATGATCCAGGTTATCCAGATAGCTATTACGTAGCCACGGCGAACGGCGTCGCAGAGCGACCGGTGCTCGAGGAAGAGCTGACGGCGGACGTCTGCGTTATTGGTGCGGGGTTCACGGGTCTGTCAGCGGCGTTGAATCTCGCCGAGCTGGGGTTGAGCGTCGTGGTGCTGGAAGCAGAACGCGTTGGCTATGGTGCATCGGGTCGCTGCGGCGGTCTCATCGGGAGTGGACAGCGCAAAGATGTGCTCGAGACTGAAGAGATGTTCGGCCTCGCAATGTCGAAGCAATTGTGGAACTTCTCCGAACTCGCGAAGGAGGAGATTCGTAGCAGGGTCGAGAAGCACGATATTCAGTGTGACCTGCAAAAGGGCCAGCTCGAAGGAACCCATAAGAAGGCCTACCTCGGCTACGCGCAGACCTTGGCCGATGTGCTGACGGAGCGTTACGACTATCCGTTCTGCCAGGTCCTTAATACCGAAGAGACCCGGAGCATGGTGGCCACCAACACCTTCCTCGAGGGCCTCTACGATCCGGAGGCGATGACGATACATCCTCTCAACTACACGTTGGGTCTGGCGCGGGCCGCCAGTGAGGCAGGCGTTCGGATCTTTGAGAATTCGCGAGTGCTTTCCTACTCGAAGACGGACCCGGCTGTCGTCAAGACGGCGACTGGCAGTGTGACGGCTTCATTCATCGTCCTGGCCTGTAACGGTTATCTCGGCGACCTCGAACCTCGCTCGGCTGGCAAGATCATGCCGATCAACAATTTCATGCTTGCAACGGAACCGCTGGGTGAGGAGCGTGCTCGTGAGGTGATCAGCGGGCGCTTCGGTGTGCATGACACACGTTTCGTCGTCAATTACTTCAGGATGTCCGACGATCATCGCCTCTTGTTTGGCGGCGGCGAGAACTATCGTCCCGACTTCCCTCGAAACATCGGGAAATTCGTTCGTCCATACATGCTGAAACTCTTCCCGCAGCTCAAGGATGCGAAGATAGACTACGCGTGGGGCGGCACCTTGTCGGTTACGGTGAATCGCCTGCCGGACCTTGGACGTCTGGAGCCCAATGTGTTCTTTGGTCAGGGTTATTCCGGCCACGGCATTTCGATCGCGAATTTTGCCGGAAAAGTTATCGCCGAAGCGGTTGCCGGCGTCGCCGGGCGCTTCGATGTTCTGGCCAATTTGCCGAGCCATACCTTTCCGGGCGGCACATTGCTGCGTTACCCGGGCATGGTGCTGGGCATGATGTACTACACGCTGAAAGATCGACTCTAGGAGGCCACCTATGAAATTCCGGGCCATACTCATTTCGATGACGTTTTTCGGGTTGCTCTCGGTTGCCGTAGCGAGGGGCGACGACGAAGGTCCGAGGACCGGTTACTTCGAGACAGAAATAACGGTCCTCGAGTTGCTGGGCGAGGAGGGGGCAGCATCGGTGTCTGATGTCCTCGACGCCAACGACAAACTGAAGTGGGAAATCTACGTGCCCAGGACCTACTCGCCTGACAAGCCCGTCGGCGTCATCGTGTTCATTACATACAGCAATAGCTGGGGCGGAAGTAAGAGGTCCTACAATGATGTGCTTGATGACCGAAACCTGATCTGGGCTGGCGTGATCGGCGCTGGTGACAAGAAGCCACTGAACACGCGAATGATGCGAGCCCTGCTGACGCCGACGTTTCTAGCGGGGGATTACGTGCTGGATCCTGAGCGACTCTTCATCGGCGGCACCTCCGGTGGCGCACAAGTCGCGGCCATACTGGCAACCAGCAAGCCACAGATGTTCAGGGGAGCGTTGTATATCGGCGGTGCCCTTTCGTGGAAAGACAAAGCGCCGGCAGCTATCGAACAGGTCAGGCAAAACCGTTACGTGTTTGTGTCGGGGTCCAATCACCCGGCCCTGGGTACGGTGCAGAGCGCCGCAGTTGCGTATCGGGAGGCCGGGGTTGAGCACACGAAACTCATGGTGATGCCAAACGTGGCACGAAAGGCACCCAGCGAAAGTTACATCCGGTCTGCCATCGAATACCTCGATGGTGAGTGAGATTGTCCGAACGGCCGTCGTGACGGGTGGCGGTCACGGTATCGGCCGCGCGCTCTGCCGACGCTTGCATCGTGATGGCGCGAAAGTCGTTGTTGTCGATCTTGACGGTGATGCGGCCGAGACTGTTGCCGCAGAAATAACTGGTGTCGCGCGTGCTGTCGATGTTGCTGATGAGACTGCGATGCACGGCCTCGTTGCAGGCATTGAGCAGGACATCGGGCCCATTGATCTCTTCGTCTCAAATGCAGGCGTTGCGTTCGGTGACGGTGAGAGCGGCGCTATCTCCGCGGAAGGTGGGCTCAAGCCCATTGATGATCGCTGGGAAGCTTGCTGGCGCATCAACGTCATGGCTCACGTGTTCGCAGCCCGGGCACTGGTGCCACGCATGCTCGCACGCGGGGGTGGGTACCTCGTGAACATAGCCTCGGCGGCGGGGCTGCTGAGCCAGATTGGTGATGCAGCGTATTCGGCAACCAAGCATGCGGCTGTGGCCTTCGCAGAGTCTCTCGCCATCGACTACGGGGATCGTGGTATCAATGTGTCGGTCGTGTGCCCCCAGGCAGTCGCTACGCGAATGATTGGCATCGAAGACGATACCGATTCAACGGACGGTGGGTTCGGCGGCAATGATGTCGACGGCATCATGAGCGCGGATGAAGTTGCCGATATCGTCATCGACGAAGCGCTGGCCGGGCGTTTCATGATTCTCACACATCCGCAGGTCGCGACCTATTTCGAGCGCAAGGCCGATGATCACGACCGATGGATTAGCGGCATGCAGCGCTTCAGGGCGAAGCTGAAAACCTAGGGCGAGCCACTCGCCTGCCACAGCACTGACGAGCGCTGACCCGAACGGCAATAGGCCAGTACATGTCCCATGCTTGAATCGACCGCCTGGCGGAAGCGCTCGACGATGTCCATGCTCAGGCCGCTGCGGTCGACAGGAATGAAGTGGAATGCGATCTCGTGTTTCTCACATTCGTCAGCGATCAGCTGCGCCGCCGGCTGGTCGAAGTCCTCGCCATCCGGCCGGTTGCAGATGATCGTCACAAACCCGTCGGCGGCGAGGCCGGCGACCTCATCGACATGGATCTGCGAAGCAACAGCGCAGGTCTCGCTGAGACGGTAGATAGCCAAGGTATCAAACAGCGTCGAGAGGAATTTTCAGATAGCGGATGTCATTGTCTTCGGGCTCAGGCAGTCCACCAGCGCGGAGGTTTACCTGCAATGACGGCAGAATGAGTTTTGGCATGCCAAGCTGGCTGTCCCGACTTTCGCGCATCTTTACAAACTCATCCCTGGACACCTTTTCACTGATGTGGATATTGTCGGCGCGTTGCTCGTCGACGCTGGTTTCCCAGGCATACACATCGCGTCCCGGCGCCTTATAGTCGTGGCACATGAACAGGCGTGTGTCGCCGGGCAGGGCCAGGATCTTCTGAATCGAATCGTAGAGCTGCGGTGCATCGCCGCCCGGGAAGTCGGTGCGGGCGCTGCCGAAATCCGGCATGAACAACGTATCGCCGACGAAAGCAGCATCTCCAATGACATACGTCACGCATGCGGGCGTATGTCCGGGTGTTGCGATGACCTGGCAGGCGAGGTTGCCGATTGAGAAAGCTTCCGCATCGTCGAACAGATGGTCGAACTGGCTGCCGTCGGTGGCGAGGTCCTTGATGTTGAAGACCCCTTTGAAGGTTTCCTGTACAGCGGTGACATCCTTGCCGATCGCCGCACTGCCGCCGAGCTTTTCTTTAATGTACGGCGCACCGCTTAGATGATCCGCGTGTACATGTGTCTCGAGAATCCAGTCGACGCCCAGGTCGGTATCGGCCACGCAGGAAACAACCTCGTCTGCGGAGGCAGTCGAGGTACGACCTGACACAGGGTCGAAGTCGAGTACAGGGTCGATGATGGCAGCGCGTCGCGTTTCCGGATCGCTGACTACGTAGGTAATCGTGAAAGTCGCCTGGTCGTGAAAGGCGTGTACGTTTGGTGTGGGCATGAAACGGTCTCGCAGGTGGACCGTGAATATATCAAAAAAAATGGGCGGACCCGAAGGCCCGCCCGAAGCAACTGATAAATACGACTATCAGCATAGGGGGATTCGTTAAATCGTGCCGGCTCGCCGTTCGATCGCGTCCACGCGGGTGCTGTAATCTCCGGCGCGAGTTGCGAGCTCCGAGATCATCAGTACGAGTTCACGGGTGCCGTGCTCATTGAGCATCGACGGCAGCTTGCAGAGGCGGCGTACGAGGTCCTCGTGGAACGCGTACAGCAGCGAACGCAACGAGTGCATCATGTCGGTCGTGTGGTAATCGTCCTCGTTGAGGTGCGACATGACGATCTCCGAGACTTTCGCATCGATCGTTGCCCGGTCGAAACGCGCCTGGATCGTGGCCCATATCATCTCCATGCCAGCTTTCTCGTGAGCAAGCTTTTCCTCGAAGACAACCGGGGCGATCCTCTTCATGTTCGCAGCCAGCTTGCAGGAGATGCCCGGGTCGCCGCTGAGTTCGCGCAGCTCCGGCAGCTCTGCACCGCGCCCTGCGAGATAGATACCGACTTCCGCTTCGGTGTCGATTTCGCGAACGAGGTTCTGGTAGCAGTTCTCGAGAGGGTCATCCGCTTCGAGGACCAACGCAATCTTGGCGAGATTCTCATCAGAAATTCGTCGCTGGGTCCAGCGGTCGAGCGATGACAGCTGGCTGCCTTCAGCGCTGAACTGCTCGTAGAGGTAGTTGTTAACCTCGTCGCGAATCTGCGCGCCAGTATCTTTGGTTTTTGCCAGGCCCAACATGACGGCCTCCCATGTGCATTAATGATGGGCGTACTTTAGGCAGGGGCGCGGTTCAATACTTGTCAAAAAGCGGCAGGTTGTATGCAATTTGCCGCAGGCTTGCCTGGTGCTGTCAGCCGGATTCCTGAGCGACGAGTGCCTCGCGAATCTGGTCGATCTGTGGCTTGAGTTTTGGCGGTGCCTTGCCCAGGCAGTGCTTTTCGCGCGGGCAGTTCGAGCTGCGCTGGCAGATGATGGTCGCATCTTTCGCAGCGCCTTCTTCGATCCAGCCGATATTCAGGATCTTGCCGATACTATCGAGCTGCTTGCGCGCCTCCACAGGGATTGCGGCAGTGCCACCGCCCCGGTTGCAGCTGGCTTCGATGATATCGATGGTCTCGGCCGGATCGATGTTCTGCGAACGCAGTGCCGGCGCCAGGTCGACTCCTGCGCACAGCACGTGCGTATTTTCGGCTGCATCGCGGCTGCGCACAGACTCGCAACAATAGAGTCGTTTGTCGTCGCCAGAACGCAGCACCGAAATCTGCGCCGATGGCTTGTTCGACCGCGAGTTAAGCATACGAAAGACGGCCCAGTGCTGGCAGGGGTCCGACACCAGCCGCATGTTGCCCCACGGGAGCGGGATGCCATTGCCACGGTAAACGGCTCGCAGGTGCCCGGGCGGATAAGCGTCGAAATAGTGCCAGTGCGGGTAGGGCGACACGCTCGACATGCGGCGCATCACGAGAGTGTTGGTTAGTTCCGCCTTGTCGCCTGACGTGATGGCGTAGGAATTGCGTGCCAGGAACTGGCGGAACGGGGTCTTCGGCGCGAGCAGCGCTGCCGCAAAATAGCTGCATTCGAAATCACGCCAGGCATACAGGATGTCCTTGGCGTCGACGTTGAGAGAGCTCGTCTCATTGCGGCGACCCGTAATGCGTCCCCCCGAGATTTGTGGCGCCCGCGCACCGTCGCCGTCATGCAGTGCCATGTGGCCGATGTGATTGGCGAGGTCATATTTGAGACGCGCCGGGCTCGCCTCGAGCGACCGGTTCAGGTAGACCTTGTTGGGCGCATCGAAAAACGACCGCACGAGCATGTTCAGCGCTGGGGTGGAGTCTCCCTTGTCCTTGAACGTGGAGTTGTCGAACCACTGGATTTCCAGGCCGAGGTCTTTGGCGATGGCGAACACATCATCGACGCGCATGGGGAAGTGCTTCTTGCCGATGCTTTCAGCGACCCGCTCAATATCGGGAAAGCGATTATGATTGCGTTCCTGGTGGGCCCGGATCAACAGGTGAGCAAATTGCCGACCGGTCGTTCCTGTTTGCGCAAGCAGCTCGGGAATGGCCAGTTGCAGCAGTGATTCGGAAAACAGGAAGCCTGGCTCGAGCGGCATGCCGCTGACCGGCGCTGTCGGCGCTGTGTCGATGGCTTCCTCGTCGAGCGATTCATCATAGAACCAGCTCGGCTCCTTCTGAAAGATCTCGGCAATAATCTCGAGCAGGCGCTCCGAGGGCACTCGTTTGCCGTTCTCGATCATGGAGAGGTAGGAAACCGACGGGCCTGCCTCCGCATCGATCTGTACGCAACGGACCGAGAGATCTTCGAGCGTCAGGTTGTTACGTTTCCTGAGACTCTTGATCTTGGTGCCGAGAAAATGTGCCTTGCGGCGGATACCCTGCTGACCGGCCATGACCTTCCTCGTGTCAAATTGACAGTGTCAAATTTTATCTGTGAAATTTTAACTGATGCAGCGCTAGTATAGCGCGCGATTGGCCATTGACAGTAGCTCGCCAAGGAGAGGTAATGCGCGTGGAAACAGCGACGGTCGACAAAATGAGTGTTAATGAGAAAAAGCGCCCTTGTGCGCTGCAAGCAGCCCCGGTATTCGCGCAGTTCATGGAGAGCGAACTCCTGCCTCAGATCGGCGTGCAGCCGGAGACGTTCTGGGCCGGGCTGGAGTCGATCATCGAGGACCTGACGCCTCTGAATCGCGCCTTGCTCGAAAAACGTGCCGAGATCCAGCGACAACTCGACGACTGGTGCACGGCGCGGCGCGGACAGAAGTGGAGTCATGACGAGTACGTCGCATTCCTGCGCGAGATCGGCTACCTCGTACCCGAAGGTGAGCCGTTTACCATCGAAACGGCTGACGTCGACCCGGAGATCGCCGATATCGCGGGGCCACAACTCGTGGTCCCGGTCTCTAACCCCCGCTTTGCCATCAACGCGGCCAATGCTCGCTGGGGCAGCCTCTACGATGCTTTGTACGGCACCGATGCAATCAGCGAAGACGATGGCCAGGAGCGCGGCAGCTCCTATAATCCGGCGCGCGGCGCGGCCGTTATCCGTTACGCCACCGAGTTTCTCGACGCAACGCTGCCGCTAGTCGGCGTCAGCCACGCAGACGTCAATGCCTACGGACTCGATCATACGGATGACGGTGATGTGTTCGTAGCGTCACTTGCCAGCGGCGATGCGGTCGGGCTCGTCGACCCGGGCCAGTATGCGGGTCACCAGGGCGCCGGAAACCGCTGCTCCTTCCTCTTCTGCAACCATGGCCTGCATATTGAAATCGTGGTCGACGCGGAACACGCGGTAGGCAGAGATGCGCCGGCGAACGTGGCCGACATCATTCTCGAGTCCGCTGTGACGACGATTCAGGATTGTGAGGATTCCGTCGCAGCCGTCGACGCTGAAGACAAGGTCGCGGTGTATCGCAATTGGCTCGGTCTTATGCGGGCCGATCTCGAAGCAACATTCGAGAAGGGCAGCAAGATGATGACGCGCTCGCTTGAGCCTGACCGCGTCTACGCCAGCCCACAGGGAGAGCCATTTGCACTATCGGGCCGCAGCCTGCTGCTCGTGCGCAATGTCGGTCACCTGATGACAACTGACGCGGTGCTCGACGCTGACGGTAACGAGGTCTTTGAAGGCATTCTCGACGCGGTCGTAACGACAGCCTGTGCGATGAACGATCGACGCCGCGAAGACATGCAGCCCAACAGCCGTACAGGCAGCATCTACATCGTTAAACCGAAGATGCATGGGCCGCACGAAGCAGCTTTCACGGACACACTGTTCGGTCGTGTCGAAGAACTCTTCAAGCTGAAACCGAATACGCTCAAGGTCGGCGTTATGGATGAGGAACGCCGCACGACAACAAACCTCGCCGAGTGCATACGTGCAGTTCACAAGCGCGTCGTATTCATCAATACGGGTTTCCTCGATCGTACCGGTGATGAAATTCACACAAGCATGCATGCCGGTACAGTTCTGCGTAAGGAAGCGATCAAGCAGGAGCCCTGGATACTCGCCTACGAGGATCGCAACGTCGATGTCGGGATTGCCTGCGGTCTGCCCGGACGCGCCCAGATCGGCAAGGGTATGTGGGCGATGCCGGACGAAATGCGGCAGATGCTCGATACCAAGCAAGCCCACCCCGATGCTGGTGCTAATTGTGCGTGGGTGCCGTCACCGACGGCGGCAACGCTGCATGCGATGCATTACCACGCTGTGGATGTACGCGCGCGCCAGGGAGAAGTCGCGAACCGTGAGATGGCAAGCCTCGATGACATTCTCACGCCGCCGCTTGCGGACGTCAGCGGGCTGTCTGCGGACGAGATCCAGGCCGAACTCGATAACAACGCACAGGGGATTCTCGGCTACGTCGTACGCTGGATCGACCACGGTGTCGGGTGTTCCAAGGTGCCGGATATCGACGATGTTGGATTGATGGAAGACCGTGCGACGCTGCGCATTTCAAGTCAACACATGGCGAACTGGCTGCTACACGGTGTCGTTTCGAAAGAGCAGGTCCTCGATACCTTCACACGCATGGCGAAAGTCGTCGACAAGCAGAATGAGACGGTGTCAGTATACGAACGCATGAGTGACGACTACGCCTCAAGCATCGCTTTCCAGGCCGCCTGCGCACTGGTGTTCGAGGGCTGCGAACAGCCCAGTGGTTATACCGAACCCCTGTTGCATCAGTTCCGACGGCAGAAGAAAGCGGAGCTTGCGGCTCGCTGAAGATCCACGTGCGCGCCGGCGCGCTCTTCCTCGTAGCTCTGTTCGCCTGGCCGGCTGTCGCCGTGGAGCCTGTCACGATTGCAGTGGCAAGTAACTTCTACGCAACCGCGACCGAACTGTCGACGCAGTTTAGCGACGACACTGGAATCGTTGTGCGAGTCAGCAACGGGTCAACGGGCAAGCTCTATGCGCAGATTCTCAATGGTGCCCCGTTCGATGTATTTCTGTCGGCTGATGCCGAGCGGCCGGCGCTGCTGGAGAAGTCCGGGCATGCGGTTGCCGATTCTCGCTTCACCTATGCGCAAGGTGTACTCGTGCTCTGGTCGCGGGATGCGACGGACTGCCTTGCGGTGCTGCAGGATGCAAATAGCGGGCGGGTAGCCATCGCCAATCCGGAAACAGCACCCTACGGACGGGCCGCCGTCGAATACCTGTCCGGCGCAGGCATCTGGAACGCGGTGTCGGAGCGCGTCGTCTATGGCGAAAACATTGCCCAGGCAATGCAGTTCGCAGCGACCGGCAACGCAACCATAGGCCTGGTCGCGAAGTCGCAACTCCGGGCGCCACAATTGCCCGAGCCAGCCTGCACCTGGGAGGTGCCGGCATCGTCACACTCGAATCTCGAACAGCAAGCCATCCTGCTGGCAAGAGCCGCCGCGAATAACAGCGCTCGACGCTTTTACGATTTCCTGCGCTCCGACGAAGCTCGTGAAATCGTCAGGCGTCACGGCTACGAGCTGACACCGTGAATCTTTTCGGGCCGTTTTGGTTATCGATACAGCTGGCGTTGGTTACGACGCTGATTCTCGTTGTCATCGGTACCCCGATCGCCTGGTGGCTGTCGCGAACGACTACGCGTTGGAAGCCCGCGATACAGGCCGTTGTTGCACTGCCGATCGTGTTGCCTCCCACCGTACTTGGTTTCTACCTGCTGATCCTGCTCGGGCCCGACGGCGCCATTGGTAGCTGGTGGGTACGCCTGACCGGGGATGCCCTGACGTTCTCGTTCACCGGCCTGGTCATTGCGTCGTGCATCTACAGCCTGCCTTTCGCCGTGCAACCGATGCAGACGGCTTTCGAGGCACTGCCCGACCGATACCTTGAGCGTGCCTGGACGCTTGGAGCCTCGAAGCTGGATGCTTTCTTTTCGATCGCTGTCCCGATGTCGCTCCAGGGCGTGGTCAGCGGAGTTGTCCTGGCCTTCGCGCATACCTTGGGCGAGTTCGGTGTCGTGTTGATGGTCGGCGGCAATATTCCCGGCGAGACGCGGGTCGTGTCGATCGCCATCTACGATCATGTTGAAACACTGAACTACGCGGCAGCACATCGCATGTCGTTGTTGTTGCTCGCCTTCGCTTTCGTTGTACTCGCGGGCATGTTCGTCTTTAACCGTCGGCGGGGTGCGCGATGATTCGGCTGAAGCATACGGCCGCCAAAGGCGATTTTCGCCTGGATGTCGATATCGAAGTGCCCGACACGGGGATCACGGGAGTCTTCGGCGAATCCGGTTCGGGCAAGACGACCTTGCTGCGCTGTATCGCCGGGCTTGAGCAGGGCGGGGGACTGCCCGCGCACCGGCGCAATGTGGGTTACGTATTCCAGCAGCCGACACTGTTTCCCCATCTCAGTGTGCGCGACAACATCGAGTACGGCGCGAAGCGGGCCAGGACGCGCCGCATGGATAGCGCAAAAGTAGTGGGCATACTCGATATCGGCGGGTTGCTGGACCGGGATCCCGGGTCGCTGTCCGGCGGTGAAGCACAGCGCGTTGCGATTGCGGCCGCTCTGCTGCGTTCACCCGATCTTGTGCTCATGGATGAACCGCTCGCAGCGCTCGATCGCGACCGCCGCGATCGCCTGCTGCCGTACTTCGATCGTCTGCATGACGAACTGCCGGTTCCGATCATCTATGTCAGCCATGACATCGAGGAAGTCAGCCGGCTCTGCGATCACCTCGTGCTACTGGATGCCGGCCGCGTCGCGGCAAATGGCGACCTTTTCGATGTGCTGGCACGAACAAACGTACCGATGCTGTCGGGCCGCAATGCCGGCGTGGTCATCTGGGCAACGCCTGTGGATCACGAGGATGGGCTGACGAAGTTCGATTTTGCAGATGGCGACATCTGGGCGCCGGGCGAGTTCGAAACCGGCAGGAATCCGCTGCGGCTCCGGATTGCCGCGAGCGACGTGAGTATTACCCGTGAGCGCCCGGCACAGTCGACGATACTGAACATATTGCGTGCGACGGTCGAGAAGATTTGTTCCGTTGACGATGCTACGGCCCTGGTACGACTGAGCATCGGCCACCAGGACCTCCTCGCGCGCGTCACCAATCGTTCCGTCCGGTGCCTGGAGCTCCGGGAAGGTGAGCGCGTCTTCGCACAGGTCAAATCGGTCACTGTAAAGCACTGATTTTCAGTCTTTCACAGCAGACTGCTTGTGAAATTCACACTGTCAAATTTTTTTTGTGAAATTTACAGGAATGTAGGCGTAAACTGCGCGCAGCGAGTCTGACTCGGGCTCGCCAAACCGCTTTTTGACACGAGGAATTGTCATGTCCAAGTATTCCGAAGACCTCCAGGCAGCCGCCGGCTTGATCGCCAGCCAGGGCAGTGCCTGGGACGCCATTGACCCAGAGTCCGTTGCGCGTATGAAAGCGCAAAATCGCTTCAATACGGGCCTGGATATTGCCAAGTACACAGCAAAGATTATGCGCGAGGACATGGCACGCTACGACGCGGATCCGTCGCAGTACACTCAGTCGCTTGGCTGTTGGCACGGCTTTATCGGCCAGCAGAAGATGATTTCGATCAAGAAACACTTCGACAGCACCGACCGCCGTTACCTGTACCTGTCGGGCTGGATGGTCGCCGCCCTGCGGTCCGAGTTCGGTCCGCTGCCCGATCAGTCGATGCATGAGAAGACCTCGGTGCCGGCGCTCATCGAAGAGCTCTACACGTTCCTGCGGCAAGCAGACGCCCGTGAGCTCGGTGGCCTGTTCCGCGACCTGGACAAGGCGCGCGAAGAGGGTAATGCCGTTGCGGAGCAGGATGCCAAGAACAAGATCGATAATTTCCAGACGCACGTTGTGCCCATCATCGCTGACATCGATGCCGGCTTCGGTAATGCAGAAGCAACTTACCTGCTTGCCAAAAAGATGATCGAAGCAGGTGCCTGCGCGCTGCAGATCGAAAACCAGGTGTCAGATGAGAAACAGTGCGGCCACCAGGACGGCAAAGTTACGGTTCCGCATGAGGACTTCCTCGCGAAGATTCGTGCCCTTCGTTATGCCTTCCTCGAGCTCGGTGTCGATGACGGCATCATCGTGGCACGTACTGACTCACTCGGAGCCGGCCTCACTAAGCAGATTGCCGTAACCAAGGAAAAAGGCGATCTGGGTGACCTGTACAACTCATTCCTGGACTGCGACGAAGTGACACCCGAAGACTTGAAGAACGGCGACGTACTGATGAAGCGGGACGGTAAATTCGTTCATCCGAAGCGCCTGCCGAGCAACCTGTTTCAGTTCCGCGAAGGCACCGGCGAAGATCGCTGCGTACTGGATTGCATCACCTCTTTGCAGAATGGCGCAGACCTTCTCTGGATCGAGACCGAGAAGCCGCACATCGCGCAGATCGGCGGCATGGTCGATCGTATTCGCGAAGTTATCCCGAATGCGAAGCTCGTATACAACAACAGCCCGTCGTTCAACTGGACGCTGAATTTCCGCCAGCAGGTGTTCGATGCCTGGGTGGAAGAAGGCAAGGATGTTTCGGCCTACGATCGCGATAACCTGATGAGCATCAACTACGACGGCACTGAGTTGTCCGAGATAGCCGACGAGAAGATTCGCACTTTCCAGGCCGATGCGGCTCGCGAGGCCGGCATCTTCCATCACCTGATCACGTTGCCGACGTACCACACCGCGGCACTGTCGACCGATACGCTTTCAAAAGAGTACTTCGGCGATCTCGGAATGCTGGGCTACGTTCTGCACGTGCAACGCGAGGAAATCCGCAAGGGTATCGCCTGCGTCAAGCACCAGAACATGTCGGGTTCCGATATTGGCGACGACCACAAGGAGTACTTCGCTGGGGAAGCTGCCCTTAAGGCTGGTGGTGAACACAATACGATGAATCAGTTTTCCTGATTCCTGACGACTCAAGTCGTGCAAAAGGGCGCAACGATTGTTGCGCCCTTTTTTTGTCCACGTGCAATGCGAGGACCCTTACGCAGGTCCCTCGTACGAGCATCCGCTGGTGCAGGTTTCGTTCACGACGATTTTGGAGAGTATCGGCAGTGCCGGCGACAACCTCTCCCAGATCCATATGCAAAGGTTCTCACTCGTCGGGTTTTCCAGCCCTGGAATGTCGTTGAGGTAGTAATGATCGAGCTGCAGTCTAAGTGGCTCGAAAGCAGCGCGGATGTCCGCGAAGTCCATTACCCAGCCTGAATCGGGATCCACTTCGCCATCAACATGCACCGCGATGCGAAAAGAATGTCCGTGCAGGCGGGCACACTTGTGCCCCTCCGGGACGTTAGGCAGCCGATGAGCTGCCTCGATCTGAAATACTCTGAAAATTTCCATAGCGAGAATCTTACAATGAACGAGCGTCAGCTCGCCAAGAATGCCTCTCTCGTCACCTGATTCGGCAGTCGCTCGGAAACGTGCTCATCGAGCTCGATAGCCCAGGTGTTAATCAGACAGCCGAGCGTCAGGTACATGCCATGCAGGACGATGATGTCCATGACCTGTTGTTCCGAGAAGTGCTGCGCGAGCTGGCTGCGTGTGTCTGCCGCAATACAGTTGTTGCGCGCAACCTCATCGACAGCAGCGAGCAGGACTTCGTCTGCTTCGCCCCACTGGCTTCCTCCGGTACGCAGGTTTTCGACTTCATCGAGAGTAAGTCCACTGTCGAGCCCGCGGACGATATGGGAGGCCCATTCGTACCAACTGCGCATACGGGCGGCGACACGCAAAATGACGAGCTCACATTGCCGTTGCTCAAGATCGCCACCGTTCACGAGGTAGTTTCGCAGGTTCCACCAGGCGTTCAGCAATGCAGGATGATTGGCCATCAGGGAATGGATATTAATTGGACGCCCCCGCATGTCGTCGATAACATGCTGCAGGGACGGGTCCCAGTCCTGGACGGGTACAGGCTTCATGCAAAACTCCAGTCTCATTGAGGGCCATAATTCGCCACATCATGTGCGATCTGTGCGCCGCGTCAAGGCCGCAAGCACGGAGTGCAGGCAAAATGCGGGAATCCAGGAATTCGATAGTTTACCAACTGCATGAATAACGCGTTTTTCTACATTGTTTTCTCGCTAATGGTGATCAGCGCCGTGCTGTCGCTGACGTTCTTCCTGGCGTGGAAAAACTTCGGCAAGAAGCCGCATGCCCTGACCTGGGCCGGCGCTTTCTTCGCGGGGATGTTGCAGTGGTTGTGCGCCCTTAATCGCGGAGCGTTTCCGGCCGCGGAGGGCTACATACTCGTCGAAAGTGCCCTGGCGATGATCCTCGTGACATTGATTCTCCGCGGTCATTGCCAGCGTACCGAGTGCAAACGCTTACCCGAGAACCTGTGGCCGTACGTTCTGGCGATCTATGCGTTCCTGGTATGGAATGTTGTGTTCGATCCGCATATCGGTATGAGCAAGACCGTCGTGCCGGCCTTTGCAGCGATCGCGATGGTCATGTCCGCGTACATGATTGTCAGCTACCGCGAACAAACACGACCGGCGGAATGGGCTGCTGCGATTGCGATTGGCGCATTTGGTCTTATCCAGGCAGGAGCCGCGACACTTGCGTTCATGCAGGGTGCCGCGGGCGACGAGGAAATTCGCGAGATATACAAGCATTTCAATTACATTACATTGCCTCCTGGCTACGTAACGATAGCGACGCTCATTATCCTGATGATGGCATCCGATCTTTCTGCGAAGCTCAAGCAGATAGCCATTCAGGACGAACTGACCGGGCTGCTGAATCGTCGCGGGTTCCAGGAACACGGCAGTAAGGCGTTCTCTGCAGCCCGACGATCGAACCAGGCGTTGTCGATCATCATGACCGACATCGACCGATTCAAGTACATCAATGACAAGTTCGGGCATGCTGCCGGTGACACGGCGCTGGCACACTTCGCGCATCTGATGTCTGAGACTCGTCGGCAGGAGGACAT
>Ga0265303_10001161_pt1 | contig 15948 bp, 19 predicted proteins | sample Helome_2_FD_192494 | JGI IMG/M metagenome (GOLD analysis project Ga0265303, IMG submission 192494) | Marine sediment microbial communities from subtidal zone of North Sea - Hel_20160317 (Illumina Assembly) | ecosystem: Environmental > Aquatic > Marine > Subtidal zone > Sediment ... | reverse complement strand
AGATCGGCACGCTATCCCCACTGACCGGATGCAGGGCATTGATCCCGAGGGGGATGCCCTTCTTGTCCATGGTCTCGAGTTCGGCCTCGGTGACGCCGCCCTGCCTGCATTCATCCAGGAAGCGTGCGATGGCGGGGCTGTCTTCAGCAGCATGCAAGGCCAGCGGATGTTCCGCGGAGACCGCAACATAGGTTACCCCCATCAGGGTGTCCGGGCGCGTGGTGTAGATCTCGAGGGTATCGTCTGCGCCCGGTTGCGCGCCCTCGATGGCGAATCGCATCTGCACGCCCAGCGAGCGCCCGATCCAGTTACGCTGCATGGTGATCACCTGCTCCGGCCAGCCGGGCAGTTTGTCGAGGTCGTCCAGGAGTTCCTGGGCGTAGTCAGTGATACGGATAAACCATTGCTCGATATCGCGCTTTTCGACCTCGGCACCTGAGCGCCAACCCTTGCCATCGATTACCTGTTCGTTGGCCAGAACTGTCTGATCTACCGGGTCCCAGTTGACCGTCGCTGTCTTGCGGTAGGCCAGGCCCTTGTCGATCAGACGTGCAAACAGCCATTGCTCCCAGCGGTAGTAGTCAGGGCTGCAGGTGGCGAGCTCACGCTCCCAGTCGTAGCCGAATCCCAGACGCTGCAGTTGCTCCTTCATGTAGTCGATATTGGCGTACGTCCATTCGGCGGGGGGGCTGGCGTGCTTGATCGCTGCGTTTTCCGCAGGCAGGCCGAAGGCATCCCAACCCATGGGCTGTAATACGTTTTTCCCGAGCATCCGCTGGTAACGGGAAATCACATCGCCAATGGTGTAATTACGCACGTGTCCCATGTGCAGCTTGCCGCTTGGGTAGGGGAACATCGACAGGCAATAGAACTTTTCTTTGTCCGGATCTTCCACGGCCCTGAAGTAGGCGTTGTCTTCCCAGAATTTCTGGACTGCGTTCTCTATCTGTTCTGGCTTGTACTGCGGATCCATGAGTGAATTGGCTTCGAGACGGGAGGCAATTCGCGAAGGATACCGCAGGGCGGGCGGCCTTGCGATGCGCCTTCAGTTTTTGCGCTGGATTAAAAACTCGTCGATTGATATTTGCCTGCTACGGACCGACGTACTTTATAGTATCCACGGGGGTGATCCCGTAAATTATTACTATAAAAGCCGCAAAGCGGATGGAAAGGAGAAGACATCATGGTCAGCTACGAAGAATTGCATCAGCAAAATCACAAGATCACGGAACTTACGAACATACTGCAGCATCTTCTTGGAGATCGATTGCTATGTGACTCGGAGGTAACCTGCGACCTGTTTTTCGATTACGTGAACGCGGTGAAGGAACATATGTCCGTAACCGACAGCGGCATGTATTCAAAGTTGCTGGGTTCAGGTGACCAGAAGCTTAACAATATCGCCAATCGTTTCATGGGCGGTTCGCGCGAGATCAACCGTATCTTCTCCGCTTATCTGAAGCGTTGGTGCAAGATCAAGAGCAAGGAACTGGTGATCAAGGAGTACGACGCCTTCATGCAGGACACCCAGGAGATGTTTGAGATCGTCCTCGACCGGATCCAGAATGAAACCGAGCATCTCTACCCGGCGGTTCGGAAACTCAGTGGCGACAGTCGCGAGGTAGCCTGAGCGGCAGGCAGGGACCGAGTGTCCCACGCGCGCCAAAGGATTCCGGGCGCGCTAAAATGAGGCTGTGGCAGCTTGCCCGAGGAGTGCCGGTCATGAACGACAAGCAAAAAGATACCGTCGATCGTCTGGTCGATGCTTATGAGGCCATGCTTGAGCGGGTGCATGATGCCGCCGACAATGCCGAGAAGAAGACGGTCCCATGGATGCGTGAGGCGCTCGCAGACGCGCGTGACAAGGCCGTGGAACTCGAGGAACTGACCCGGGAAGAGGCGGAGAAGGTCTCGCGCTATGTGGAACGTGATCTTCACGAGGCGGCCAGTTTCATTGCCGAGACAGGGCAGGAATTTCGCGATTGGCTGAGCTTCGACTGGCAGTTGATGCAAAATCGAATGCTGGACATGTTTGCCGGCATGGCAGATCAGACCAGCACGGCGCTCAAGGGGTTTGCCGAGCAGGCGCGGCAGGCCAGTCTTTACCGCACAGGCGAGATCACGGCCCCCGGAGTTTTACAATGCACCGAATGCGGCGAGGAGCTGCACTTTAAGAAGACCGGGCATATCCCGCCTTGTCCGAAATGCAGCGCCACCAAGTTCCAGCGAAAGTCAACCAAACCGGCGGACTGAGAAACCCGACCGGGGTATTCGGGCAGTTGGCCGGTCGAGCTGCCTGCAAATTGCATAAAGGCGGACGCGCAGGTTGACATTGACGACATCAGAAAGGGGGTTTGATTATTTTCTGGCCATTGTCGTTGCTGGGGCATTTTGTCCTGTTCGGGCTCAGGCCGCACTGGACTTTGCATTTGCGCCGATCCTCCTCAAACCATAGCTACGGCTATGCTTTTGATGCCAGGCGTCCTGCGCGTCCCCCCTTCGGGGCCAATGCTGCGCATTGTTCGAATTCGCTCCAGGACTCCTTCGTCAGCCGATCAGCGCAACTGCTGCGCCCATCACGCCCTGATTCCCAAACCCTTCATGCAATTTGCAGGTTAGAGGCGATCTGATTTGGCCGTCGGCGCCGCGAGGCGGGTAATGCGCTCGGCGAGTTTGGTGAAATCGATTCCCCAATGTTTGCCGCGTTTTTCGAGGATTTTTTGTGCGGGAATCTCTGGTGCCGGTGTGCGGAAGGCCATCACCAGCAGGTTGTCGTGCTCCGGATTGCTCAGCAAAAACACCTCGGTACCGAACACCTGGCGAATCCGCTGCAGTGCCTCACTCACGGCCACGTCGCTGTCCAGGATCAGGTTGAGTGTCAGAACGCCCTGCTCGTTCAGGTGTCGGTGGCAGCTTTCGAGGAACTCGGTGTCTGTCACCCATTCCGGTGTGGTCTGATTTTCTTCCAGATCGACCAGAACGAAATCGTAGTCGGTCTCGGTGCGAACAAGGTGTTTGCGCACATCTTCGATCAACAGTCGCCAGTTGCTCCGGGTTGAAGGAAAATCAAAATACTCATAGGCAAGGCGCGCGACGATCGCCGACCGTTCGACAGCATCACCTCTGACCTCCGGTGCGCGGGCGTGCAGCCAACGCGCAACGGCTCCGCCGCCGCAACCCGCCAGCAGCACTGAACTGAGTGGCAAATCCAACATCAGATGGGCGAGCATCGCTCGATTGACCGGATTCGGTAGTACCGCGGGATCATCGATATGAATCTCCGTCTGCAGGATCACGTCATCGAACCAAAGGCTGCGGCAATCGCCTTCGTCCCAGATCTCCAGGTGTGTATCCTCGTTCTCCTCGCGGTAGATGCAGCGTCCGATCATCTTTAGGGGCGGGGGTTATCGCAGTTTTTGACGGAGATTTTCATGAGCAGGGGCGGGGTCGAGTCGCTTCAATGCCTTAGAGTTTAGCCCGAAGGATCACATCGGTTGATGTTATCGCCTTTGCCGCAAGCTGAGGCCGGCCGCGGGCTTGCAGATATGGCGTCAATGGATGATGCCAAGCTGCTCCAGCAGGGTGGTTGGGTCCGCACGGTCAAGGTTGTTGAGCACCCGACCGACGGATTGCGTCAACTCATCCGCGTGCAGGTCTCTGATCTGTTCGCGTACATCCAGCAGGGCGGCCGGCTGCATGCTGAATTCGCGCAGCCCCATGCCGATAAGTAACGGAACGAACTGGGCATCGTTAGCCATTTCACCGCACATGCCCACCGGCACACCCGCGGCTATTCCCGCCGATATCACCTCCTTAATGAGCCGTAGTACTGCGGGATGCGCCGGGTCGTAAAGATAATTGACTTCGTCGTTTACACGGTCAATTGCAAGCGTGTACTGGATCAGGTCGTTGGTGCCGATCGACAGAAAATCGAGCCGCTCGGCAAAAGCCCGCGCATTCAGTGCCGCAGCAGGGACTTCTATCATTCCGCCAATGGGAATATGGCGATCGTACTTTTCACCGTCGGCGTCCAAGTGGTGCATCACCTGCTGGACAATCCTTTCGACCTGTTGGACCTCCCAGGTGTTGGTGAGCATCGGCAGCATGATGCGTACCGGTCCGAGCGCCGAGGCGCGCAGGATAGCGCGCAGTTGCGGATAAAACAGCTCGGGTTCTTTGAGGCACAAGCGGATAGCGCGCAGACCGAGGGCCGGGTTGCTCGAGGCGGCGGTATGGTCGCCACCTCCTGGCTGCTTGTCCGCGCCAAGGTCGAGGGTGCGTATGGTTACCGGGAGCCCTTGCATCCCCTCCACCACTGCGCTGTAGGCTGCAAAGTGCTCCTCCTCGCTCGGCGGAGAACGGCGGTTCATATACAGAAATTCGGTGCGATAGAGCCCAATGCCCTGAGCGCCATTTGCGCTTGCAATCCCAACGTCATCGGCAAGCTCGATATTCGCCAGCAGGTGAATTGCCTGCCCATCCCTGGTGACCGGCGGTTGCGCTACGCGGCTTCGCAGTTCGTCCGCGCGCGATACGTTTGCTGCAAGCCGCGCTGCAAAATGACTGAGCATATCCTGGTCGCAGTCGGCCAGTACGATACCCGTTCCGGCGTCCAGGATCAGTTGTTCGCCGTGCTGCAGGCACGCGGTTGCCCCGCGCGTGCCAACTACTGCAGGGATGCCCAGGCTTCGGGCCAGTATGGCCGTGTGCGACATGGGACCGCCGAAATCGGTGACGAAACCGGCGATGCCTTGGTTTTTCATCATGATCACGTCTGCGGGGGAAAGGTCTTCGGCGAGAATGATCTGTCCGCGCAGTTCTTCGTAAGGCGATTCGTGCTGCTCGAGAAGTATGCTCATTATCCGGTCGACCACGTGATCGAGGTCATTGCGTCGTGTGCGGAGGTAGGTGTCTTCGATCTTCTCGAATACCTGGACCAGCGCATCCCGATGCTGCTGCAGGGCCCACTCGGCACTGAGGCCTTCGTTGCGGATCAGGGCGATCGGCTGGATCGAGAGAGCCTTGTCCTCCAGCATCAGGAGATGCGTATCGATGAATTCGGCGATGTCGGAAGGTGTATCTCGAGGGATCTGTTTACGGACATTGTGCAGCTGCTCGCCGGCAGTTCGGATGGCTTCTTCGAAGCGCTGGATCTCGGGTTCGATGCTATCGGTCTTCACCCAGCTGGGAGTGACGCAGACCGGGCCGCGACAAAGCAGGAAAGCGTTGCCGATTGCAATACCGGCTGCAGCCCCTACGCCGATCCCGGCACAGGCGATGGTCATTCGCCCTCACCGAATTTGTTGTCAATCAGGTCCACCATTGCCAGCATCGCCTCTTCCTCGCCTTCGCCGGATACGCTTATCCGGATCACCGTGCCTTTGCTGGCAGCGAGCATCATGACCCCCATGATGCTTTTGCCGTTGATCCGTTGCCCCTGCTTCTCCAAGGTGACGGAGGCGCCGTAGCCATTTGCGATGCTGACCAGCTTGGCGGCGGCACGTGCGTGCAGGCCGAGCTTGTTGGAGATTGTGACTTCACGTGTCGTCATCAGCTATGTTCCAGGGGCTCATCGATGGATTGCACCGGGCAGCTCATGATGCCCCGGCTGCCACCTTCTGCGGCCTTGCTGGTCAATGTGTCGAGGTTGTCATCGGGATAATTGAAAATTCGTACCAGCATCGGCAGATTCAGTCCTGACAAGACGGTTGCGCGCCGCCTTGAACAGGCAAGTTCGCGCGCGATGTTGTGCGGCGTCGCACCGTAGATATCGGTCAGAACCAGCACGCCTTCCCCCCGGTCCAGTACCTTCAGCATACTATTGGCGCGCTCACTCACAGGATGGAGCGCCGCGCCCGGTGGTACCTCGAGACATTTGACCGGCAGCTTGGTTTTACCGACGATCCGAGTGGCAATGTGCAACATTGAGGAGCCCACGCCGGGGTGGGTCACGAGTAGCACGCCTACGGTCACGGCAGCTCCCGGTGGCTGCACAGGACGCTGCGCCCCTGCGATTCGAAAAAGCGGGTCAGTTGCTCCACGAGGTATACAGAGCGGTGCTGGCCGCCTGTGCAGCCGATCGCAATCGTCAGATAGCTGCGGCCTTCGTGCTCGAAACAGGGGATCCAGTGGCCGAGAAAGTCAGAGATGTGGCTGAGCATTCCCCGGACCTGAAGATCGTCACTCAGAAAATCCGCCACCGGCTGATCTTTGCCGGTGAATGGGCGCAGTTCATTGTGCCAGTGGGGATTGGGCAGGCAGCGCGCGTCGAACACGAAATCTGCATTGCGCGGTACGCCGTGTTTGAAACCGAAGGACTGCAGCATGATCGACATCTCGGTGCTGTCACGCTCGGCGACCCTGGCCCGTATGATCTCGCGCAGTTCATGCAGCGTTGTGCGCGTGGTGTCGATCTTAAGGCGTGTCAGATCAAGCAGGGGCTCGAGCATCTCGCGCTCCAGCTTGATGGCCTGTTCGAGCGTTCGCCCGTCGTCGGTCAGTGGATGTCGCCTGCGCGTTTCGCTGAAACGCTGCATGAGCACGCTGTCTTCCGCGTCGAGAAACACCACCTCGCAGTCTACGCCATGGTCACGCAGTCGCTTTATCAGGCCCGGCAGCTGGCTCAGCTCCACACCGGGGCTGCGTGCGTCTATTCCGATCGCCGTGAGGCCGCGGGCCTTGGCGGGCTGTAACGTAATGTCACGAACCAGGGCCTCGAACAGGCTCGCTGGCAGATTGTCGATACAGTAGTAACTCACGTCTTCGAGCACGTTCAGAGCGATACTCTTACCGGAACCCGAGAGGCCGGTAATCAGGACGACGCGCGGTGGCGCTGCGTGGGTGCTTTCGCTTGGCATGGCTGCGATTATAAGCGCGCTGGCACCCACGGAATGGGCTGGGTGATGCATGCACGTTTCCGAGTGGCCACCGCCGGATTCATGGTTGTTCTAAAATGGCCTGCTGCTGGCGTTCGATCAGGACTTCCGTGGCATCGTAGCCCTTGAGCCGCAGGAGGTGGTTGCGCACAGCAGACTCTACCAGGACCGACAGATTGCGACCGGGTGCCACCGGAACCGTCACGTGCGGGATCGAAACCCCAAGCACGTCGAGGTTGGCGTGCGTCCCGGACAGGCGATCCATGCTCGAGATCTGATCCGCAGACATGCGTTTGAGATGTACGATCAGGCGCAGGTACTTCTGGCGCTTGATGGAGCTGTCACCGAACATGGCCCTGATGTTGAGGATTCCAAGCCCGCGGACCTCGAGAAACTCGCGCAGCAGGGGCGGGCAGGTCCCGCTGACGATGTCGGGCGCAATGCGCGTGAACTCGGGTGCGTCGTCGGCGACCAGGCGGCTGCCGCGGGTGATCAGGTCGAGCGCGAGCTCGCTCTTGCCGACAGCCGGGTCGCCGGTCAGCAGAACCCCCATGCCCAGCACCTCCAGGAACACGCCATGCAGGGTGGTCTTCTCAGACAGGAACAGGGATGCGTAGTACTGCAGATTGTCCAGCACCTGGGCGTCAGGCAGCGGCGAACGCATCAGTGCGACGCCCGCTTCGTCCGCCATGGCCGGAAGCTCGGGGGGTCCAATGATGCCGCTGACCAGCATCACCAGTGCGGGTTGTTCGGCGAACAGCTGCTGCAGGGCCTGATATCGATGGGGCTGCGGCAGGCTGTCGATATAGGTTTCTTCGGCCGGGCCGATGATCTGGACGCGATTGGGATGTATATAGTTGAGAGGCCCGGCGATGATGCCGGTGCTGGCATCGGTGCCGGTCGAAACCAGGGAGCGTCCGGCGCCGGCCTCTCCTGCGATCCATATCAGGCTTAGCCGTTCGCGCAGCGTGTCATAGAGGTCCCTGACCCGGATCTTATGCGGCATGGGTGCTGGATTTTCCGCTCAGGATGGCCAAGGCTTCCTCGGCTTCGGCCTTGCGCAGCCTCTCACGCAGTTCCTCCTCGTTGAACATGGCCGCCAGCCTGGCCAAAAGCTGCAGGTGTTCCTCGTTGGCGTTCTCGGGCACCAGAAGGGCAAAAACGAGATCGACCGGGCCGCCGTCGAGGGCGTCGAATTCGACGCCCTCCGCGAGCCGCAAGAAGGCGCCACGACTCTCTTCGATCCCCGGCATGCGAGCGTGCGGCAGGGCCACGCCTCCCGCAAGCCCGGTGCTGCCCAGACGCTCCCGCTCCAGCAGACGCTCGAATATATGTTCCGCGTCCGGCTCGTCGGCAGATCCTGCGAGCAAGCGCGCCGCCTGCTCGAGTACGCGTTTCTTGCTCGATGCGGGGTCGGCGACGCTGATGCTGCCGGTTTCCAGGATGCCGTTGGGTAGCATGGTGCTCTCGACCGGATCAGCCGGCGATTTCGATGGATTCCCTGCCGCTGTTGTTGCCGCGGTGTTTCTTTATCTTTTCCTTATGCTTGAGCACCTGCCGGTCAAGTTTGTCCACCAGAGAATCGATAGCTGCATACATGTCTTCGTGGGTCGAATCGGCGAAGACGTCAGCGCCGGCAATATGCACCGTGGCTTCCGCCTTCTTGATCAGTTTCTCCACGCTGAGAATGACGTGCACATTGGTGACATGGTCGAAGTGGCGCTCGAGTCGGGCAATTTTTTCGTCAACGTAGGCACGCAGGGCATCGGTGATATCGACATGGTGACCGGTCAGGTTGATTTGCATGTTTTTTCTCCTTGCTTGCTTGCTTGTTTGCGCTGTTAAGCCAAGCGCTTGCGTTCGTTCGATGGCGGGATGGCCATCGATTCACGATATTTGGCAACAGTCCTGCGCGCCACGTTGATCCCCTGATCAGCGAGTATGGCCGCGATCTTGTTGTCGGATAAAGGTTTATTTGGTTTCTCCGCGCCGATCAGCTTCTTGATCAGGGCCCGGATGGCCGTTGCAGAGGCCTCACCGCCGCTGGCTGTGCTGACATGGCTGGAGAAGAAGTACTTAAACTCAATGGTTCCGCGCGGGGTATGCATGTATTTCTGCGTGGTGACCCGCGAGATGGTCGACTCGTGCATGTCCAGCGCCTCGGCGATATCGCGCAAAACCAGTGGCTTCATGGCCTCTTCGCCATATTCGAAAAAGTTACGTTGAACATCGACGATCCGGGTGGCCACCCGTAGCAGCGTGTCGTTGCGGCTCTGCAGGCTCTTTATGAACCATCGAGCCTCCTGCAGGTGGTTTTTCATGGTCACGTTGTCGGTGCTGTTGTCCGCACGTCTGATCATGCCGGCATATTCGGCATTCACCCGCAGTTTGGGGGCGGCATCGCGATTGAGTTCGACCCGCCACTGGTTGTTGCGTTTATAGACGAAAACATCCGGTTCGATGTAGGTCGGGGCCTGGATCGCGACGCTGGTGCCGGGGCGTGGGTTCAGCGAACGGATAAGGCGAATGACCGACAACAGGTCTTCGCTGTCCAGTTTGAGCTTGCGCCGCATCTGGGTCTCATCCTGCTGTGCCAGGAGGTCGAAATGCTCCTCCACCAGCTCGATCGCCTCGGTGCGCCAGTTGAAATCTGCCGGCAGCTGACGCAGCTGGAGCAGCAGGCATTCACGCAGGTCGCGTGCCGCAACTCCGGTGGGATCGAAGGCCTGGACCCGGTGCAGCACGGCCTCGATCTCTTCGATCTCGACATCGGGGTCGTCCATGCTGGTGACGATGTCCCCGAGCGGCGTGGTCAGGTAGCCGTCTTCACTGATCCCGTCGATGATTGCCTCGGCGATTGCCAGGTCGCTCGGGCTGAAGGGGGTGAGTTGCATCTGCCAGATCAGATAGTCTTGCAGCGATTCACCGATACTCTGCTGGTTCAGAAAATCCTGGCCGTCATCACCGCCGACACTGCCGGAGCTCACCGGCGTCACGCTGTCGTAAATGTCGTCCCAGACCGTGTCGACCGGCAGATCGTCAGGCATGGTCTCGGATTCGATCTTGATCTCGGTTTCGTTGTTGGGATCGTTTTTTCCGCTCTCGGTAGCGGGCTGGCTGCCATTGACCTCGCCGTCTGCCTTTATTCGATCCGTTTCCGCATCATCACGCCGGGTTCCCTCCTCCTCGGTCTCCAGCATCAGGTTGGATTCCAGCGCCTCCTGGATCTCCTGCTTGAGGTCGAGCGTGGACAGCTGCAGCAGTTTGATGGCCTGCTGCAGTTGCGGCGTCATTGTAAGGTGCTGGCCCAGTCGGAGCTGGATCGTGGGCTTCATTCAGTTAATTTCTGGTATGAATCTTGTTTACCATGCATTTGACTTTATTCTAGCGCAACTCGGCCAGGGGTAAGTCAATCACATTTCTGACGACTTTGACGGTTGTCAGGCAAAAAGGGCCGGAAGGCCGAACCGTTTTCCCAGAGACTCACAGGCGGAAGTGTTCGCCCAGGTAGACCGAGCGCACCTCCGGGTTGGCCAGGATCTCGTCCGGCGAGCCCAGCGCCAGCACGCTGCCATCGTTGATGATGTAAGCACGGTTGCAGATGCCAAGTGTCTCGCGGACATTGTGGTCGGTAATCAAGATCCCAATCCCGCGTTCCGCCAGTTGTGCAACGATGCGCTGGATATCCACGACTGATATAGGGTCAATCCCGGCAAAAGGCTCATCGAGGAGGATGAACCGCGGCTGCGCCGCCAGGGCGCGCGCGATCTCCAGGCGCCTCCGCTCACCACCTGACAGGCTGATCGCCATGTTGTCCCGCAGGTGGCGTATACCGAATTCATGGAGTAGTTCGTCGCACTGCGTGCTGTATTGTGCCCGACCGAGGTCGGCACGGGTCTCCAGAATCGCAATTACGTTCTGTGCGACGGTGAGGCGCCGGAATATCGACGGTTCCTGGGCCAGGTAACCCAGGCCCAGGCGCGCGCGCACATGCATGGGCTTGTCTGTGAGGTCGTGTTCGCCGAGAGTGACGCGGCCCTGATCGACCGGGATCAGGCCGGCCATCATATAGAAGCTGGTGGTCTTACCGGCGCCGTTGGGCCCCAGAAGGCCGATGATCTCACCCTCGTTGAGGTGCAGCGAAACGCCGTTGACCACGGTGCGGCCGCGGTAGCGTTTGACCAGATCTTCTGCTGCGAGGTGGGTCATGAGGGTTCGGCGATTCCAACCAGGCCTATTTGCCCGGCGCCTCGATGGAGATGTGGACGCGCTGTTTGCCCTTGGCTGCGGCGCCGGCCTTGACCACGGACTTGACTCGGTCGTACACGATGCGGTCACTGCGCATGCTGTCTTTGCCCTGAATCAGCACGGCATCTCCAATCATTACCAGGTTTTCGCTGTTGACTTCGTATTCCGCGCGTTTTGCTCTGCCCTTGACCAGGCCTTTTTCCGACTGTTGCTGGAACTTCACGGGGCGGCCTTCGGCGACGATCTTGGTGGGCTTGCGTTTGTTCTGATGCACGGTCACCACATCGGCTTGCAGGTGCATGGTGCCTTGGCGCAGGTCGACATCGCCACGGTAGATGCTCAGACCTTTGGACTCATCGATATCCACACTGTCGGCGGACAGCTCGATCGGCTGTTCCTTGTCAGACTCCAGGGTGAGGCCTGCCTGGGCGGCAAGCATCAGTATCAGGGCAAGCAGCGGTTTAGCGCGGGACATAGTAGCCATTCACCTGCGAAAGAAATTTGAGCCGAGAGGGGGGGCGCAGCCAGGCCTGCATGCCGACCGAGACCAGCCAATCCGAGTCGCTCTCTACCCTAACCTTTTCATCGGTTTCAGCATAGTCTTGCTCCGGCTGTACGCGCAGCTCCCGCGTCAGTATGCGCATCGGGCGGTTGTTGGCATCGCCTTTCCGCTCGATCAGCACCTCGCCGGACAGCAGGACCAGGCTGCCGTCCGCAGACACCCGTGCGCGCTCCGAATCCACCTCCCAAGGTGGCGCATCGCCCTGATACACGGTCAGGTGCGGCTCCTGTAATTCGGTGGTGTCATCATCGGTGTAGTGCTGAAGATTAACTGCACGCAGTCGATGTGCAGGCTGGCCCGCGGTGGTCATGCGGGTTACATCGAGGCCGGTGACGTAGTAGTCGATCGCGCGCGGGCCGCTCTTTGTGATGGCCTGGGACGGTGGTTTTTCTTCCTGCACCAGCCGCCAGCTGACAACAGCGGCCAGGACCATGGTCAGAACCAGCAAAATGCGAAGGCGTGGCATGTCCAGGGCCTAGTCGACGTAATGCTGCAAAGCCGATTGCAGCGTGCCTTGCGCGTCCATGATCAGCTCGCAGACTTCGCGGGCCGCACCGCGGCCACCGTTGCTGGGGGTCACCCAGTGCGCGTGTTGCTTGGTCCGCGCGTGCGCATCCTGCACTGCGACCGCGAGCCCGGCTCTGGTCATCACCGGCAGATCGACGACATCGTCACCGACATAGGCAATCTGCTCATCGTCGAATCCTGTGATCTGCTTGAGCTCCTCGTAGGCTGGCAGTTTCTCACGTTTGCCCTGGTAGACACGTTGGATCCCCAGACTGGCCATGCGGATGCGCACCACCTCGGAGCTCCGCCCTGTGATAATGGCGATTTCGACCCCGGACTTTTGCAGCATCACCATGCCGTGACCGTCTTTAGAGTGAAACGCCTTGTATTCCTGCCCGTCGTCGCCGATGTACAGGCTGCCGTCGGTCAACACGCCGTCGACATCGAATATGACCAATCGGATGTTGGCGGCCTTTCTGTGTATATCCTGCATAGTGCTTCCTTTATAGGGGCCTCTTGAAATACCTAAACCACGCCGGCGCGCAGCAGGTCGTGCATGTTGAGCGCGCCGCAAAGGCGTTCATCACTGTCCACGATCAGCAGGGCATTGATTTTCTTTTCTTCCATCAGGTTGAGTGCCTCGACAGCAAGACGGTCCGGCGCAATGCGCTTGCCGCCCGGTATCATCACATCCGCGATCTTGGTTGCGCGCACGTCGACGTCCCGGTCCAGACAGCGACGCAGGTCGCCGTCCGTGAAGATTCCCATCGCGCGGCCTTCGCCATCCACGATCGCGGTCATTCCAAGGCTTTTCTCAGTCATCTCTATGAGTGCATCACGCAGCGATGCATCCTGCGTGACTGCCGGGATCGCATCACCCTTGTGCATGATGTCGTATACATGCAGCAGCAGGCGACGACCCAGGCTGCCGCCGGGGTGTGACAGGGCGAAATCCTCGGCGGTGAAACCGCGCGCCTCGAGCAGGGCGATCGCGACCGCGTCGCCCATCACCAGTGCGGCCGTCGTGCTGGCCGTCGGCGCCAGATCCAGCGGACAGGCCTCCTTGGCGACGCTGACGTCGAGATTCACATCGGCCTCGCGTGCCAGGGTCGATACCGGATTTCCGGTCATGCTGATCAGCGGGGCGCCCATGCGCTTTATCAGGGGAAGTATGGTGATAATCTCGCGCGTCTCGCCCGAATTGGACAGTGCCAGGACCACATCGGAGGAGGTGATCATCCCGAGATCCCCATGGCTGGCCTCACCGGGGTGGACGAAGAATGCCGGGCTCCCGGTGCTCGCGAGGGTGGCGGCGATCTTGTTGCCGATATGGCCCGATTTACCCATGCCGATCACCACGATCCGGCCTTTGCAGGTCAGCATGTGTCGACAGGCCGCGACAAAGTCGCCGTCGATTCGGGCCTCCAGCGCCTTCACCGCAGCGGTCTCGATAGTGACGACGCTGATGCCCGTCTTGCGCAATTCTGCCGTCGTGTCGCTCATTTCGTTACTCCTCGGGTTCAGGCGACCAAGTGCGCCTGCCATATGATCCAACCCTGGTAGGCGACAAAACACGATAACAGCAGGCCGCCTTCCAGTCTGTTGATGGTGCCGTGCCTGTGCGCCGAGTATCCCATCACGAACAGGGCCAGGGTCAGCGCCAGCATCACCAGTATGTCGCGATCGAGCACTCCCGCGGGGACGGTCACGGGGCTCAACAGCCCAGGAACAGCAAGCACGGCCAGCAGGTTCCAGATATTCGAGCCCACCACGTTGCCGATAGCCAGATCATGTTCGTTCTTTAACGCACTCACGATCGCGGCCGCCAGCTCAGGCAGGCTGGTCCCGACCGCCACGATGGTGAGGCCGATCAACAGGTCGCTGATACCCAAATATCCGGCCACTTCGATTGCCCCCCAGACCAGCATGCGAGAACTGACGATCAGAGTGGCCAGCCCGAGCAGAAACCAGCCGGCGGCCGCGAGTGCGCTCAGACCGGAAGGGATCTCTGCCTCCATTTGCTCTGCCAGAGGATCGTGATCGAGTCGATATCGGCCGATGCGAACCAGCAGATACATGCACAGGACCAGGCCGGCGAGCAAAACGACGCCGTCGACCCGGCCAAGGTGGCCGTCCACAAGCAGAACGCAGGCGCTGGCACTCACCCCGAGCAGCAGCGGGTACTCGCGCCGAAGTATGCCCGATTGGACGGTCAGCGGCGCGACCAGCGCCGTTGTACCAACTATCAAACCGATGTTGGCGATGTTCGATCCCAGAGCGTTGCCGATTGCAATGCCGGGGCTGTCCTCCAGTGCCGCAACGGTCGAGACCAGGATCTCAGGTGCGGAGGTGCCGAATCCCACCACGGTAAGACCGATCAGCAGCGGGGGCAGGCCGAGACTGCGGGCCAGCGCGGCAGCGCCAAGGACAAAACGGTCAGCACCCCATACGAGGATGAAAAGGCCAAGCACAATGGCGGCGGCAGCTAGCAGCATCTCGGGTTCGGGCTTTTGTGGTCAGTGCGGCTTTTTCAGGAGCGCGGATTGTCGCGGAAGCGCGGCTGCTTGTCCAAGAGGTGGTCAGTCTGCGCGGACCTTGGTCTGACCGCAGCGCGCGCAGCGGTATCGGTTCACCAGTTTTCCGAGTTTCACATCGAATACCGATCCCTTGTCGATCTGCCATTTATGGTGACCGTTGCGGCACAGGGTCTTTCCCCGGTGACGCTCACTCGCCTTGCGGGGTTTGAAGGGTAGAATCTCGGCCATGGTGCCGCCTGATCGGGAGGAATCTGTTGGTGGATCATAACGCCGGAGGCCGCTTTATTCGCGCCCTGATCTGCCCTTGTCGGCAACTTACCCGGCGATTCTGCTGGTGCAAAGGCGCGATCACGGCCACACTCTGATGCCGCAGTGGTTTGCTCAAGGGTCGGGGCTCTGGGTCGATACGGAATCAGACGCGAGCCTGGCTCGATGGCCGATAGACGGCGCGAACTGCGGGCCAGGGCGGACGCGCTGCCGGCTTCTACCCGGGCCCAGGTGATTGACGGGCCTGCCGCGAGATCCGCCGGGTCAATAGAAACCCTGCCGGAGTTGATGGGGAAAGCCTGAGAGCGCGCTTGACGCACTCTGGCCCGGTACCCAGAATTGCGTTCTTACTTTTGAGTTGTGCCTGTTTCGAAAAGAAATTTGCCTTGATGGCAGGAAAATAATGAGCCGAAACTCCCGTGCAGACGATATCGTGGTCCGGATCCGTGGTTTGAAGTTCTTCCGCGGGACGCGTGCCATATTCGACGGTGTCGACATCGATATACCGCGCGGCAGCGTAACCGCGATCATGGGGCCTTCCGGCTCCGGAAAGACCACCCTGCTCAAGCTGATCGGCGGCCAGCTGCGGCCGGACGCGGGCACGATCGAGGTGGACGGACAGAATGTGCATGCCCTGTCGACGGCGGACCTGTACCGCCTGCGTATGCGCATGGGGATGCTGTTTCAAAGCGGGGCTCTGCTGACCGACCTGTCGGTATTCGAGAATGTTGCCTATCCGCTGCGTGAGCATACCAAGCTCAATTCCTCGATGATCCGCAAGCTGGTGCTGATGAAGCTTGAGGCCGTCGGCCTGCGCGGTGCCTACGATCTGATGCCGAGCGAGCTGTCGGGCGGCATGGCACGCCGGGTCGCGCTGGCGCGGGCCATTGCGCTTGACCCGATGATGATCATGTACGACGAACCCTTCACCGGTCAGGATCCGATCTCGATG
>Ga0265303_10001160_pt1 | contig 15949 bp, 10 predicted proteins | sample Helome_2_FD_192494 | JGI IMG/M metagenome (GOLD analysis project Ga0265303, IMG submission 192494) | Marine sediment microbial communities from subtidal zone of North Sea - Hel_20160317 (Illumina Assembly) | ecosystem: Environmental > Aquatic > Marine > Subtidal zone > Sediment ... | reverse complement strand
GCGCCTCGTACAGGACGGCATCATCGCCGAAGACCAGCTTCAGGAGGCAACCGAGGGGGCCAAGAAGGAGAATCTGCCCCTCATTGCACACCTGGTCGGCGCCGGTCTTGCCGACGCCAGAGCGATAGCCGTCGCCGCATCGCACGAATTTGGCGTTCCGCTGCTGGATCTCGAGGCCGTCGAAATCGACCTGGACGTCGTCCGCGCGGTTGATCAGAAACTTATCAGCAAGCACCGGGTGCTGCCGCTCGTGAAGCGCGGCCAACGCCTGTTCCTGGGGATCGCAGACCCGACCAACTTGCAGGCCATCGACGACATCAAGTTCGCGACGAGCTTGCGCATCGATCCTGTTGTTGTCGAGCAAGACAAACTCGAAGAGCGAATCGGCAAAGCGATAGATGCCGTCGACACGAGCATGGGCAGTCTCGACGACGATGACTTCGATCTCGAAAATCTCGACATCGGCAGTGATGAGGACGAACGCGAGGACGAACGCGATGATATTGAGGATGCACCAGTTGTTCGTTTCGTCAATAAGGTGCTTCTCGACGCGATCAAGCGAGGCGCATCCGACGTTCACTTCGAGCCGTATGAAAAAATATTCCGTGTACGGACCCGCCTCGATGGCGTTCTTTCCGAAGTCGCACAACCGCCGGTCGTGCTCGCCAACAAGGTCTGTGCCCGGTTGAAAGTCATGTCGCGCATGGACATTGCAGAGCGACGCGTTCCACAGGATGGTCGCATCAAGATGCGCCTGTCCAAGAACCGCGCAATCGATTTTCGCGTCAATACATGCCCGACGTTGTTCGGCGAGAAAATTGTACTGCGTATCCTCGATCCATCGAGTGCCAAGCTCGGCATCGAGATGCTGGGCTACGAAGATGATCAGCGTGCCATGTACGAGAAGCACCTGGCGAAACCGTATGGCATGATTCTTGTTACAGGCCCGACGGGTTCCGGTAAAACCGTTTCTCTTTACACGGGCCTGAATATCCTCAACACGGAAGACCGCAACATCTCGACCGCCGAGGACCCGGCCGAAATCAATCTGCCGGGCATCAACCAGGTCAATGTCAATCCCAAGGTTGGCCTGACGTTTGCCAAAGCGCTCAAAGCTTTCCTTCGGCAGGATCCGGATGTGATCATGGTAGGCGAAATTCGAGATCTTGAAACGGCGGAAATCGCTATCAAGGCGGCACAGACAGGTCACCTTGTATTGTCAACGCTGCACACGAACGACGCGCCAAAAACCCTGACCCGTATGGTTGACATGGGTGTCAAACCTTACGCAATCGCTACCTCGGTCAGCCTGATTATCGCGCAGCGTCTGGCGCGCAGACTGTGCGGCAACTGCAAAGAGGTCAGAGACATTCCGAAAGAAGCGCTCGAAAAGGAGGGCTTCACGGCAGAGGAGATCGAGGGTGGACTCTCGGTATTCGGACCCAAAGGATGCAAGCAATGCAACGGCGGGTACAAGGGCCGCCTCGGCATCTTCCAGGTGATGGAAGTCTCTGAAACCATGGGCCGCATTATCATGGAAGGGGGCAACGCGATGCAGATCTCCGAACAGGCGGCCAAAGAAGGCGTTATCGATTTGAGACAGGCTGGTTTGAACAAAGTCAAGGAAGGGGTTACCAGCCTTGAAGAGGTAAACAGGGTTACAATTGAGTAGCTTTGTACGGGACTAGCGGACGAGATAAATGGCCGAAACAGCTGCAATGAGCACACCTTTCTTATGGGAAGGTACCGACAGAAACGGCAAGAAAGTCAAGGGTAAGAGCCTGGCGAGCAATGAAGCAACCGTGCGCGCCGATCTGCGGCGCCAGGGCGTTGTTCCGACACGCATCCGCAAACAGCGCAAGGGGCTGTTCTCGGGCGGCGGCAAGATCCAAACTGGTGACATCGCCATCTTCAGCCGCCAGCTGGCGACCATGCTCGCAGCCGGTATTCCGCTGGTACAGGCATTTGAAATCGTTGGCAACGGCCATGAAAACGCTGCGATGCAGAAGTTGATACTGTCGATCAAGGCCGATGTCGAGGGAGGCAGCGCATTGGCAGAAGCACTTGCCAAACAACCGTTGTACTTCGATGATCTCTTTGTGAATCTCGTCGAAGCCGGCGAGCAGGCCGGTGCCCTCGAAAACTTGCTCGACAAGATTGCCACCTACAAGGAAAAGACGGAGGCGATCAAGAAGAAGATCAAGAAAGCGCTGACCTACCCGGCCGCGGTTCTCGTAGTGGCATTTGTCGTTACCACTATTTTGCTGATCTTCGTCATTCCGTCATTCGAGGACTTGTTCCAGGGTTTCGGTGCCGATCTGCCGAGCTTTACCCGCATGGTGATCGACTTGTCGGCCTTTGTTCGAGCAAAGGGAATATATATTCTGCTTGTGATGGGAGCCGGCATTTCTGCATTTTTCTATTTCCACAAGCGCTCGCGTCCTTTTCGACACTTTCTCGATCGCATGATGCTGAAGACGCCGGTTATCGGACCGATCTTGCAGAAGGCCTCCATCGCTCGCTACGCACGAACGCTTTCGACAATGTTTTCTGCCGGCGTGCCGCTGGTTGAAGCCCTGGAATCTGTCGCCGGAGCAACCGGTAATATTGTTTACGAAGTCGGCGTCATGGAAATGCGTGATGAGGTCGCGACCGGCCAGAGACTGCAGCAGTCCATGGAAAACACGGACCTTTTTCCAAACATGGTTATTCAGATGATTGCGGTCGGCGAAGAGTCAGGCTCACTCGACGAAATGTCAGCCAAAGTCGCAGACTTCTATGAAGCAGACGTTGACGACGCTGTCGACAACCTCAGTAGTCTGCTGGAACCGATGATCATGGCGATTCTCGGCGTGCTTGTTGGTGGCCTCGTCGTGGCCATGTACCTGCCGATATTCAAGCTGGGTGCGGTTGTCTAGAACACCTGAGCTCATTTGCAAAAATACGGCGTTCGGAGGACACTCCGGACGCCTTTTTTTGTTTCGGCTGTTCGCTCGCTTGACGGAGATAGAGGATGCTTGATCTGTTCACCCAGTCGGGACCGGCTTTCATCGCCATAGTATTCGCTTTCGCCCTGGTAATTGGCAGCTTCTTGAACGTCGTGATTCATCGTCTGCCGATCATGATGGAGCGCGAGTGGCGAGAGCAATGTCAAGAGCTTTGTGAGACACCGCCCGAAACGGAATTGCCGGAAGGGCGCTTCGATTTGATCGTGCCGCGGTCCCGGTGTCCGTCATGCGGCCAGGTAATCAAGGCCTGGCAAAATATTCCGGTGATCAGCTACTTGTTTCTGGGCGGGCACTGTGCGAACTGCAAGGAGTCCATTTCGGCGCGTTATCCGCTCGTCGAATTGCTGACGGCTTTGCTGGCGGCCCTGTGCGCCTGGCGATTCGGTATCGGGTGGGAAGCAGGCATGGCGATCGTAATGACGCTTACCCTGGTGCCGATCAGCATGATCGATGCAGATACTCAGCTCATTCCAGACTCGATCGTGCTGCCACTGATGTGGATCGGTTTGCTGATGAGCCTCTTTCACCCGGTAACAGGTAGCGAGACCCTGTTTATTGCGCCAAGAGATGCGATCGTCGGCGCCATCGCAGGATATCTCAGTCTCTGGAGCGTCTATCAGCTGTTCAAACTCGTAACCGGCAAGGAAGGCATGGGCTACGGGGACTTCAAGTTGCTTGCGGCTCTCGGGGCCTGGCTCGGCTGGCAACAGCTGCCGACGATCATCCTGATGTCAGCCCTGGTCGGCGCTATTGTCGGCATCGGCATGATGGTGTTTCGGAATCACGAGCGGAGTGTACCGATTCCATTCGGTCCGTACCTGGCTGGCGCCGGCTGGATTACAATGGTCTTGGGTGACGCGATCACGAACACTTACCTCGACCTGATGCTCTAAGTGACCACTGAGAAGAACCGGCGGCCTCTGAGAATCGGCTTGACAGGCGGAATCGCCAGCGGCAAATCGACGGTTGCCGACATGTTTGCCGAACTCGGCGTGCCCATTATCGACACCGACATAATCGCACATGAGCTTGTGCAGCCGGGCCAACCGGCCCTGGACGAGATTCGCAGACGGTTTGGCGATGAGGTCATTGATGCTAACGGGGAGCTCGATCGCACGGCCATGCGCAAGCGCGTCTTCTCTGACGAGGGCGCGCGCCTCGACCTCGAGGCAATCCTGCACCCACGCATTGGTGCGGAGACTCGACGGCAGGTGGATGCCGCCCCGGGTCCGTACCAGCTCATCGTCGTACCACTGCTCGTTGGGTCACCCCTGGCGCAATTCGTGGACCGCGTGCTGGTCGTTGACTGTGATGAAGAATTGCAGGTCAAGAGGCTGCTCGCCCGCGACGCCGAGACTGTCGAACAGGCGCGGCGAATCCTGTCTGCCCAGGCCAGCCGCGAGGCGCGCCTCGCGATCGCTGATGACGTTATCAGCAACGACCAGGGGCTGGACGAAACACGCCGCCACGTTCGTGACCTTGACGAGACGTTCCGCCAGCTGGCCGACCGCACCTAGTACCCCGTGCTTAGCGCGGCTCCTGTCGAACACGATTTTTCTCGCCCGCAGCTGTCTTGTCCGCGCGAACCACGGCTTGAAATTCCCGAATGTCATTTGCGCTCACTCGAATACCCTGCAAGGCGTGCTGCGATTCTGCATCGAGTTGCGACAGCGCCAGATCCGAGAAATAGAGAGCTTCATCGAAGTGCTCACCGGTTGCCAGATGCGCAGCCATTAGCATGGCGTGCGAGGCACCTGGCCGGGCCCGCAGGGACTCTTCGAATGCCGCGACAGCCCGGGAGGGCTCACCGGCATAAGCGTCGACGAATCCGACGAAGTATTGAATCTGGGAATAACTCAAAGATCGCGGGTCAGCGTTTTGCGGCACGAGTAACATAGTCGAAAACAGGTTCCGCATTGCCTCTGTCGAGATGTCCGGACATTGCTTCCTGACAACGGATGAAACCAGCGTCGTATACAACTCGAACATTCGCGGATCATAGGTCCTGGTCGACACCTGGCTGGCGGTCTGTTCAAAATCACGAGCCGACAGATCACCCATGTAACAACGAAGCGTGCTTCGCGTTATCTCCAGATAGGAACTGTTCGGAATGTTCTGAATCGCCCTGTCGATAACCTGCAAAGATTCACCGTAACGGCCGGCGTTATAAAGTTGCGTGGCCAGCTGTGCCTGGGCGCGGGTGGATGTCGGTGCTTTTCTGGCAGAGGCCTCGACCATGCTTGAATAATCCGCCCAGATCGTCGCCGAGTATCGCGTGAAACCGCCGAGAAGCAGCATGGCGCCAACCGTCACAACGAAAAAGAGCTGGCGGCCCACTTTTTTCTGCAACAAGATGAGCAAGGGAAGAAAAAGAAAGGCGGCGGCCAGGTAGTTGCGATGCTCAAAGTACAATTCCAGTTTCAGCACCGAAGATTCGAGTACATGGCTGCCGTAAAAGAACAATGCAACGAACGCGAACAACGGCCAGCGGTGCCGTTTGATAATAGATACTGAAATCACCGCGATGTGCAACAGGGCGCTCAGCGCCGTCGTAATCGGCGCAAACGGGCCCGTGGACTTGATAAAATGATCCTGAAAAACTCCGGTGGTATACAGTTCCGGAATGAACCAGTGCTTCAGATAGTCGACGAGTACTCGAGGCTGCGTGAGAAGCCGCTCATAGGTACTGAAATCTCTCGGCGGCCTGATCTCAAAGAAGCCGTCAACCACGATCCTGTTGCCCAGGTAAGTCGCGAGCATTATCGAGGGAGCAACGATAAATACGATGCCCCAGTAGCGATTGAGCGATGGCAGCCGCGGTTTCTGGCTGGCGATGATCGTGATTTCGACGACACCGACCAGAAGTGGCAGCAATATGCCGTTCTCCTTGGACAATATAGCCAGCAACGTAAACAGGCCGACCGAAGCAGTCATGACAAGATAGGCTTTTGTCGGATTGCTGGTGATGAAACTCCGACCGTACAAATAGGTAGTGAGGCCGGCAAAAACGAATAAGGTCGATAATTGCGCCATGCGTTGCACTGCATAGAGCGTGGTTGACACCAGGAACGGATGCAGCAACCAGCACGCGGCCGAAATCAGGGCAATCCAGCGTGCGTCTTGCCTGCGAAACTGCAGTATTCGCAGAATCCTGGTTGTCAGCAGACCAAGCAGGGCACCGTTTGCCAGGTGAATCACCAGGTTCGTGCGTTTGAATGACCACGAATCGGCTGGCCAGTTATTTGCGTCGATCAGGAAACTCATAAGCGCAAGTGGCCGGCCCGTCGGCCCGGCTTGTCCGCCGAACACAAACGCCATGAACGTGTCCCAGTCTCTTACACCGCCACGATCGCCGAGCGCTGCGATGGAACCGAAATCGTCGAATACGAACGGACCTCCCAAGCCTGGCCAGTAGACAACGGCAGCGGCGATGAACACGATTGCCCAGGAACCAAGCACCGCGAGCCTTGTCAGTCTGTCATTTCGTTGCTGAGTAGCAAGAATCATCAAAGGCAACCGCCCGGCTTGAGTCGATAGCCGGCATTCTAGCTCGACGGCGGGCGCGACTTCAGTAAATCGTAGGAGACGCCCGACCCATGCTGCAACAGGCCGGAGGCTGCGCCGCCGACACCAGAAGTCATACTTATTTGCCAGCCAGCATCCGGTGGAGCAGAATACCCCCATGGCCAAACCCGCTGGAGAAATCGCCGCCCACGTCGACGCCGACGCGGCACATTATGAGCAGCCGCTGTCGGAGCGTATGCGCACGTTTCTGCGACTCGAGTTTCTGTACCAACAACTGCTCTACAGCATTGACAAAGACGCCGATTGGGCCACGAGGGCTACAATATCGGCGCTTCTGGAGATATTGGCGATTCTCTCCAGGGGCGACGTCCGCAGCGAGGTTCTCAAGGAGCTCGACCATCAGCTCGGTGCTCTCGAGCGCTTCCAGAGCCAGCCTGGCGTCGACAGAGGCCGTCTCGACTCCCTGGTACAGAATCTCGTCGCCACTCGTGATCAAATTGGTCACATCGGCTCCGGCTTCCTGCAACCGATCAAGGACAGCGAATTCCTGAACGCCATCAAGCACCGCAGTGCCATTCCTGGCGGTACCTGCGAGTTCGACCTTCCCGAGTACAATCACTGGCTGCGCCAACCGTTCACGCGCAGACAGCAGGATCTCGCGCAGTGGATAGGATCGATACGCCCGATTTGTGATGCGGTCAGTGAGTCGCTGTGGCTCATCCGCGAGAGCGCGCAGCCCTCGGATCGGATGGCCATCAACGGGATGTATCAGCACAACATGCAAAAAGACGACAATTGCAGACTACTGCGCGTTAGCCTGTCAGGGGATAGTCCGCTTTTCCCTGAGATCAGCGGCAGTCAACACCGCTTCACGATACGTTTCCTCGAGTGGTCGACTATCGACAGTCGCGCCGTTCAGACCGGGCGCGATATCGCGTTTCAGCTGTCTATCTGCTGAAGAGCCGTCACGATCGGCACATCGGCCGGCAACAATTCCTTCGCATCAAGCCGCTCTTTCGACACCCAACGTAGTGCCTGACCCTCTTTTCCAACGGGATTGTTTTTCCAGTCACTGACGATAAAGAACTCGATCGTGACTACGCGATCCTCATATTCATGACACAGATTCATGAAAGAAGAATACACAGTCGCTTCGATCCCCAACTCCTCGGCCAGTTCTCGCAACAACGCGTCAGGCGCAGACTCGTGCGGGCCGATCTTGCCGCCCGGAAACTCCCACAAGCCGTGGAATGGGCCGTCGCCCAGTCTTTCTGCAATCAGTACCCTACCCTCTGTGTCGCAGAGGATCCCTGCCGCAACGTCGAAATAATTCATTGATTTCAGCGGCTTAGTTTAGCCTGCCGTGGCACTGCTTGAATTTCTTGCCCGAGCCACAGGGACACGGTTCATTGCGGCCGACTTTTCGGCCATCGCGTACGAACGGCAATGCGGCAGGGGCGGCAGCTGCGGCTGGCTGACCGGCCTGTCCACCCAGTGCCGACGCCTCGGCATGCTGAAATTTCATGGATTCTGCCGCTCGTCTCCGCTCGGCCATTTCGTTCAAATCGTCCTCGCCCTGAATTCGAATGCGGGAAAGTATGCTGACCGTATCGTGCTTGACTTGCTCCAGCATCGTGCCAAACATCTCAAACGCTTCGCGCTTGTATTCCTGCTTCGGGTTCTTCTGCGCATAGGAACGCAGGCCGATTCCCTGCCGCAGGTGGTCCATCGCAGCCAGATGTTCTTTCCAGTGATGATCGAGCTGGCGCAACATGATTTGCTTTTCGACGCTGCGCATCAGATCAGCACCGATGTCGCCTACCTTCTTCTCGTAAGCGTTCTGCGCCTCCTGAACACAGCGCTCGCTTACTCCTTCCGCGCTTAGCGTCTTTTCTTCGCCAATCCACCGCGGCACGTTTACGTGCAAACCGAAGTCGGATTCGAGAGCCTGGCCCAATCCATCCGCATCCCACATTTCATCGAGACTCCCCGGCGGGATGTATTGATTGACGACAAGCCCGACCACTTCCTCCCGGATCGCAGCAACCGAATCCGCAATTTCATCCGCGTCCATAAGCTCGGAACGCTGGTGATAGACGACCTTGCGCTGGTCGTTGGCAACATCATCATACTCGAGCAGATTCTTGCGAATATCGAAGTTGTGAGATTCTACCTTGCGTTGCGCGCGTTCAATCTGCCGCGACAAAAGGCGACTTTCAATCGCCTCTCCTTCGCGCATGCCCGCGCGCGACAACAGGCTCTTGGTCCGTTCAGGATCGCCGAATATGCGCATGAGCGTATCTTCCATGGAAAGATAGAATCGGCTCGAACCCGGGTCGCCCTGGCGACCGGAACGACCACGCAGCTGATTGTCGATACGGCGGGACTCGTGACGCTCGGTGCCAACGATGTGGAGCCCCCCCGCTTCGATCACGGCTGCATGGCGTGTTTCCCAGTCCGCTTTGATCGCGGCCTCATCGGCGCCCCCACCTGCATTGGCGAAGTCGGCATCCAGACTACCGCCAAGCACGATGTCGGTACCGCGACCGGCCATATTTGTCGCGATCGTAATCGCACCCGGCCTTCCTGCGTTCTGCACGATCTGCGCCTCGCGCTCGTGCTGTTTCGCGTTCAGAACCTCATGTTTGATTTTCTGTTTCTTGAGAAAGGATGAGAGCAGTTCGGATGCTTCAATCGAGGTCGTGCCGACCAGCACCGGCTGGCCGTGTTCCTTGCAATCGACAATGTCTTCAACGATCGCTGCGTACTTATCCTTCTCAGTCAGGTAGACCAGGTCGGACTGATCCTCCCTGACCATCGGTTTATGCGTCGGAATCACGACGACTTCAAGGCCGTAAATCTGCTGGAATTCGAAAGCCTCGGTGTCCGCCGTTCCGGTCATACCGGACAGGTTGTTGTAAAGCCGAAAGTAATTCTGAAAGGTGATCGAGGCAACCGTCTGGTTCTCTTGCTTGATCGCTACGCCTTCCTTGGCTTCAACAGCCTGGTGCAGCCCGTCTCCCCAGCGGCGACCAGGCATCGTACGCCCGGTGAACTCATCAACGATAACGACTTCACCGTCCTTGATGATGTAGTCCACGTCACGTTGGTAAATCGCATGCGCACGCAGTGCCGAATTCAGGTGATGCAACAGGCGGATATTTCCGGCATCGTAAAGACTGTCACCTTCCGCAAGCAAACCGGCCTGCGCCATGAGCGCCTCGACTTTCATATGACCCTCTTCGGTCATGTGCGTTTGCTTGGCTTTCTCATCAACGATGTAATCACCGCGAGTGACCAGTCGACAAGAAACGACTTTGTCGCTGTCATCGACCTGTACGACGTCCGCATCGCGCTCCTCGGCGACGGCAATAGCGTCGGCGAGCTTCATTACATCCAATGCTTCCCCGTCTTCACCATCAACCGTAACAACGTGGCCCTTCTGGTCGACAAGCCTTACGCGATTGGCAGCAATATCGTAGTTCACCGGCTGTTCGGTTTCTTCGTGCTGTCGCAGCTTGGGAATCAACTTGTTGATCTGAGCGTAGAGATCCGTGCTCGATTCGGCCGGCCCCGAGATGATGAGCGGCGTTCGAGCCTCGTCTATGAGAATCGAGTCGACCTCGTCCACGATGGCGAAATTGAGTTTCCGCTGCGCTTTGTCTTCCGTCGAAAACGCCAGATTGTCGCGCAAATAGTCGAAGCCGAGCTCATTGTTCGTCGCGTAGGTAATGTCCGCCTCATAGGCAGCGCGCTTTTCTTCTTTGCTCTGGCCGCTTTTCGAGACACCTACTGTCAGCCCCAGAAACTCGTATATGGGGCGCATCCAGTCGGCGTCACGTTGCGCCAGGTACTCATTGACCGTGACAATATGAACACCGTCATTGCTGATCGAGTTAAGGTACGCCGGCAATGTCGACATGAGCGTCTTGCCTTCACCGGTACGCATCTCGGCGATATTGCCATCGTGCAACACCATGCCGCCGATCAGTTGCACATCAAATGGACGCATGTGCAGCGTCCGTACCGAGGCCTCACGAGCTATTGCGAATGCTTCGGGCAACAGGCCGTCCAGGGTTTCACCGTCTTCGTGACGTTTCCTGAACTCCTCGATCTTGGCTTTCATCGCCGAATCGTCGAGCGCCTGCACGCTTTCCTCGAGAGCATTGATCTTCTTGACGATTTTTGAGTACTGACGCAGCAGGCGCTGGTTACGGCTGCCGAAAATGCTTGTCAGGAATTTGGCCACTTAGGGCTCCCGGGTCCGGTAGAACAAAGGCCGCTATTCTAAGGTTTCACGGCGCTATTTAGAACCTATCTCACGAATCCGCAAGCACCGTTTCTGGCCATGCGGATTCGTGAGATAGGTTCTAAAATCCAATGCCGCGATTTGTGGGCATTTTTCGCGAACACAAGAACTCGTGACCGGAGCCTTCAGGATTCCGCCGGCACTGGATTGGAGTTTGAGCGAACTTACTTCGACGATTCGCGAATAAACTTGACCGGGTTGACACGGCTGCCGTTGTGCAGAACCTCGAAATGCAGATTGGGGCCCGTCGCGCGACCCGTTTCACCCATGAGGGCAACGACCTGCCCCTTCTTGACCTCGTCTCCGATGGAAACAAGGTTTTCTGAATTGTGTGCATAGCGGGTTGCGTAGCCGCCACCATGGTTGAGCTCTACCATGATTCCATAGCCGTAGCGGTCGGACGACCAGGTGACCACGCCATCAGCAACTGCGACAATTTCCGCGCCGTTCTTGCCGGCGAAATCAACGCCTGTATGATTGGCCGGTTTCCCTGTAAACGGGTCCGTACGCTTACCAAAATAGGATGAAATCCAGCCGGAGCCTACCGGGCGCCCGCGAGGATACACACGATCTTTGAGATTCTGGTTCGCCAGAACACTCTCGAGAACGTTGAGCTGGGATTCGCGGTTATCGAGCTGATTGCCGAGCGCCTGCATTGCATCGACCACCTCGGGAATCGCTACATTCGATCCGGCCCCCATGGGTTCTTCAGGGCCACCCAATGCCGGGTCAGAATCAAAATCGAATTCGCCATCGTCGATGTCCGCCATTTCCGTCAGGCGACGACCGAGCGCGTCCAGGCGGATCATACGAGCATTCATTTGTGCGATGCGAATGGCGAGTGCGTCAAGAGTATCTTCGTTGCCCTGTCGAATATCGGCGATCTTCGCTCGTTGTTCCTGCAATTCACCGGTCAGGTCAACCAGTTCATTCGTGCTGATACCGGAACCGGTCTCGGCGGAATACCAGTATCCGCCGCCGAATCCGGCACTGATTACGAGACCGAGAACGGCAACGATACCCAGACCGGCCTTCAGGCCAGAAATGCTCAGTTGTTGAGGTCTTCCGAACCCCTTGCCGAAAATTACTACATTCATCGAATACGCCCCGAATGCGCTTCAACTGAAAGTAGGTATTTGATGCAGGTAGCGAAACCGCAGGCCAACCCCCTGCAACAGCTTGTTCGCGTTATTATCAACCTGCAGTAACTGCCCACTTCAGTAGCCCCGCTGCCCTAGGACCAAATCCCTTAGACCGGTGGTTTTGCGCCCCCGCCTTTCGGCGGATTTGCCTTTGTCGTGTGCGACAATATGCATAATGCCGGTTTGTATTACAAGATCCCGGTCCTGAACGGTGACTCGAGTCACTCCGAACGCGGAAAAAGCGCTACTTACGTCACATTATTTAATGGCCACGAAGCAACTTGGAAATCTTCTAAATCCCACTAATGACGGGGACTTGGGCGACATAGTTCGGCGCGCCCGGAAGATGGGCGAGTTGACAGAAGTCCTTGCGTCCTCGTTACCGCCCGAACAAGCCCCGGGCATTGTTGCCGCAAATCTGCGGGAAGATGGGGAACTAATCGTTATCGCGGCGACATCAGCCTGGGCGAGTCGACTTCGATACGAAACGGATACGCTGCTCGCAGCCGCCCGCTCGGTGGGCGCCGAGGTTCACGCCTGCCGGATACGAGTTAGTCAGAGCTAACACACCCCTCCCACCATTGTCGCGTCGGCGCCGAAGTCAGGCAATCAGCCGAGATGTTTGTTGGCGGACTGACTCGCTTCGCTCGCTTTATGTCTCGCCAACAAACATCTCATCCACTTGCCTCGCTAAGCACAATACGCATAGCGGCGGTGAGTGCCGGGGTGTCTCACAAAGCGAGTTTGTGAAACAGCTGTTCGAGCGACTGAGATTCCCCGGCAATCGACGCCGCAGGGAAAACCAGCGTGGCGGTAGGTGGTAAAGAAAATTACGCGTATGTGGGTGTGGCGTAGGAGATCGGCGCCTTCTTCGGGTCGGTGAACGTTACCTCTTCGAAAGCAGATTCATCCGTAAGCAATGCACGAAGCAATTTGTTGTTCAGGTCATGACCAGATTTGTAAGCGCGCAGCTCGCCAATGAGGCCGTGTCCCAGAAGATAGACGTCGCCGATGGCGTCGAGGACCTTGTGGATAACGAACTCGTTCGCGTAACGCAAGCCGTCTTCATTGAGAATACGATAGTCGTCAAGAACGATTGCGTTGTCCATGCTGCCACCGAGCGTGAGATTACGTTCACGCAGAGCCTCGACATCCCGCAGGAAACAAAAAGTGCGTGCGCGACTGACTTCTTTCAGAAATGAGGTCGACGAAAAATCGATGGTCGCCTGCTGACAGATCTTATTGAATACCGGGTGATTGAAATACACTTCAAAGTTGACCTTGAATCCGTTGAACGGCACGAACTCGGCCCATTTGTCGCCGTCTTCAACTCGAATCTTCTTCCTGATTCGTATGAATCTCTTCGCAACATTCTGCTCTTCAATACCGGCGGACTGCAGCAGGAACACGAACGGGCCAGCGCTGCCATCCATGATAGGGACTTCAGCCGCTGACAGGTCGACATGGATATTGTCGATACCGAGCCCTGCAAGTGCGGACATCAGGTGCTCGACCGTCGCCACCTTCACATCGTCTTTGACGAGTGTCGTACCCAGCATCGTCTCGCCGACGAGACGTGGATCCGCCGGGATGTCGACCGGCTGGTCGAGGTCCACACGGCGGAACGTGATACCCGAGTTCTCTGCGGCGGGGCGTAATGTCATAAAGACTTTTTCACCCGAATGCAGACCAACTCCAGTCGCACGAATAGTCGTTTTGAGGGTTCGTTGTCTCAGCATGTCGGTGGCAAGACTATCATAATTCGGAAAAACTCTTCAAGAATTCAAGACCTTAGCGTACTGCCTATCGAAACTTTGTGAAGAGTCGGTCGCGGCGGGCAGAGAGGCTGCCGGCCCGGTTGACCCCGGGCCGGCAAAGCGGAGGAGAGCTTCCGGACGGTGAGTGAGTAGCACCGCCGGACCTGACTCTCTGGGTTCAGTCAGCCTGGCGTCGCAGAAACGCCGGAATATCCAGCAGTTCTTCCTGCAGCCCTGCCCCGTCCAAACCGTCGCCGACCGCGCGTTTGCGCTGCACGGTAGGCTTATCCAGCGTGTGGTAGTTGGGCTCGTTCTGTGCTGCCGGTCGGCGGACGATGCGCATTGGCGATTCGGCGTTGGCCGCATGCTGCCCGAGGCCCGTCGCCACAACCGTGACACGGATCTTGTCCGTCATCTCTGCATCGATCACGGTGCCAACGACGACGGTAGCATTATCCGACGCGAACTCCTTGACCGTATTACCCACTTCCTGGAATTCGCCGATTGACAGGTCCATGCCCGCCGTAACGTTGACGAGAATACCGTTCGCACCGGCCAGGTTGATGTCTTCGAGGAGTGGGCTCGATATAGCTGACTCCGCCGCCTCACGCGCCCGATCTTCGCCAGATGACACGCCGGAACCCATCATCGCCATGCCCATCTCGGCCATGACAGTGCGTACATCGGCAAAGTCGACATTGATGAGGCCAGGCCTCGTGATTAATTCGGCAATGCCCTGTACCGCGCCCTGTAATACCTGGTTGGCAGATCGAAATGCGTCCAGCAGAGTCGTTTCACCACCAAGAACCGTCAGTAGCTTCTCGTTCGGGATGGTAATCAGCGAATCAACGTACTTGCCAAGTTCGCCAATGCCGTGCTCCGCGATCTGAAGACGCTTGCCGCCTTCCATCAGGAATGGCTTGGTAACCACCGCCACGGTCAGAACGCCAAGTTCCTTGGCAACCTGGGCAACGATCGGGGCTGCTCCGGTCCCGGTACCACCGCCCATGCCTGCGGTAATGAACAGCATGTCCGCGCCTTCGATGACCTCAAGAATGCGGTCTCGATCTTCCATCGCGGCCTGGCGCCCGATATCCGGATCGGAGCCGGCACCGAGTCCTTTCGTAATATTGCAGCCAATCTGCAACGATGTTCGCACGCGCGATCCCTTGAGCGCCTGCGAATCCGTGTTGGTACAAATGAAATCGACACCTTCGATGCCGGTATCCACCATGTGCCCGACCGCGTTACCACCGCCGCCACCGACACCGATGACCTTGATGATCGCGGTCGAGCTATGTGCATCCATTAATTCAAACATTGAGTCTTCCTCCGCTTGTTTACTTTCCCTGTGGGGTACTCACTGAACCCCTGTTAAAAAAACATTCTCAAAAATGGCCCTGGAACCAACTTTTCATCCGATCCCACACCTCACCCAGGTTGCCGCCGATCGGCGTGCTGCGCCGATCACGTCGCGACAAGTTTTCATTGCCATACAAGAGCAGCCCCACGCCCGTGGCGTGTATCGGGTTGCGAATGACGTCCATCAAGCCTTCAACGTATTGCGGTGCGCCGAGCCTGACCGGCATGTGGAAAACCTCTTCGGCCAGCTCAACCGCACCTTCCATCTTGGCGCTGCCGCCGGTGATGACGACGCCCGCTGCTATCAGTTCCTCAAAGCCACTTCTACGCAGCTCATCGCGCACCAGACCAAAGAGTTCTTCGTACCTGGGCTCGACGATCTCCGCCAGCGTCTGACGGGCCAGCCGGCGAGGCGGTCGTTCACCAACGCTCGGAACCTCGATCGTCTCGTCGGGATTCGCCAGTTGCGACAGTGCGCAGGCGTACTTGATTTTGATTTCTTCGGCGTACTGCGTCGGGGTCCGCATTGACACGGCTATGTCATTGGTCACCTGATCGCCCGCGATAGGGATTACAGCTGTGTGCTGGATCGCACCCCCGAGAAATACGGCGATATCCGTGGTGCCACCGCCGATATCGACTATGCACGATCCAAGTTCTTTTTCATCGTCCGTCAGTACCGCGTAGCTCGACGCCAGTTGCTCGAGCACAATGTCGTCGACCTCGAGCCCGCAGCGTTGTACACACTTGACGATGTTTTGCGCGGCACTTTCGGCGCCCGTAACCATGTGAACTTTTGCTTCGAGCCGCACACCGGACATTCCAATTGGCTCGAAGCAAAAGTTC
>Ga0265303_10001159_pt1 | contig 15952 bp, 13 predicted proteins | sample Helome_2_FD_192494 | JGI IMG/M metagenome (GOLD analysis project Ga0265303, IMG submission 192494) | Marine sediment microbial communities from subtidal zone of North Sea - Hel_20160317 (Illumina Assembly) | ecosystem: Environmental > Aquatic > Marine > Subtidal zone > Sediment ... | reverse complement strand
ACATCAGCTTTTTGCCATTGGACATCCTCTTTTGTTATCGGATCTATGAAAACATAACTGGAATCTGCGGTCATAATTGGATTTTTATCCGTTTTTTCGAAACCAAGCATCCATATATCTGGCTCACTATCCGTAGCCCCTGGGGTTTTAGTTTTATCCTCCTTACAGGAGATAACCGTTAAAGAACAAAAAATTAGCAATAATGGGATTCTTGTTTTCATTTGTTTAAATTATTTGTTGTTTTTAGTTTAATCCAGGCTGTTTCAATAGCCTTATAATTTCCATTCATGCCCTGCTGTTGTGGTAAGGACATTACCAGGGACCGACCTTATTTTCGTTCTCATAAGGTACACCTTTATTCGATCATAATTCAATTTGGTTATTAACTCCTTTAAACGGAATCAGTGACTATATTTTTTTTGGGAATGTTCTATTAAAAAATACACTTTAGAAATGAGTACATAGAGTGCCTGTGTTTTTAATTTTCTCTAACTTCGCCCCTGAACTATTCAATTACCATAATCACTTTTGAAATACATTATATTTTTTTGTTTGAGCATTATATTTTCCGCATGTAAAGAGAAACCGGATAAAGAGGATCCAATAGGCACCAAATTGGATTCAGATATTGCAATAGATTCCTTGGCACAATCAAGAATAATTCCAACAAAAGACACTCTCAAATCCTTGAAAGATTTACCCGATACAACTTTCGTGCGTTTGGCAGATTATAGCAATGATTTTGAATATGACCTTAGATATGCAACAGAAAACAACTTTTTAAAAGCCAAAGTATACGATTGTGCAGAATGCTATACACGCGTAAAGACAGCTAGGGCCTTAGTAAAAGCAAACGCTGATTTTAGATCAAAGGGATTAAAAATTAAGTTTTATGATTGCTACAGGCCTAATTCCGTACAATATAAAATGTGGGAGATTGTACCAAATCCGCAATATGTGGCAAACCCCGTTAAAGGTTCTATCCATAATAAAGGAGGAGCTGTAGATATTACCCTGGTTACAATAGCTGGGGAAGAATTGGATATGGGAACGGAGTTTGACTTCTTTGGTAAAAAGGCATATCATGATAATATGGATTTACCTGAAGAAATCCTTAACAATAGAAGGATTTTGAAAGAAACTATGGAAAAATACGGATTTTGGTCAGTTAGGACAGAGTGGTGGCATTATAACCTATCCAGTGCTTCAAATGACCGTATTGCAGATTTTAAATGGGAATGTCATTAGAGAAATTTATAGAATTATAAAACAAATGATAAACAATCAAAAGATTTGGTCAATATACGTGTCTTATTTTGCTTTTTTCCTTGTGTATTGTGTATATCCACAGGACACTATTTTACCTCTTTGGCCGGTAGATGGAGTTCCAAACCGTATTGAAACAAATGAAAGTGAGATAATGGAGAAGGGAACTATTCAAAGAATTAGTTTTGTTCAATACCCTCAATTGGAAGTGTATTTGCCCTCTGAAGCTAATAGTACTGGTAAGGCAATGTTGATTTTTCCCGGAGGCGGCTATCAAATTCTGGCATATGATTGGGAAGGGAGTGATATTGCGAAATTTTTAAATTCAAAAGGAATAGCAGGGATAGTTGTAAAGTATAGGTTGCCCATTTCAAAATCCTTAGAAAATAATCAATTTGTTCCTTTGCAGGATGCGCAAAGGGCTATGAGGCTTGTACGGTACATGGCAAAAACCTGGAACATTAGTGATGAAAAGATTGGAATTATTGGATTTTCTGCTGGAGGGCATCTGGCATCAACTCTTGGGACCCATTATGACGATGAAGTATATAAATATGTAGATGGCGCTGATTTATTGAGCGCCAGACCTGATTTTATGGCATTGGTTTACCCAGTTATTTCATTTTCTGATTCCCTAACCCATGGTGGATCTAAAAAGGCTCTTTTAGGGGATGAGCCTGATAGTGCAAGTATTACATATTTTTCAAATGAACTTCAGGTTTCAGAAAATACGCCTCCAACAGTTCTTTTCCATGCCTCTGACGATAAGGCGGTTCCACCAGAGAATAGTCTGTTATTTTTTAAGGCTTTAAATGATAAAGGAGTTCCAGCAGAACTTCATATTTATCCGGAGGGAGGTCATGGTTTCTCATTGGCCACAAAGAATCAGAGTCTTAATAGGTGGACTCAGCATCTGTATGAATGGACACTCCAATTTTAGGGCATCAAATTTGTATCACATAAATTGGTTCGGATGCGGATGTTCGTATGGACTGCGATAAGGTCTTTGCAAAAGTTTAGTCGCTTCTAAATCATCTATTACCACTAAATTTTCGGGATCATAAATCAAAGATCTTTTTAATTCCATAGACATATTTGCTAGAATACAACTTGCCGTTGAAATGTGGCCATCTAAAATATCTGAGTCCGGTTTTGTGCCTTTGTCTATAGCAGCCAGAAAATCGAGCATATGCAACCTGGTGGCCGGTGCGGCATTAAGTTCTATGTTCTTTTCGGTTAAATCTTCGGGATATTTCTCTTTTTCGTAGACTACATCCATGTGTATTGGTTTTCCATCTCCATATGGAACAAAATCATATTGCATTGTACTCCCCGAAAGAGTTCCCTTTTCCCCGAATAATTTAAATGCCCAGGGGTATACAGGATCATCGGGAGTCCCCCAGCTTCTGTGCTGCCAGATACAGTTTAGATTATCATATTCAAAAATAGCAGATTGTGTGTCTGCGATATTGGATTTACCATCCTTCTGAACATAAATACCTCCGGCAGAAGTTATACGGTTAGGCCAATCTAAAGCAAGCATCCATCTAACAGTATCGAGCATATGAACACACATATCACCCATTATTCCATTCCCATATTCCATAAAAGTGCGCCACCATCTTTTGTGAGGCAAACCATCATATGGTCTAAAAGGAGCAGGCCCGGTCCACATTTCATAATCCAGGAAATCGGGAACTTCCTGGACAGGAGGATTACCGTTTGCGCGCATATGGAAATAACAACACATCTCTACATGAGATATTTTCCCAAGCATCCCGGTGTCTACAATATTTTTTTTAGCATGTATGAGGTGGGGCGTATTTTTACGCTGTGTTCCTACCTGTACAACTCTGTTGTATTTTCGCGCAGCAGCAACCATTGCTTCTCCTTCAATTACGTCAACACTAATTGGTTTTTGTACATAAACATGAGCACCGGCTTTTAGAGCATCAATACATTGAAGGGCATGCCAATGGTCTGGGGATCCTATCAACACAATTTCCAAACCTTCTTTAGCTAGCATTTCCCGGTAATCAGAATATTTTTTTGGTTTTTTACCAGATCTTTGTCGCTGCGCTACAAGATTGGCGGTATCTTCTACAAAGTTGCTATCTACATCACATATGGCTATTACATCTACATTGGTTACTTGGATAAGCTTAAAAAGATCACTGCTTCCATACCAACCCGCACCAATAAGCCCCACTCGCCATGGTTTATCTCTGTGCATCAGTTCAAATCCGTAAGTGCCAAATGAAGATAGCACCGCTGCTGCTGTAGTGCTTTTAAGAAAATTTCTCCTGTTAATGCTGAATGTTTTGGATTCCACGTATATATGATGAATTTTTATACTAGTCTGGTTAAATTACCTAAATATACCGAAAAATAATTTTGCTATGTTTTAATGCATTTTAGAATTTGGAGCCTATTATAAAAATCCTTAACAAAAAATAAATAGAGTTTACCACCTTCCATTATTTTATGTCTTTTTCTGATATCCGCCACTGAAACAGGGAAGTTACGTATGGTGATATTTGCTTTTTCAACGTTCAGTTGAGCTATTGACCTATTAGTGTAAGAATGAGTAGAAAGTATTTTAAAAATTCTTCCCGGAAATTTCAACTCTTTTTCAGAGGTGTACAAATGTGTATGCTCGTGCAACTTTTTTAAATGGAATTGATTACCTATAGTTTTAAAAGCCCCGGCTTTTAGAATAGAAGCGTTAGGTTCGTATAGGAATTTTAAGGGAACAGAAAATTCAGATTTGTTTGAATTTTCGTCGGAACGTTTAAAAATAAAAACCTCATCCTTTGAATTTTTTATATTGATGGTTTTTATTAAAGGTTCTGTATGATTGTTATCCTTAATAATCCATAGGACTTCTTTAACCTCATTATTCACGGCAACTACATGGATCTCCTTAACACTTTTTAATTCTTTGAGCCCCTTAGTGATATCCAATAGGGGAGAGGTCTTTAGGAGTATACCGTTTGATTTTTCCTTAAGGAGTTCTAAATGTTCCGTAACGTCCGGGGTGCAATCTGATAATTTAAATACTTTGCCATTAGTTTTATCTCTTCTGGAGGGATCTATAAAGATCCAATCGAAAATACCATCAAAATTCTTTAAATATTCAATTCCATCGGTATTTACTACTTTAATATCCGTCGCTCCAAGTATGTATAAATTATAAGCAGTTATTTCGCATAACTCCTTACTAATTTCACATAGTGTTACATGAGCTATACGCTGACTAAAAAAATAACTATCTACTCCAAAACCTCCGGTCACATCCAGGAGAGATTTTCCGCCTATTAAACCAGCCTTATACAAGGCGGTCTTTTCAGATGAAGATTGTTCAATATTTAACTTATGGGGGTAGTATATCTCTGCAGTTCTGAACCAGGTTGGAAGCTTAGAAGCACATTTTTTTTTACCTTCTAGCTGTTGTACAAGTTCTTTTGAAGAAATTGCATCAAAACCACTCTTTTTAAGCAATACTGACATGATGTCAGTGTCTAAATTATTATTTATATAATCCTGTATACCAGTTCTTAAGATTTCTTTATTCAAAGTAAAACTATAAATTTTTAGTCAAAGATTTCACTATCTTATTTTCAGCAAAAAACTCCTTCAAAATTACTTTAATAACGGTATATCCGGGAACTGCAATGATCATTCCTGTGATACCAAAAAGGAGGCCGCCAATGATGATGATAAGGAAAATTTCCAAAGGGTGAGATCTAACACTATTGGAAAAAATAAATGGTTGTGAGAAAAAATTATCAACCAATTGCCCGATCGAAAAACCAATCATTACATAGATTGTTTTAGGTAGAATAACAGAGCTAAAATCAGCCCCTAGATTACTTGTCATGGTCAGGATTGCCATTAAAAAAGCACTAATTATAGGTCCTAAATAGGGGATCAGATTTAATAGAGCACAGAGAAAAGCTATGACCACTGGATTTTCTATGCCAAAGATTAAAAGAACTGCAGTGTAAATGACAAATAATATTGAGATTTGTAGCACCAATCCTCCAAAATATCTTGATAAAAGTAACTTTATAGTATGTAATGATTTTTTTAACCTTGGTTCCTTGTCATCGGGAACTAGGACCATCAAATTCTCCTGCAGCAGTTTGCTGTCCTTAAGGTAAAAGAAAGCTATGAAAAGCACTGAAAACAGGCCAATACTTAAACTCCCTAAAAGACTTACAATAGAATTTAAAAATTCCGGAATAACACCAAAATTGATCCTAGAAAATATCTTGGATTCACGCAGCCTCATTTCAATATCGACAGTAGTAATTCCAAAATAGTCAGTTACCTCAAGGTAAAGGTTTTCAAGATTTTGTTGTAATGCATCAATATTTAATAACGAAAGATTTTGACCTTGTTTAATTAATAGGGGAATAAACATCAAAACTATTCCAATAACAATCCCCAAAAAAAGTACCATTGTTAGAATTACTGCCAGTGTATTTCTCATCTTCAACCGTGTTCTTAGGAATACCACTACGGGCCTACCAATTAGTGAGATAATTACTGCTATAGTGATATAGATCAAAAGTGTGCTAATTTTAAAGAAGAAATAAAAAATAATCAGTATCACAGTAATAACAGCTACTGCTCTCAAAATTCCATCAGAAATCATCTTTGAATTCATGGTTTAATTTTTAAATGCATAATGTATAATATTAGCACCCATCTGAAGGGCTTTAAGACGCACTTCCTCCGAATCGTTGTGCACTTCTGGATCTTCCCAACCATCGCCTAAGTCGGACTCATAGGTAAATAACAGCAGCAGCCTGTTTTCATGAAAAATACCTAGAGCCTGCGGTCTTTTGCCATCATGTTCATGAATTTTCGGCAAGCCATTAGGAAATTTGTATTGAGATTTAAAAATTGCGTGGTCTGCTGCAATCTCGGCGAGTTGTTTCTCAGGAAAAACTTTGATAAGTTCTTTTCTTAAATAAGGTTCCATTCCGTAATTGTCGTCAATATGCAAAAATCCGCCGGAAAGAAGGTATGTACGTAAGTTATCTGCTTCATCCTGAGTAAAGAAAACGTTTCCATGACCCGTCATATGTAAAAAGGGAAACTGAAAAATTTCCGGATTGCCCACCTCCACCGGTTGGGGTTTAGGTTCAATTTCTGTATTTATATTTTCGTTGCAAAACCGGATAAGATTAGGCAAGGCCGTTGGGTTAGCATACCAGTCGCCACCACCATGGTATTTTAAAATCGCGATTTCCTGTGAATTAACATTTAGTATCCACATTACGGTAAAAAAAAGGGGAAGTAATTTCATAAAAAAGGGTCACATGTCACATTTCTAAAGATACTATAAACACCTTAAAAAAATTCATTTCCTAAAATTTTTCCCTCTCATATTAATTCAAAACTCAGGCATTAAATTTAAAAGAAAAGTCCGGGATTAATATTTATTTAAAAAATTAACCTCCTTTAAGATCCGCTATTTATTAATGCCACAGCGGTACAGGCAACAATAGCGGCCGTTTCAGTTCTAAGACGGGCTTCGCCCAAAGTTATTGGCAAAAAACCTTTTTCATAAGCCTCTTTTATCTCCTTTAGAGAGAAATCCCCTTCAGGACCAATTAAAATGGTGACATCCTTATCAGCAGCGATACAGCGTTTCAGGTTGAGTTTCTCTTCTTCCTCACAATGGGCAATAAACAAGAGTTCTTTATGGTCCTGTTCGATAAATTCTGCAAATGAAACAGGTGTATTTATTTTGGGCAGGTAAGTCCTCAGCGATTGTTTCATGGCTGACTGAACTACTTTTTGTAGCCTCTCCATTTTAAGGATTTTGCGTTCAGAACGATCGCATAAGATTGGAGTTATTTCATGAACTCCAATTTCCGTAACTTTTTCAAGAAACCACTCAAAACGCTCTTTGCTTTTGGTGGGCGCAACTGCCAAATGTAGCCTGAACATTTTAGGATGTCTCTTTTGTGTTGAGATAATTGATGCTTTACACTGATTGCTGTCAGCAATCAGAATTTGAGCAGTAAAAAAATCTCCTCTCCCATTGGTAATATAAAGTTCGTCTTCTTCCTTTTTGCGCAAGACTTTTACAATGTGTTTACTCTCTACTTTATCAAAAGAGAATAAGTTATCACCATCCTGTAGTGCCGGGTTATAGAATAGTTGCATAGTTATTTAAAGAAAAAATTAGTTATTTAATATTCAATTTACTTTTGGCGTGTTCTAATCCCAACTCTATCCAATGTTGAAGTTGTTCCTCAGTGCTAAAGCCTTTCTCCGAAACATAAATAAATTCTTTTAAGGGCCTATTGGTAAAATCCATGGGACGGACGTAGTTTTTAGAAAGTACGGTATTCATTTTATCAGCAAGAACACGAACCATTAAATCATTTTTTATAATACCAACAGTCATTTTACCCTGATACAAATACGCTAAACCTCCGAACATTTTCTTTTCCTGGAAATCTTCAAATGTAGATGTAGGGAATAGTTTCAGTGCCAGTCGAATTCGTTTCGCCAATTCCTCGTCGTAGGCCATTAATAATTTAGTATTGATTAAATAACGTACCTCGCCTTAGCAGCAATACGTTCATCGCAAAATATCTCTTCAATATACTTTAAATAGCCCACAATACCAATCATTGCGGCATTATCAGTACAGTATTCAAATTTTGGAATATAGGTATTCCATCCGTATTTCTCTTCACTTTCTTCTAAAGCCTGTCGTATTCCAGAATTAGCCGAAACACCACCTCCAATCGCTATTTCTTTTATCCCCGTTTGTGCGGAAGCTTTCCTTAACTTATCCATCAATATGTTAATAATTGTACTTTGAATTGAGGCACATATGTCATTCAAATTCTGTTCAACAAAATTTGGATTTTTACGTGTTTCCCTTTGAATGAAATAAAGGATGCTGGTCTTCAAGCCGCTAAAACTAAAGTTTAATCCCTCAACTTTTGGTTTTGGAAAGGGAAAAGCCGTTGGATTTCCTTTTGCAGCATACTTATCAACTAAAGGCCCTCCGGGATAAGATAGGCCAAGAATTTTTGCACTCTTATCAAATGCTTCTCCAACCGCGTCATCAAGGGTTTCGCCAAGGATTTCCATATCAAAATAATTATTGACCAAAACTATCTGGGTATGTCCGCCACTTATAGTCAAAGCTAAAAATGGAAAGGGAGGCACTTTTTTATCACCTTCCTTTATGAAATGTGCTAAAATGTGTGCCTGCATGTGATTAACCTCTATTAATGGTATGTTTAGGCCTAAAGAAAGTGATTTTGCAAATGAAGTCCCTACAAGTAAAGAGCCTAATAGTCCAGGTCCGCGTGTAAATGCTATGGCTGATACTAGTTTTTTGTCGATATTTGCATTGGCTAACGCTTGGTGCACAACCGGAACAATATTTTGTTGGTGCGCTCTTGATGCAAGTTCCGGAACGACACCTCCGTATGCCTCATGAATTTTTTGCGTGGCTACCACGTTACTAAGCATCTTGTCATTATGCATAACAGCCGCCGATGTATCATCACAAGACGATTCAATAGCCAGGATATAGATATTTTGTTTATCGTTCATGGTTTGGAACAAAAATTGGTAGTACAAAGGTAAAACATAATAGCCCTATCAAAAAACTGAGAAAAATAATCGTCAGAACGCTTTTAGTCTTCCTAATGGCTTGCGTTTTGGGCACTATAATACTTTCTCTGCCAGCCGTTCAGACCAGGCTTGCACAGTACGCCACCGAAACATTGAACAATGAGTTTGGTACCAATATTAATATAGACAGACTTAGAATATCTCTTATTTCATGGGACACCTCATTAAAGGATGTTTATGTTGAAGATTATAAGCAGGACACACTAATATATATTCAGGAACTATCTACTTCTATTTTAAGTGTTCGAAATCTTATCAATGGGAAATTGCAATTTGGAGATATAGATATAGAGGGACTACTTTTTAATCTAAAAACATATGAAGGTGAAAATGATAATAATCTCGGCATTTTTGTTGACAAGTTGGATGACAAAAAGCCACGAGATCCTAACACGCCACCTTTTTATTTTACTTCTTCGGATGTACAAATAAAAAATAGCACTTTCCGGTTAAGTAATATGAATAAAGAAAAAGTTGAAGTTTTAAACTTCAGGGATCTGAACATAGATGCTACTGATTTCATGATTTTAGGACCGGATGTCACTGCCATTATAGAAGATTTATCATTGAAAAGTGCATTGGGCATCGATCTTGAAAAACTAGCTACAAGCTTTAAATACACCAGGCAACAAATGCGATTTGATACGCTGCAAATCCAAACTCCTAAATCAAATATTGTTGGTAATCTGGTATTTGATTATAAGCGGGAAGATCTGGCACAATTTATAGACAAGGTAAATCTAAACGCAGATTTTACAGATTCCTCGGTTGCATTGGATGAAGTAAATATGTTGTGGAACCAATTCGGCTCAGATAAATTGGTAAATTTTTCTGCGAATGTAAATGGGGTATTAAATGACTTGAATGTGGAACGCTTGTTTCTACAATCAGATAATACGGGAATTAGGGGGGATTTTAATTTTAAAAATTTATTTTCAAAAAGCAGCGGTCCTTTTGAGCTCGATGCCCAGATAAAGGATATTTCAACCAGCTATTATGAGCTAAGATCCTTGTTGCCACAAATATTAGGTAAATCGCTTCCCTCTATTTTTCGGAAGTTAGGACAGTTTACCGTGAGGGGTGAAACATTCATTACGCAAAATTCTATTGAAACAAGGGCAAACCTCAAAACAGCTATAGGAAGTAGTTATGTAGATCTAACCCTTACTGAAATTGATAAAATAGATAACGCGAGTTATAAAGGATTTGTATCGCTGATTGATTTTGATTTAGGTGATTTTATAGAGAATAAAAGTTTAGGTAAAACTACTGTCGACGTAAATGTTGAAGGAAAAGGTTTTGTAAGTAAGAATCTGAATACCGAAGTTTTTGGACAGGTGTATAGTGTTACTTTCAATAGGTATGATTATAAAGATATCAAGATTTCGGGGATATTAAAGGATCAGTTATTTGATGGGTCTTTAATAAGCAACGATGAAAACCTAAAGTTTAGTTTTGAAGGACTGGCAGATTTTAGTTCAGATAAAAGTAGTTTTAACTTTAATGCCTTGGTGGATTATGCAGATCTGAAAATATTGAATTTTATAGATGACAGCGTATCCATATTTAAGGGAAATGTAAGTATGGACATTACTGGTAGTTCCTTGCAAAGTATTGAGGGAGATATAAAATTTACCAAAACAAATTATCAAAACATTAACAACACGTATTATTTTGAGGATTTCAAAATTGAATCCACATTTTCCGAAGATTCTACCAGGATAATAGAAATAAATTCTCCTGATATAATTACAGGATATATGAAAGGCAAATTTAAAGTAAGGGAGCTTGGTCGTCTGGTCCGAAATTCAATAGGGAGTATTTATACCAACTATAAACCATTTGAAATTTCAGGAGGCCAGAAAATGTCCTTTAATTTTAAGATTTATAATAAAATAGTTGAAGTCTTTTTTCCTGAAGTTGCTTTTGGTCCAAATACATTTATCAGAGGCAATATTATTGCAGATCAGGGAGACTTTAAACTCAATTTCAAATCGCCTTATATTTCGGCTTATGGTAATGAATTAGATAGTATTGATTTTAGGATTGATAATAAAAACCCACTTTTTAACACGTATCTGGCTGTTCAGGATGTTTCAACGCCTTATTATGATGTTAAAGACTTTAATTTGATTAATACCACCTTAAATGATACGCTGTTCTTTAGAACGGAATTTAAGGGAGGCAGTGAATATGATGATAGTTACAATCTGAATTTTTACCATACGTTCAATCAGAGTAATAAATCGGTTATTGGCTTAAAAAAATCGGACGTCAGCTTTAAAGGCAATACATGGGTTTTGAATCGGGAAAGCAATAGCAAAAACAAAGTTATACTAAATAGTACCCTGGATAGCATAACTATTGAAGAAATAGTAATGAATAATAATAACAGGGAACAAATAAGGCTAAAGGGTCAGCTTGCAGATTCCACGTATAAGGATCTTGAACTTCAGTTTAAAATTGTCTCCCTAAATAAAATAACCCCTGCAATTGACAGCCTTAATCTCAAAGGTGAAATTAATGGCACACTTAACGTTCTTCAAAAAGACAACATTTATTTACCGGTATGTAATTTGGACATTTCTAATTTTGGAATAAACGACATTGATCTTGGCAACCTAACTATTGGCATTGTTGGTAATCGCGACCTTTCTGAATTTTCAGTAAATTCTCAAATTAAGGAGAATGGCCTTGAGAAGTTTGGTGTTTTTGGTAAAGTAACAAGGGGTGCCGAAATACCTCAGGCAGATCTGGTAGCTACATTCAGCAATTTTGATATGGAGCCCTTTAGTCCATTGGGCAAGGATATTGTTTCCAATATTCGCGGGATGCTCAATGGTACTGCTCAAATTAAAGGAGATATAAGAAATCCGTTTATTGATGGTCTTTTAACCATGAATAACGCTGGTCTTTCTGTGCCTTATCTAAACGTGGATTACGATTTTGGAGAAAATTCTGTAGTACGATTATCTGATCAGACCTTTAACTTTCAGAATATCAGGTTAACCGATGTGAGCTTAAACACACAAGCTACTTTAGATGGAACAATAAAGCATAACTACTTTAAGAAATGGAATTTCGATTTGGATATAAATACCTTAGGCGATAGGTTTTTAATACTAAACACTGAATTTGATGAAGATCAACTCTATTATGGGACCGGTTTTGTCAGTGGGACAGGGCGAATATTTGGTCCGTCTAATGCCCTAAACATTAGTTTTGAAGGCTCTACAGCCAGGGGAACATCTTTAAAAATACCCATTAGTGATGTAACCTCCGTGGGTGATTATTCTTTTATCACCTTTATTAATAAGAATGAAATTGAAAGTATTGATTTAGAGCGTCAGCTGAAGGAATACTATGGTTTAGAATTAAAATTCGATTTAGATGTAACCCCCGATGCGGAAGTAGAGATCGTAGTTGATCCTCAGACCGGAAGTTCATTAAAAGGAACGGGTGCCGGCTTGGTTTATATAGAGATTAACACTAATGGCAAGTTTAATATGTTTGGTGATTTTGTGGTTGTTACCGGAGAGTATAATTACAAATTTGGAGGAATTATTGACCGAACTTTTAGCGTCAAACCAGGAGGGAGTATAGTATGGGATGGATCACCCCTGGAGGCAACTTTAGACATGGAAGCAGTATATTCCCTAAATGCGAATCCGGCTCCATTGTTAGATAATGCAGGATATAGCAGACGTATCCCTACGGATGTGGTAATTAGGCTTACAGATCAGTTAGAACGACCAACGATAGATTTAGGTATCGAATTCCCAGGCACAAGTTCTACCGTAAAGTCTGAATTGGAATACAGGCTACAGGATCCGACCATAGAAGAACGAAATGCGTTTTTTCTATTAGCCCAGGGTACTTTTGTAAGTGAAGGAACAGGAATAAACCAGCAGGCCGTCACCGGCAATTTAATTCAAACGGCTTCCGGCCTATTAAACCAGGTACTTGATGATGGCAATGATAAGTTTGATTTTGGGGTTACCTACGAGCAAGGTTATCTGGATCCTAATGATATTTCCACCGAAGTCAGAATAGGTGTCACAGTTTCTACCCAGATAAGTGACAGAGTTTTATTTAATGGCAGGTTTGGAGTTCCGGTGGGAGGAGTGAGTGAAACTGTTGTTGCCGGAGATGTGGAAGTTCAGGTGTTATTAAATGAAGAAGGTACGCTACGGGCCAAGGTTTTTAATCGCGAAAACGAAATACAACAATTTTTATCAGAAGAACAAGGATATACCCAGGGGATTGGTATTTCTTATGAAGTAGATTTCAATAGTTTTAAGGAACTAATGAAGAAGATATTTCAGAATAAGAAAGTTGAAACAGAGGAACCCCAGGCATCGGCCACTGTACCTAATGCAGTTATGGGAAAAGATAGTTTAATAAAATTTTATTCCAAGACCAACGTTCCAAAACTGTGATCTGTCAATTGTGGTAAAACCAATAAAATATACTAAAAAACACCCCGGGTAAGCCGGGGCGTTTTTTTAAGAGATTTCTGGTTGGTGATATCCTTAGGTTTAAATAGATGATTTTAAAATATTAATAATCAGGCAATTGTAATTTTATCTTCTAAATATACATTTTGAATTGTATTTAAAAGTTCCACTCCTTCTGCCATTGGTTTTTGGAAAGCTTTTCTTCCGGAAATTAACCCCATACCGCCGGCACGTTTATTGATTACAGCAGTTTTAACCGCCTGAGCCAAATCATTATCACCGGAAGATCCACCAGAATTTATTAAACCCGCCCTTCCCATAAGACAATTCATTACCTGGTATCGGGTAAGATCAATTGGATGGTCTGATGATAATTCTGAATATACTTTCTCGTCTGTTTTGGCAAAATTAATGGCTTTAAAACCTCCGTTATTTTCTGCCTGCTTTTGTTTTACTATGTCTGCCTGAATTGTAGAAGCCAAATGATTGGCCTGCCCTGTGATATCGGCAGAAACATGATAATCTGTTCCGTCTTTTTTAAAGGCAGGATTACGAAGGTAAGCCCATAAGACCGTTACCATTCCCAGTTCGTGAGCATATTCAAATGCCTCAGTAACTTCCTGAATTTGTCTGTTGCTTTCTTCTGATCCATAATATATTGTTGCTCCAACAGCAATACAACCCATTTCAAAAGCCTGATTAACACTTGCAAACATTATCTGATCAAACTTATTAGGATATGTAAGTAATTCATTATGGTTCAATTTAAGGAGAAATGGAATCTTATGTGCGTACTTTCTTGAAACAGAACCAAGAACACCAAGAGTGGAAGCAACCGCATTACAACCTCCTTCTATAGCAAGTTCAACAATCTTCTCAGGATCAAAATAGATAGGATTTGGTGCAAATGATGCACCGGCTGTGTGTTCAATCCCTTGGTCTACGGGCAGAATAGACACGTATCCTGTACCACCCATGCGTCCATTGTTAAAAAGGGTCTGCATATTTCGCAATACGACAGGGTTCCTGTCTGATGAGGTCATAACACGATCCACAAAATCCGGACCGGGTAGATGTAAATGTTCTTTTTTTACCGTGTTGCACTTGTGATCTAACAAGTAATTGGCTTCTTTACCTAAAATTTTCTCAATGTTAAATGACATAATATTATTGTTTTCAATCTACATATAAAGATACGCCGATAAACGCATTTGTAAGATCGATTTTAGAGTTTTTTTTGTAAAACCTTACTAAGATTATCGCCATAATTTACTACTTTAACAATCCTAGTTATTTGGCGATTTGAATTGAAAAATTAATTTAAAATATATCATGGCAAAAATTAAGAAAACTAAAGGCACTATCGGTATTTTAACCGGAGGTGGAGATGTACCCGGACTTAATCCCGCAATCAGAGCGGTTACCTTCAGAGCAATTCGGGAGGGTTATAGAGTAATTGGATTTAGAAGAGGCTGGGGGGGATTAATAGACATTGTAAGAAACAGCAAGCACGACAACAGCAATAATTTTACTGAACTTTCACAGGTAGTGGTAAACAAGGCTGCCAGAACCGGGGGAACTTTCCTTCACACATAAAGGACAAGGGCAAGTCATGTGTCAAAATTAATGGTTCCTGCTCATTTAAGAGACTCCTATGATAAAGAGATAAATGATCTTACACCAGAGGTGATTAAAAATCTTGATTGGATAGGTGTAGACTATTTGATTGCTATTGGAGGAGACGATACCCTTAGCTATGCCGTACATTTGTTTAAACAAGGAGTAAAGGTTATGGCCATTCCGAAAACCATGGATAATGACGTTCCTGGTACGGATTACTGTATTGGTTTTAGCACATGTGTTACCAGGACAATTAGTCTTACTAATAGTCTTCGGACGGCAGCGGGATCTCATGAACGTTTTCTGGTATTGGAAGTATTTGGACGTTATGCAGGATTTACCGCTATGCTACCCACTTTGGCAGGAGCAGCTAATAGATGCCTTATCCCAGAAGTGCCTTTCAATATAGAATTACTGGCAGAGTTGCTTACAGAGGATAGGAATAAAAATCCGAGCAACTATTCCATTGTACTTATTTCTGAAGGTGCCACCTTTGAAGGAGGTGAAATGAAATTTGAAGGGATGGAAAAGGATGCCTTTGGCCATGCTAAGTTGGGAGGTATTGGCGATGAAGTCTCTCTGGCGTTAAAAAAAATATCCCCTAAATATAATAAGGGAAACCGCGTTAATGTAATAAATCAAAAACTAGGATACATGGTGCGCTGCGGCGACCCTGATTTCATCGATTCTGTAGTGCCTACGGCATATGGAAATCTTGCTCTCGATCTATTGCTTAAAGGAATTTATGGCCGGATGGTGGTATTAAAAAACGGACGCTACGATCATGTGCCAATAGAAGTTGTTACAGAAACGAAAAAGTTCGTTAACGTAGATAAATTCTATAACCGACCAAAACTTCATCCATATTACAAGAATTTTGAAATGCTGCCCTTATTTATTATGACTAATGATTAATGGCTGCACTTAAATAA
>Ga0265303_10001157_pt1 | contig 15957 bp, 12 predicted proteins | sample Helome_2_FD_192494 | JGI IMG/M metagenome (GOLD analysis project Ga0265303, IMG submission 192494) | Marine sediment microbial communities from subtidal zone of North Sea - Hel_20160317 (Illumina Assembly) | ecosystem: Environmental > Aquatic > Marine > Subtidal zone > Sediment ... | reverse complement strand
AAAAACACACCAAAAAATAACAACTAATTATAAATTATCTAAAAAAATAGATTATTTCTAAGAATAGTATAATTTTTAAAACCACTTTCTGGTAAAGAGACCTATTAAAGTTTTAGGACTGAATGTGACTATAAAGCGAATTTTTTCTGCGTAATTCGGCTGTGCAATTTCCCAACCGTTATTTGAATATACAGGAAAATATAATTCAAAATAATCTGTAAGTAAATTAAGACGTATCCCCGAGTCATATACGAATCTTGCAGGTTGATTTTGGTTTTTGATAAATCCTAAATCACCATACGCTTCTACCCATCTCCAAATACTTACGCTGGAATTAGTCGTAGCGATCCAGTCATTGGAAAAAGGGTTCTCCAACTGAGATTTAAAGCCACCTTCGGCAATAATTAATTGTTGACTCCAAATACCGGAATCTTCGGATCTGCCTAAATAATTGTAATCAAATAAATAATCTGTTGGCCTGTCCAGGGCAAAACTAAAATAATCTCCGGTTGTCTCGTTTCTTAAAAACTTACCGGCAAAAAAACGAAAATTAAATTGGGTATTATTTACAAATAGTTTCCGGTATTCCAGAGTGAAAGCTAATTTGGAAAAATCAGAAGAATATTGAGCGTCTATAAACCATGTAAAAAAATCGATAATTCCATTGTTTGTATTTCTAAACCTTGCATTCAAGACACTATAATCCGGGTCTGTTTCTATATCAAGGCTTGGATCAATATCTCTAAACACGTTAACATATCTTAAAGTAAACAACTGCCGCTTATTGGAAATAAGGTCTTCAGGGCGCCATCCAAAACTAACGGAAGGGGTTAATGTGCTATAGCGCGAATTGACTTGAAAATGAGAAGAAGAACCTCTCAGCGCATAATTGGTTACGTAAAATCCGCTCTTTCCATGATAGTGTCTGTAGTTAAGTTTACCTCTTCCTACCAGTGTTTTTTCCCTGAATGAATACTCAGGAGAAAAATCAAAAACAAAAGGCCGTTCAAGAAGTGTTTTATTAGTAAATCTAATCCCGGGACTTAGACCATCATAGATATTAAAACCTAATGTCGGCATGTAAAAAATTTGATTGTAATAAGGATCTTCGGCATCCTTAAAAAATTGAAACTTCAATTTTTTATTGCTGATAAAGAAACCTTTTAATGCCTTCCAGTTATCTCTCTCATTAAATTCCGGAATTTTATGATCGTAATTAAGAACTAACTTATCTTCCAAATTTCGTGGTAAAGTAAAAGTTTTCTCGGTATTAATTCCACTGAACCAATATTCAGATACTACTTCATTTTTTTTCAATCCGAATAATGATATCGGCACATCTGTACCCGTTTTGTTTTTAAGAGTCACGTATAGCGAATCCTTTGTTTTAATAACATTAGATATCTTAAAATCAATACGATCGTCCGTTGCGACATAACTTTTAAAAAACCAAGCGATATCCTTTTCTGAATTTTCCTTTAATACATGTTCAAAATCAGATGGTCTTACAGGTTTTAATTTAAATTGTTCATAAAATTCTTTAATAGCCATGTCAATATTATCTACACTTGTGTAATCGGCGAGATAGGCCAAACCGAGTCCCGCTTTATAGGTATTGGCTATTTTCTGATTAAATTTTATGAGAGAGTCATTAGGTGTGTTAAGTGCCTGATCAAGGTTTTTTCTAGCCGTAAACATATATAAAAAGGAATATTGCTCATTAAAGTCCATTTGAGACAGATGAAATCCTTTAATCAACCAACCCTTAGATAGTTTTCCAAGCAGTTTTTGATCGGGATAAAACTCTTCCACGAATTTGATCATCATGTAATTGATTACTGCATCTCCCACCCATTTTTCCTTTCTTGGATTAAGGAATATGGATTCCCTCATGAAACTGTTAAGTGCAGTTTTCATAAATGTCATTTCAAACTGGAACTGTTTTTCATAGGGTCGTATAAAAGAAGGTAGCTGATTTAACCCATAAATTGGGTTTTTATTGAAATCCACTTCACTTACCAATAGCTGCTCATAAGGAAAGTCTCCCAGATTATCATGAATAAAGCGTGAAATCCTATTAATTGAAACACCTTGCGAAATTTCATCATATTTTGTTGCCCTGAGATCTGTTACCACTATAAGTTCCGGAGTGACATGTTTTGTGAACTTTTTTTGTGTATTCAGAATAATATAGCTACTCTTTCTATTTACCCCTTCCAGAGTAGCTATCAGTTTTCCCGGATAGCCTCTTATATCTACTTCCTTGAAATTAGTACCCAAAAACAAAGAATCCGGATAGCTGAAAATAATATTGCTATTCGTATTTCCTGTATACAGGTCTTCAAGATTTTTGTTTGAATATAATTGCCATTCTCCATTATAAACAGCAGGTGTGAGATACCAATCTTTTAAATAATACCCCCCCTCATTATTATAACCAAACGAAGTATATCTATTTGGAGGCAGTTTGACGGAATAAGTAAAAAATAATTTAGCCGAGGCACCAGGAGGCAAAGGAGCATTTAACTCAATTTTGATTATATCAAGGCCTGAAGTCCGATTCCATGAAATTGCCCGGTATTCATCATCAACTATACTGTAAATTAAAGTCCTACCTCGATCTTTTTCTTTAGCTAAATGAAGGCTTTTTTTGAATTCCTCTGCGAAACGCTGGGCAAGGGCAGTACTCTTATCGGAATAAGCATTTGCCCAATCATTAAAATAAAGTGCTTTCAGCGTATCCTGAGAATCATTAATATATTCAAATTCCTGTTGAATATTTATTTCCTTAGTTTCCGATTCCAAAGAGGCTTTTATGCCGTTATTATGTTGCGCATAAATACCACTAATACCAAATATGAAATACTGGATAGCAGTAACTATTAAAAAAAATTGAATGCGCTTAAGAAACATATATGAATCAGAAATTTGGGCTCAATGTATGACCTTTATAGAAAGCATCAATAATTTCTACAACCTCTTCCTCCTTATCAACAATGCGTATTAAATCAAGGTCTGTCTCACTAATATTTCCTGCATTTAGCATGGTGCCTTTTATCCAGTCTATCAAACCTTGCCAAAAAGATATTCCGACAAGAATAATTGGAAATTTACCGATTTTATTTGTTTGAATAAGGGTAATGGCTTCAAAGAGTTCATCAAGCGTACCGAATCCTCCAGGTAAAACCACAAATGCTTGTGAGTATTTTACAAACATTACCTTTCGCACAAAGAAATAATCAAAATCCAAGCTCTTATCATCATCAATATAGGCGTTATCATGCTGTTCAAAAGGAAGGTCTATATTTAATCCAACAGAGGTTCCTCCAGCCAGATGTGCTCCTTTATTACCAGCTTCCATAATACCGGGACCACCACCTGTAATAATGCCATAACCAGCTTCAGATACTTTTTTAGCAACATTGACCGTAAGTTGATAATAATTGCCATCTTCTTTGGTTCTGGCAGAACCAAAAATTGTTACACAGGGACCAATTTCACTCATTTTTTCAAACCCATTTACAAACTCACCCATTATTTTAAAAATGGCCCATGAATCATTGGTTTTTATTTCATTCCATCCTTTATGATGCTTTTCTTTCCTCATATTTTTATTTGTTTTGCTTATAAGTCAGTGGCATAGAATTATTCAATTAGCTTCGAACTTTTAATTTTGAATTCTTCAAATCAAATTCCTTGTTAAGGTAAAATGCGGTATAACTTTTATCGTCTTTCGCCACTTCTTCAGGCGATCCAGCTGCAACTATCATGCCGCCCGCGCGGCCTCCTTCATAACCGATGTCAATTATATAATCGGTCATTTTTATGACATCCATGTTATGTTCAATTACCACAATGGTATTCCCTTTATTTACTAATTTATTTAAAACCTCCATGAGTACCCTAATGTCCTCAAAATGAAGTCCGGTAGTGGGCTCATCTAAAATATAGAATGTATTTCCTGTATCTCGCTTAGATAATTCGGTTGCAAGTTTTACCCGTTGTGCTTCTCCTCCTGAAAGGGTCGTTGATTGCTGTCCTAATGAGATATAACCCAGACCAACATCCTGGATAGTCTTTAATTTTCTGTGAATCTTTGGTATTTTGTCGAAAAAGGTTACTGCCTCATCAATAGTCATTTCCAGAATGTCTGCAATAGATTGTCCTTTATACCGTATTTCCAAAGTTTCCCTGTTAAATCGTTTTCCATTACAGGTTTCACATTCAACATATACGTCAGGTAAAAAGTTCATCTCTATTATTCTTAGTCCTCCTCCCTGACAAGTTTCACACCTGCCGCCTTTTACATTAAAACTAAATCTACCTGGTTTATAACCCCTGATAGCCGCTTCAGGTGTTTTAGAAAACAGTGAGCGGATTTCTCCGAAAACACCGGTATACGTAGCAGGATTAGACCTGGGAGTCCTTCCAATAGGTGACTGGTTAATATCTATTACCTTATCAATATTTTCGAGTCCTTTAATAGCCGTATATGGCATTGGTTTTTTTACACCATTAAAATAGTGTGCATTCATAATAGGATAGAGCGTTTCATTTATCAGGGTCGATTTACCACTACCTGAAACACCTGTCACTGCAATCATTTTTCCCAAAGGGAATTCAACCGATACATTTTTCAAATTATTGCCTGTACAACCTGTCAAAACTATACTTTTTCCATTTCCTTTTCTCCTTGTTTCAGGTATAGGAATCACCTTTTCCCCCGTAATAAATTGGGATGTTAATGTATGCTGATCAATGAGTTCAGACGGAGTTCCCTCCGAGATAATTTCTCCTCCATGTTTTCCTGCTTCCGGACCAATATCAATTACATGATCTGCATTTTCAATCATATCACGGTCATGTTCAACAACAATTACAGAATTTCCAATATCCCTAAGGGATTCCAATGATCTGATAAGTCGATTGTTGTCGCGCTGATGTAAGCCAATACTAGGTTCATCCAATATATATAACACCCCAACCAGCTGAGACCCTATTTGTGTAGCAAGTCTTATTCGCTGGGCTTCTCCTCCGGAAAGAGACTTTGAACTGCGATTCAGGGATAAATAGTCAAGACCTACATCCAACAAAAACTTTAGTCTCGATTTAATCTCTTTTATGATCTCTTCGGCAATCTTTCTTTGATTACCTTTTAATTTGGAATCGAGTTGATCAAAAAAACGAGCGAGATCAGAGATATCCAATTGACATAAATCTGCTATATTCTTATCCACAATTTTATAATAAAGCGATTCTATTTTTAATCTTGAACCATTACAAGTAGGGCAGGTTCTCTTATCCATAAAATCCCTGGCCCAGCGCTTAATTGATCTGGAATCTGCCTGATGATACTGGTTTTTTATAAAGTTTGCGATACCCTCATAGTCAATATGGTATACTCGTTTTACACCAAGGGTTTTAGAATCAACTTCAAACTGTTCAGAGCCTCCATATAGTATAGTCTTAAGCGCTTCAGCCGGAATGATTGATATGGCATCAGTAAGTTCAAATTCGTATCGTTTGGCTATGGTTTCTAATTGCTTAAATGCCCATGAGCGTTTATATTCACCAAGGGGTGCAATACCCCCTGATTGAATAGATAATTTTTTATTGGGAAAGATTTTATTTTCGTTTACTTCGAAAACATGTCCCAATCCATTGCAGTCCTTACACATGCCCTTCGGAGAATTAAAGGAAAATGTATTGGGCTCAGGTGTTGGATATGAAATACCAGTACTGGGACACATTAAGTCCCTGCTAAAATATCGTGGGATTGCTTCGCCTTCTTCAAGTACCATTAACACATTATCACCGCTGTACATGGCTGTATTAATTGATTCAGAAAGTCTTTTCTTCAAATTTTCGTTATCGTCAATTTTCAGGCGGTCAATAACAATTTCGATATCATGTGTTTTATATCTATCGACCTTCATTCCTTTGGTGATATCCATTATTTCACCATCTACCCTTACCTTTACAAAGCCCTGTTTTCCAATTTGTTCAAAAAGTTCTCTATAATGCCCTTTCCTTGATTTAATAACCGGTGCAAGGATGTTTATCCTTTTTCCAGAATAACTTTCATTAATAAGTTCTTTAATTTTATCATCACTATAACTTACCATTTTCTCACCGGTATTATAGCTATAGGCATCTGATGCCCTTGCAAACAATAATCTAAGAAAATCGTAAACTTCTGTAATTGTTCCTACTGTAGAACGTGGAGATTTCGAGGTTGTTTTTTGCTCTATTGCGATAACAGGAGATAACCCATCAATTTTATCTACGTCGGGCCGCTCCAAACCACCTAAAAACTGTCGTGCATAAGAAGCAAAGGTTTCTATATAGCGCCGCTGGCCTTCGGCATAAATAGTATCAAAGGCCAATGAGGATTTACCACTTCCTGAAAGTCCGGTTATTACAACCAGCTTTTCTCTTGGGATGGTTACGTCAATATTTTTTAAATTATGAACCCGGGCACCCTTGACTTCAATATTCTCCTCGTAATTTATCATTGAATTAGACAAAGTTGCAAAGGTACATTTTTGACGACTAAAAAGGAAGTCTGGTTTCTTTTGATTTTGTTAAAGCGTTGTACATGAATAATTGCCAATTCCATTCCAGGTAACTTGTTCTATTAAGTTCAGCACGAATATTAAAGACTTCTGGGATAGAAACGAATAATCTAAATAATTAAACCTAGTTGAAATAAGACAAGGAATTCTAGACACAATAATCCCTCGCCAAAATTTTAGTGCATTTAAGCCGGCAGGATAGCAAAAACAAGATTTAAAGAGGGGAAATGGAAGAAATAATTCATAATATAAATATTTGCTCTATGTAGCCATTTCGTAGTTCCTATAGAACATATACTAAGAAATTATACCGCCTCCAGATCTTCCTGATATTTCCTGCGCCGTTTGCTTAATTGATGTGTATGTAATTTATTGGAAATTAAAGATTTAATAGGATTTTTTGCAAAATAGGTATCCCACAACACTATAGCTTCAATGGAATTAGTGTGGAATTGACCATTTAAGGATCCTGCTCTCGCATATATTTCTTTTGAATCCAAGTTTATTAATTGTATCGTATGAAGGTCATAATAAAGACCATAGTTGCGCTTTATATCATAGATTATCCACTGTCTGTCTCCGAAATTAGATCTAAAGTGTTTTGATACAAGGGGCAATAGGTTATACTCCGGTTCGGCAATACTATAATGAACATCATCTATGGAGACATTGAACTTCATAAATACCTCCATCTGACTTTTTTTCTTACTTACCATATTTGCTAAATGGTTTATTTTAAAAGCCATATCATCGGTTAAATCTAAATGATTATTCGACCCTTTGGCAACTATTTTTTGAATGTATGAATAGAGTAATTGCTCAATACCGGCTGTTTCACTTAGAAAGGCAAAATAAATATTTTTCATTACGAGATTGCTTCTTTGGCTTATGCCATTCCAAACTCGTTTGGCTTTGGGTACCTTGGTTAAAATTGTTTGTGTATCGGTAAACAAGCCTTTTTGTACCTCGTCTTTTCTTTGAATGTTGATAACATTGATTTTTTGTTCAAATGCCATGAATACAGAAGTTAAGAATCCATTAAAACTTCCATCATATACCAATATTTTTTCCTTTTCCATAACTTTTAGAATAAACTTAATTGTTTGCTGATTGAATTCTGCGATATTTTTTTAGATGCCTTTTGCTTAATCCCAAATGGTCTCTTTTCTTTTTTTACTTCTCTAACACTTCTTGCAATAAGGCCATCATCTAATCCTCTTTGAGCCCATTGACTAAGTTTTTTGGTAATAATTTCATCTAACATAACTGCGTTCATTTGTATATAATCCAAAAATATGGAAAATATCCTAAATTAGGAAATATTCCTATAATATTTTGGAAATAATCCAAATTTTGTATCTTTGAGTACCCGGGGCTGAAATATATTTTGCAGCAACATAGTACCAGCTGTTTTTGAAAGGTGCATTAAAGAAGGATCGGGTTTTTAAATTGAAGTATAGGTATTAAAGAGAAAATTTAGCAAGATGGGCATAGAAAATGAGCTTACTATTAAGAGATTTATTGAGATTAGACGGGATTTGGGATATACACAAGCAGAATTTGCAAGGATACTTGGAATTCCCAATACAACTGCGGATATAGAGCGTGGTCGTACCAAATTATCGGGCAAGGTGGTTGTTGAATTGTTAAAGCAATTTAAAGTAAATCCACTATGGTTATTTGGTGATAGTAAGAATCAGCATTTAAATTATTCTGGGACCAGTGTTATTCCTAAAGTTGTTACCGTAGATTCTTCTGAAAATGACAATATGGTTTTGGTAAATGCAAAGGCTGCCGCAGGGTATCCTCAAAATATTCAGGATACGAGTTGGTACAAGCAGCTGCCTGCATTTGATCTTCCACTACCTGAATTCAGAAATGCCACTTACAGGGGTTTTCAGGTTGAAGGTGATAGCATGCTACCTAATTTGCAGCCCGGGGAATGGGTGTTGGCAAAGGCGGTGGAGGGGCTGGATGATCTTAATCCAAATAAGATGTATGTGGTAGTTCTCCATGACGCCGTATTAGTTAAAAAGATTGAAAAATTACCGGGAAATTCGAAGATACTCTTAATATCACTTAATGAAATCTATCCACCTTACGAAATAGAAGCAGAGCAGATACAGGAACTTTGGCAGGTGAGCAGCAAAATAACTTTTGGTGTAGATGCTACCACAGAAAAAGGCTTGCTAAGGCAGTTGCAGGAATCTATGGAAGAGTTAAAAAATCAACTAAAGAAATAGGAATCATAAAACGGGATTATGTATTTGAGAAAGCATTGCTAATCTAAACCTATTTAAGTCTAGAAACCTACTGCTGTATCATCTCCACGTTTATCCGCACCTCCTTCAAGACTGCCGTCTGGTAAAACCAATATAGCATCCACCTTCCCTAAGATAGGCGTGCGTTCTTCATTAATATGGTAACCTTTAGATTTTAGTTCATCTTTTAGCTCATCTGGAAAACCTCCTGTTTCAAAAACGATATGATCAGGCAACCATTGATGATGAAACCTGGGAGCGTTTACGGATTCTTGCATACCTAGATTAAATTCATATGTATTTAGAATCGTTTGAGCTACAGCAGTAATTATCGTAGATCCCCCGGGAGAACCCACAACCATCCATAGCTCACCATCTTTTTCGACAATAGTCGGCGTCATTGAGCTTAGCATTCGTTTCTCAGGGGCAATAGAATTGGCTTCAGCACCAATTAAACCAAACATATTTGGCACTCCTGGTTTGGCGCTAAAATCATCCATCTCATTATTTAAGAAGAAACCTAATTCATCACAATATAGTTTGGATCCATATGCCCCGTTCAAGGTAGTAGTCACCGAAACAGCATTTCCCATCTGATCAACAATGGAATAATGAGTAGTCTCTTTGCTTTCTACAATTTCAATTTTACCGTGCTCGACTTCACTGGATGGTGTGGCCGCTGCAAATGAAAAGTTCTCCATGCGGCTTTTAAGATAATTCTTGCTTAATAAAACATCGAGAGGGATAACAACAAAATCCGGATCTCCCAGGAAAAAGTTTCTGTCGGCATAGGCCCGCCTTGCTGCCTCCGTAAACAACTGAATAGATTTCGCAGAATTATGACCATAGTCTGAGATGTCATAAGGCTCAATCATCTTAAAAATTTGATTTATCGTTACTCCGCCACTACTTGGTGGACTCATTGAAATTATCCTTAAATCTTTGTAATTAAACACTATAGGTTGTCTCCATTTGGCCTCATACTTTGCCAAATCTTCCTCAGTTACAAATCCTCCCTTTTCCTGAATAAACCTGGCCAGTATTTTTGCAGTTTCTCCTTTATAAAATTCATCCCTTCCGTTTACTGCTATTCTTCTCAAAGTAGTAGCAAGAGCTGGATATCGCAGTGTGTCTCCTGGTTCACATTTATTATAAAATAAAGTGTTTTCACCATTCACACTTCTAATCTCATCCCAATACCTATCTAGTCTGGCGGCTTGTTTTGGAGTTACCTCAACCCCTTGATCAACCAGTTCTATTACCGGTTCTATAATATCTTTTATAGGCAAAGTGCCGAATTTTTTATGTACTTCAAAGATGCCGGCAATAGTTCCGGGAACACCCGTGCCACTTGCCCCGATTGTGCTCATGCCCGGAATAACATTGCCCAGGGAATCCAGATACATATCTTTATGGGCTGCCAATGGCGCTTTTTCACGGTAATCAATGGCGCCAATATTGCCATCATTTTTACGGTATACCATAAAACCACCTCCACCAAGATTACCGGCAAAAGGATAGGCCACGGCCAATGCAAGTTCAGTTCCAACCATTGCATCGAAAGCATTGCCTCCATTTTGAAGTATATCTGAACCTATTTTTGAAGCCTCTTCTCGAGCAGATACTACCATGGCATTTTTACTTACTACACCAGTTGGTAAATTTGTTTGTCTTTTACATTGTACAAACAGTAGTAATGAAAAAAATAGAATTAGTATTCGCATATTGAAATATATTTTTGTTTCGAAAAGGCTTCAAGCTCATTAAAAAAAGTAGTAAACTCAAGCTCGAATGCATCATAATTTATTTCCAGATCATGAATGGCATAATTCATTTTACTCTTATTATTGGTTCTTCTGTTCATCCCGCTTAAAACTCTGCTTATTCCATCCATTTTGGCATAATTCAAGAGCCAATTATCACTTATCATATAGGGAATCATTCGTTTAGTGCCATCCGGTAGAATGGTAATGTTATCTTTCAGTAAATCATAAAAATTTTCTACAAATATATCTAAAGGAATATCTGAATATTGCTTCCAGTTCTTTGCTAAAAAATGATCATAAAAAATATCAACTATTACTCGGCTATAGTGACTGTAATTAATATGTAATCTTTTACTGCTAGTTTTAGCTATAGGGTGCGAATCTGTATAAGTATCTATTTCTCGATGCAATAGTATACCTTTTTGTACTCTGTCTGGCAGGTGTTTGTATTTGTTTCCCCTTATGCCGTCCGCAATGAAATTTCCAATGGTTATTTCGTCATCCCCAAAGGAGAGATATATATGTGCTAAAAAATTCATTCACCACGAATATAATCTTCGCAACTGAATTTACAAATTAGGAGCGCATGATAATTGTTAAGACATGTATATTTGCAAAAACTATTTAGAATTCTATGACATTAATAAAATCAATTTCAGGTATAAGAGGTACTATAGGAGGGAAGCCTAATGTTAATCTCACCCCCATTGATACCGTAAAATTTGCAGCAGCATATGGTACATGGCTAAAGGACTATTCCAAATCAGATGATTTAAAAGTTGTTGTTGGAAGAGATGCCCGTCTTTCCGGAGAAATGATTCAGACTTTAGTAGTATCTACTTTGGTAGGCCTGGGAATAGATGTTATAGATCTTGGGTTGTCTACCACACCGACTGTGGAAATAGCGGTTCCGTTGGAAAATGCAAATGGTGGAATTATACTCACTGCAAGTCACAATCCAAAGCAATGGAATGCATTAAAACTATTAAATGAAAAAGGTGAGTTTCTTGATGCGGCCGAAGGGGCAATTATTCTTGAATTGGCGGAAAAGGAAGATTTCAATTTTTCTGAAGTTGATCAACTAGGAACGATCACCAGGAATAATGCCTACATAGATATACATATAGATGAAGTCCTAAATTTACCATTAATTAATGCAGATACTATTAAAAAAGCCAATTTTAAGGTCGTCGTAGATGGAGTTAATTCAACCGGAGGAATAGCTATTCCCAAATTACTGGAATCTTTAGGAGTGGAAGTCATTAAGTTATATTGTGACCCTACCGGGCATTTTCCACATAATCCCGAACCATTGAAAGAACATTTAGGAGATATCTGCGAGCTTGTTGTAAAGGAAAAAGCCGATTTTGGAATAGTAGTTGACCCCGATGTAGACCGCTTAGCATTTATTTGCAATGATGGAGAAATGTTTGGTGAAGAATATACCTTAGTAGCTTGTGCAGACTATGTGCTAGGGAAAACAAAAGGGAATACAGTTTCAAATTTATCTTCTTCAAGGGCACTCAGGGATATTACTATTAAGCATAATGGCACTTATGAGGCCGCGGCCGTGGGCGAGGTGAATGTTGTGAAGAAGATGAAAGCCAACAATGCCATTATTGGGGGTGAGGGAAATGGCGGAATTATCTATCCTTCAAGTCATTATGGCAGAGACTCGCTGGTAGGAACTGCCCTATTTTTAATGCTTATGGCGGAGAAAGGAAGTTCGGTTAAAGAAGTTAGGGACAGCTACCCCAGTTACTTTATGAGCAAGAAAAAAATTCAATTAACTCCGGAACTTGATGTTGATGAGATCTTAGTTTCTATGGAAAAAAAATATAGTAACGAGGAAGTCTCAACCATTGATGGGGTAAAAGTAGACTTTCCAGAGAATTGGGTGCATTTGAGGAAATCCAACACAGAACCAATAATACGAATATATACAGAGGCAAAGACGCAAAAAGAAGCCGATTCTCTGGCTGATAGAATAATAGGGGAGATTAGAGAAATTGCGGGGATCTAATTTAGTAGGCTTCGCCGGGATTAGAGATATTTTTCTGGCACTTTATCCCTGTGTTTCCATCGACGGTGAGTCCACAGATAATAGGCCGGGTGCTGTATAATTTCTTCCTCGGTTAGCCTTAGGAACTTATCCGTGATTTCATTCTCTTTAGTCTTACTACCTTCCAGAGCAATTGGAATAAATTCAGTGCTATAATACCCTCGTTTTACCTTGGTAACTTTTGCAAAAACAACTGCATGGTCATACTTTCTTGCTAATATCTCGGGGCTATTGTAAACCGGGACTTTAATATTCATAAATTTTGTCCAGTATTGTGCCAGATGCACCTGGGGGGATTGATCACTAACAATTCCGTATACTCCTTTAATACCATTTTGGTTATTACGTGCCATCGTAATTACTGTCTCTTTTTGAGAAATTGGTGTTGTGCTCCAAATACCCCTGATTTTTTTAATCAATCTGTCAAAATAAATGTTGCCAATTTTTTGATAGATAGCAAACCCCTTGGACTTTACATAAACATTGACTATGATACTCCATTCCCAATTGCCATAATGCGGAAACATAACTAAAATACTACGCTCTTTTTCCAAATCCAGGAGCAAATCAATATTCGGAAGAGCGTAACGCTTTTTTAATTCTTCTTCACTAATATTCAGGGTTTTAATGGTTTCCAGAAACATATCACACATATGCTTATAAAATGCCTTTTGGATATTTTTTTTCTCTTTTTCACTTTTATCAGGAAAAACAAGGGTCAAATTTTTATAAACCACTTTCTTTCTGTACCCAACAACACGGTAAACCAGAAAATAGACCAGATCAGAAAAAAAATAAAAAAGCCTGTAAGGCAGTACTGATATTAACCATAAAAATGGGTACGCAAGAATATATACAAGACGTTGCATGCTTAAAATAAATATGGGCAAATATAACTATATTTGGCGCTTAATTAAATTGACATTTTTATGAATTTACATCTTGCCACAATCGCAATAATGGTTGTAAATGTTTTGATATCCCTCAGAGGTTTTAACGATGTAATATTCTTTGATCGCTATAAGTTTGCAATAGGCGCAATAAAGGCAGGGCAACGTGATAGAATTGTGACTTCAGGATTTCTTCACGTAGATATTTCTCACCTCTTCATGAACATGTTTACATTGTATTTCTTTGCCCCCGTGGTAATTAACTGGTTTGGCTGGGAAAAATTTTTAATTATTTACTTTGTTAGCCTTGTCGCCGGAAGTTTACTAGCCCTTTTCTTTCATAAAGATGAACCTTTTTATAGCGCCGTAGGAGCTAGTGGTGCGGTAACAGGAATCTTATACGCAGCTATTTTGCTACAGCCGGATATGCGACTTGGGATCATGTTTATTCCAATCCCTATCCCCGCATATATTCTGGGTCTGGCCTATATGTTATACTCTATATATGGCATGAAAAAACGCCTGGGTAATATTGGGCATACTGCCCACTTTGGTGGAGCCATTGGTGGATATGCCATAACCTTACTATTTAAACCAGATTTAATAATTACAGATACGCTAATGGTACTTCTTCTGGCCATACCGATAATAATTCTTTTTATTCTTGAAAAATTAGGTAAAATTTAAAAATAATATCTTAAAAAAGTAAGAATAAACTTAAGTGTATTTTAGAATAAGCTAAAACCTAAACTATAAATCCTACAGTTGGTCGAAAATATACCTGGTATTATATACCTTTTTCGTTATTTTGTCGTTAGTTAATTGCCCAAATTAAATTAAAATACCTACTTATGTTTAAAAGAGTCCCTTGTTTACTTATGGCCTCGATGGTCATAGTTACATCCTGTAATGACGAAACCACTGTATTCGTTGACGAACAACAGGAGAATCTCATCCTGGAAAATGATTTAGTAAAGTTAAGTGGTAATGTTAATTTCGAAAACTCCGGAGTACTGGAGATTTTTGAAGATGAACAAAATACAAGTAAACAATTCTCAGCCGCAAAAGCGGATGAAGCAGGTGACTACCCTATTACACTTGTAGCCCAGGTAAGCCCTCCAAACCTAGGAGGAAGTACCGTTCTGACGGCATCTCATGTTGACGTTGAAGGAGATTATGCTTACGTTTCCTATAATTTGGCAGGTGAAGATTATTATGGAGCCATAGACATTGTAAATGTCGCTGATCCTCACAACCCTGTGGTAACCTCAAGACTCATCTATTTAAATTCTGATATCAACTCACTTCAATATTCAGATGGGTATTTATATGCTGTTGGTGGTTTAAATAAAGAGGCATCTTTTACTGCTACTTCCAGCTCATTTGTAACAAAAATACGAATTAACGCCGGAGGTACTATGGATTTAGGTGCCGGTATACTTTATGGATACCAACCTGGTGATAATGCAACAGATATAGAGGTAGATGGAAATGAAGTTTATGTTTCCAGTGGAAAAGATGGATCTGTTACTATATATGACGCAAAAGATTTTGATGTCAAAAAGGAAGAATTATTTTCAGACCTACGCTCACTGGCGTTCGACAATAATAAAGTGGCTTTGTTGGATGCGGGTTTTGGCTTACGCATACTGGATGATAATTTAAAGACTAAAAAAGAAATTCCAATCAATTCTGATTTTGGGGTATATACCAAAAGGACTGTTGATTTTATAGATGATAAAATTGTTGTAGCCGAAGGAAGTAAAGGAGTTGGATTATATTCATATAGTTCAGGTACGCGGTTGCAGTACATACCAATAAGTATCGACCCCAATAACACAGCAACTGGAGATGTGGTTAATAATGCAGTTGCTTTTAACAAGGATATAATATTTATGGCCAACGGTGGTGCCGGACTTTCCTTATCTGAAGACAGAGGACCCAGTGCTTCGCCCTATGGAGTAATACAGATCAATGGCTCCGTGAATTATGTAGAATCTAAAGGAGATTATGCTTTCGCTGCTTCAGGAGCAGAAGGTTTACAAATCATAAAATTAAATAGACTGTCACAAAGCCTGGCGGCGACTTGTGCAACGCTAACAGAATATAGTGGTACATCTAAACTTGTTATCAATGAAGGACAAGATATTGCTTTTAGAGGAGCAAAGAGATTTAACTCTATCCAGGTAGAAGGTTCTTTATTAATGTGCGGTTCCTGGACAGTAGTCAATGATGTGGATATTAAAAAGGATAGTGGCCTTCTAGAAATGAACGGCAATCTATTAGTAGGTAGAAATAGGGAAAGAAAAGAAATAAAAATTGAAGAAGGTGCAACCTTGCGTGTTGAAGGAAATCTTACTATTTATGGGGATTTAGATTTAAAAGACGGGTCTACAATAGAAT
>Ga0265303_10001156_pt1 | contig 15960 bp, 6 predicted proteins | sample Helome_2_FD_192494 | JGI IMG/M metagenome (GOLD analysis project Ga0265303, IMG submission 192494) | Marine sediment microbial communities from subtidal zone of North Sea - Hel_20160317 (Illumina Assembly) | ecosystem: Environmental > Aquatic > Marine > Subtidal zone > Sediment ... | reverse complement strand
CCGACCCTGAGTATCGCCATCAAGAAACTGGAGGAGGAACTGGGCGTCCAGCTGTTCGAGCGCCAGTCGGGTGATATCTCCGTCACACCGGTCGGTGAACGCATCATCGAACAGGCGCAACGCACCCTGGAAGCGGCCGAAGGCGTCAGGGTGGCGGCACAACAGGGCAAGGACCAGCTGGCCGGCCCGGTCAGGATCGGTGCCATTTACACGATCGGCCCCTACCTGTTCCCCGATCTGATCCCGCGCCTGCGCAAACACGCGCCCGACATGCCGCTGGTCATCGAGGAAAACTACACAGCGGTACTGGCCGAAAAACTCAAGCGCGGCGACCTGGATGTCATCATCATCTCGCTGCCGTTCAGTGACCAGGGTCTGCTGACACTGCCGCTGTACGAGGAACCCTTCGTCGTAGTGCTGCCGGCCTCCCACCCGTTGACGCAGCGCAAGACCATCAAATCACAACTGCTGGAAGAAGAGTCGGTCCTGCTACTGGGCGCCGGTCACTGCTTCCGTGACCAGGTACTGGAGGCCTGTCCCGCCTGCCTGCCGAAACCGGGCTTGCGGGATGACCTGTCAAATTCGGTCGCCGGCAGCTCGCTGGAAACCATCCGCCACATGGTGGTATCGGGTCTCGGTGTCACGGTACTGCCGTGCACGGCCGCCGGTGCCGACCGCTATTCACAACGCCTGCTGTCGATCCGCCGCTTTACCCGGCCGATACCCAGGCGCACCGTTGCGCTGGCCTGGCGCGTCTCCTTCCCGCGGCCGAAGGTAATCGATGCCATCAGCCAGAGTGTGGCCGCCTGCAGGCTGAGCTGTGTCAAATCGGTCAGCAAGGGACGCGCCCGGCAGTGACGCAGCAGGACAATCCACGGGCAGGGCGATTCGCCTGCCGGCTGTACCTGCAGCTGCTAGCGCCGCTCGATCTCGTAGAACAGATCGGCGGAAGAACTGATCGCAGTGGTCTCTCCAACCAGTTTCCAGCGACTGGACAGGGCATAGCGCAGGCGCAGCGTGGTCAACGGCTCGAACAGGCCGATGCCGTAACTGACAAACAGCTCCGGTGTCAGGTACTTGCCGACCAGCAGCGAGGCCTGGGTCTCGTCTGCACCCGCTTCACTGCCGATCGACACCTCGTCGAGCCCCAGCTGTTCACCCACGCGCTTGCCGATCGACTCGCCGCCACTCAGTCCCAGCATCAGTGTCGCCGCCTGCATGGTCGAGCGCTCGCTGTCGGAGGCGCCACGCTCGAGCGGGCGGCCCAGCACCAGCCAGGACAAGCTGGCCGATTGCGACATGGCCGGCTCGGAGAACACGGTGAATTTCGGTGCCTGCAAGCCGCCGCGGACCTTGAGACCTACGAGTACATCGGGGGCAGGCTTGCGCACGGCCTCGATATCGAGTCCGGGCTGCGTCACCGCGCCACCGGCAAACAGCAGCCGGCCGGTGCGGATGGTTAACTGCTGGCCATAGGCCTGGTAGCGTCCATCGCTGATGGACACCTCGCCGGTGGCAGTGGCCGGCTGTGCCGGCAGATCGACCAGCAGAACATTGCCCTGCAGCTTGCCACTCAGCCCGAAGCCGTCGATGTCGACATCTTCACCCAGCACCAGCCTTACCCTGGCATCCACGGCGTAAGGCGTCTGCGCCGCTTCCTGCGCAGCCTCGCTCACCAGCACCTGGTCAGGCGAAACACTGACCGCCGATTCCGGCAACGTGCGCGGGCGCAACTGTGCGCGCGGTACGTCGATTTGTCCGCTGATGTTGATCTGCTGGCTGTCCATTGCCAGCTGCAGGTCCGGCGAGACGAAGATCTTTGCCTCCGGCGAGTTCATGACCTGGAACTGCGTGCCTTTTACTGCCAGTCTTGCGGTACGCTCGAGGAGATTCAGGACACCGTCGCCGTTTAACGTGCCGTCGCCGGAACGCACCGATGCAGTGAGCTGCACTTCACCGGCCGGCCGGCCGACCAGCTCCAGATTCATATCCTCGAGTGCCAGACCAGGCGTCACGAGTGTCGCCCCCGCCTCTGTCAGTGCCAGCCGCCCCAGCAACTCCGGGGCAGCCGGTGTACCGGCCAGCTGCATGCGTCCATCGATGCGCCCGCGCAGTTTGTCCACCTCGGGCAGCCAGTTGGCTGCTGGACCGATGTCCGGCCACAGCAATGCCAGCTCGCCGTCAAGCCTGCCCTGCAGCCAGTCGCCGTCGGCCGGCACGCTCATCAGGACCCGTGCGTTCACACCACCCTGGCCGGTGGCGAACGGCAGGTCGACCGACAGCTCCGCCCTGTCCCGTGCCAGCGTAAACGCCGCCTTCCCGGGGGCAAAGGCGAGCTGCCACGGCTCGTCAACATCCTGCTGCGGCAGGCGCAGTGTGGCCGGCGTGCTGTCGAGGTGTACGTTGATCCGGGCAGCCTGTTTTGCAACCTTCCCCAGATCACCACGCGCCTGTATGACGCCTTGCAGATCAGACTCAAGGGGGAGTAATGCTGAAAAATAGGTCAGCGGCAGGTCTGTCAGGGAGAATGCGCCGGTGTATGCCTCCGGCGTGCCGGCAAACTGGCCGCATATGCGTGCTGCGTCGCTGCCCCAGCAATGTTCCGACAGCTGCAGGCGTGTACGCGTCAACTTGCCGCTGAGCGGTTGTTCCAGTCGCCAGGGGGCCAGTTTCGGGTAGGCCAGGTTTGCCTGCTGCATGGTGAAATGCCAGGTATCGCCGTCCCAGCGACCGGTCACGCCGAGGTCCGAGGCGCCATGACTGGAATCAACCCCGAGCCTGATCGAATGCTGTGCAGTGGTGCCCGAACCCTCTACCTCCAGGTTTGTTATACGGATGCCGGCAAGCAGTGCATCAGCCAGCGTGGCCTGCAGTCGGGAGGCGCGGTCGTCGGCGAGTTGCACATCGCCGTCGATTGCGAGCGTGCCGATACGATGACCCCGGAAACCCATAGCCGAACCTTGTGCCTGCACGCTGATTGCGAGTCCGGGCAGACTGCCGCCCAGTCTGCCACTGCCAGTGAGACTGCCCGAGGCCTGCGGTGACAGGTCAGCCAGGCGCGGTGCGTTTACCTGCCAGTCGAGGTCATAGCGGTTGCCGACCTGCCCGGTCGCACTGAGCCGGGCGGTGCCGCGCGACAGGCTGGCCGTTTCGATCTGCCAGCTGCCAGGCTCGCTGCCGCTGCGGGCGCGCACCGCCAGTTGCCCGTTCAGTACATCCTGGTACTTCACGTCACCGGCGGCATCCAGCCGGTAAGCGTTCGGTGTGCCGGTTAACGTAAAGCGTCCCTGTTTACTCTCGTAGTCGGCCGTGCCTTCCAGCGGCCAGGCCAGGGCACGCCACTCCGCCTGGAAATCGAATTCCGGTTGTGCGCCGAGACCGATACTGCCCTGCGCATCCAGCTGTGCCGGCCGGCCCGGCGAGGACAGCTGCAGCGTGGCAAGCTGCAGGACCGCCGGCTGCAGCTTGCCGGCAAACACCAGCTGCAGTGTGGCCGCCATGGCATCACGAATATCGACCGTTCCATCGAGCTGCAGTGCATCGGGCGGGCCGCTGGCTGCAACGGTACCGGCCAGGCGCATGTCCGGCCAGGTACTGTTGATTGCCACCAGGTCACTGGCCTGCAACTCAACCGTCGCATCCAGCAGCAACGTCGCCAGCGGTTCGCTCAGCAGCAAACTGGCCTGCAGTGCATAGGGGGCTGCGACCGTCTGTTCGACCCGCAAACTGCGCAGGTTGCCGGACAGTCGGGTCTCTGCCTGCAGCGGGGCATAACCCGGGGGCATCGCCTCCCAGCGCAACTCACCCGTGAGGCCGAAGTCATCTGCCGTCTGCAACGTGGCCGCCCCGTCGAGACTGAGGTCCGGGCGGCGCAGCGCCAGCTGCGTGATGTCGAGACGTGTGTCGCGCCAGGTGCCGGCAAGCAGCAGCGAATCCAGCGACAGGGGGTCCGCCCCGGGGGCGCTGACAATGACCGCATCGGTGACTGACAGGTCCTGCAGGTCGATAACTACGGGCAGCGCAATGCGCTCCGGCAATGTCAGCGGTTCATCGCCACCCTCCCCGCGCTGCTCGTAGTGCAGACCCTCGGCTGCCAGCCGGCGTATTTGCACAACCCCGTCCAGCAGGGCCGCCGGTGCCCACTCGAGCTGCAGGGACCGTGCAGCGAATAACAGCTGCACGTTTTCGTAACGCAGGTCACTGATCGTAATGTGACCGGCCAGGCGTCCCGTGACCTCGCCGGAGGAGAGTTCCGGTACGGCCGGCCTGACCAGGTGATTCCACAGCAGGCGCAGACCCGACTCGGTACCGGCCAGCCAGCCCAGCCCCGCCAGCAACAGCAGCAGCAAGGCAAGCAAACCCGGCAGGAGGCGGCGGATGATGAAGCTCACAGGTCGGGACCGATGCTGATATGCAGACGGTAGTCGTTGAACTGATCATCGAACGGGTGTGCCACATCGATCCGCAACATGCCGACCGGGCTGCGCCAGCGAAAGCCGATGCCGGCACCGACCTTCATACTCGGCAGGAAGCTATCATCGGCATTGCCGGCATCGACGAACACGGCGGCACCGAAATTGCCGGCAAACAGGTAGTCAAACTCGATGCCGGCCACCGCCAGGTACTGGCCACCCACCACCTCGCCGCTGCTGTCGACCGGTGCCAGTTCCTGGTAATCATAGCCGCGTACACTCTGGTCGCCGCCGGTAAAGAAGCGCTCCGTGGTCGGCAGTTTTGAGAAGTCATCAACCGTCATGGCACCAACCTGTCCGCGACCGAGGATGCGACCCTTGTCACCCAGCGGGTAGACGCCACGCAGACCGGCCGCGATACGCGCGAAACGGGTTGACGAAATCAGGCCGGGCGCACCGCGCAGGTCGGCGCTCCAGCTGTAGCCGCGCCGCGGAAACAGTACATTATCGCTCTTCAGCCGGGAGATGGTCGCACCGGGTATCAGAAAGTCGACATTGTCATCATCATTGCCCAGATCGAAGGACTCGTGCTGATAGTTGAGGTAATAACGGCGCTGGAAGCCGCCGCGGCTGATATTCATACTGACATCGAGCTGGTAACGCCGGCTGTCCCCGCTATCCGCCACTTCGGCATTTTCCACCTCACCGCCAAACACCAGGCGGTCGGAGACCAGGTTGCGTATCGGTATCTTGTAGCGCACCACGGCCGTCTGCTTCACCGGTGACAGGCGCAGGTCGGACGTGATGCTGTGACCGCGGCGATTGATACGCAGAAATTCCGCGCCCAGCGACACACGCGGTCCGGTATCGGTACCGAAACCGACACCCGCCTTGTAGCGCACGCGCGGTGACGGTGTTGTGTGTACGACAACCGGCACATGACGGTCCTGTGCCTGCTCACGCTGCACATCCAGTTCGACCTGCTCGAAATACCCGCTGTCACCAAGCGCCAGCTGCAGGTCGAGCAGTTTGGCGGTGTCGAAAGGCGCGCCCTCCTCGAGGGTTACAAAGCGCGACACAAAATCGGGATCGAGGATATCCTGCTCGATGTGTACCCTGCCGAAGTAATAGCGCGCACCGGTATCGAGATGCAATACGACCTCTGCACGGCGCGCGGCGGGATTCACGCGCAAACTGGACTGCTTGTAAGTCGCATCCAGGTAACCCGCATCGATTGCAGTGCGTTTGAGTTTGGCCCGTGTGTCGTCGTAATCCGGGTGCTGCAGCCGCTCACCCTTGCGCATGCGGGTTTTGTCCCGCACGGCTGCGAGCCCCGCATCCTCACCACCCTCTCCGGTGATACTGATATCGATTGACTCGAGCAATACCGGCGGACCGGTGTCGATCCGGTACTGTGCCAGCCACTGCTCACCCTGCACATCAAGCGAGGCATCGATGACTGGTGCGTAGTAACCGTAGGGTTCCAGGGCCGCGCGCAGCTCTTTCGCGGCACGTCGGTGCAGGACGCGAATCTGTTCAGCGCCCGGCCACGGCAGAATCTCTTTTTTGTCGATCAGCGGCAGCCCCGGTTCTCCGCGTGCATAACGTATGAGGTACAGATGTGCGCGTACATTATCCAGCAGCACACCGTCGATGCCGCTGATTTTGACCTCCAGGACCGGTTCCGCCGTCGCCATGACCGGGTACAGCAAGCAGAACAGGCAAGCGAGTCTGATCAGTCGCGCATATGTGCCTTGCCGCTGAGGGAGTATGATGCCAGCTTCCATAGCTTCATTATGATACGCGCCCACCTGTGTGATGGCAGCAGGCAGTCGTTGGCGATGCCTGACGCTGATACCGGCATGTTGCCCGAACTTCACGCCGGTTGTACTGTCATTTCTGGTAGACCGTGCTATATGATCAAGACAACCTCCTGCACGAGAACAGCCACACAGGACAACCACATGATCATGATTCCTGACCTGCACCTGCTTCGCCTGCTGCCGGGCATTGCAGCCCTGCTGGCTGGCACGGTACTCGCGGCCGGCCCGCCACCTGCCAGCGTCATCGTTACCGAGGTAAAACTGGAGAACTTTGCCGATCGACTGGAAGCCCTGGGTACGACCTCGGCCAACGAGTCGGTTGAACTGACGGCCACGGTCACGGAAACGGTCAGTGCCGTGCACTTCGATGACAGCGACCGCGTGCCGGCCGGCCAGGTGCTGGTGGAAATGACCAGCAACGAGGAACACGCCCAGCTGGAAGAGGCCCGTGCCACCGTCAACGAGGCGCGCCGCCAGTACGAACGTATCCGTTCGCTGGAGGCAAAAGGCACGGCGGCCAAATCACTGCTGGATGAACGCAAGCGTGAATGGGAAACCGCACGCGCTCGCCTCACCGCCATCGAATCACGCCTGGCCGACCGCCTGATCAAGGCGCCCTTCGCGGGCCTGCTCGGCCTGCGCGACATCAGCGTGGGCGCCCTGGTCAAGCCGGGCGACCTGATCACCACGCTCGATGACGACAGCGTCATGAAACTTGATTTTCCGGTGCCCGGCACAGTGCTGGCTGCCGTCAAACCCGGCCTCGAGGTCCTTGCCACCTCACGCGCCGTTCCCGGCCAGGAGTTTCAGGGTAGCGTCAAGTCAGTCGACAGCCGGATCGACCCGGTGACACGCGCTGTCAGGGTCCGCGCCTTGCTGCCCAACCCGGAACGCCTGCTCAAGCCCGGCATGTTGTTGCAGGTCATCCTGCTCAACAATCCCCGCCAGGCCCTGATCGTTCCGGAGGAGGCGCTGATACCGACGGGCAAGAAACATTTTGTCTACCTGATCGACACAGCCGACAACAACAAGGCGATCCGGCGCGAAATTCGCATTGGTGGTCGTATCCCCGGCAAGGTGGAGGTCATCGAGGGCCTGCAGCCCGGAGACAGTATCGTCAGTCAGGGTACGCTCAAGGTACGCCCGGGCCAGCCAGTCAACGTTATTGCCATCGATGACGGCTCACGCACCCTCGCCGAAATCCTGCGCGCCATTCCGGACAGCAGCAAAGCCAAATGATCCTGTCAGACGTCTCCGTTACCCGGCCGGTGTTCGCAGCGGTCATGTCGCTGCTGCTGATTGCCTTTGGACTGGTTTCGTTCGATCGCCTGCCCTTGCGCGAATACCCGGACATCGACCCGCCCATCGTGACGGTCACGACAACCTATCCCGGGGCAGCGGCCAACGTGGTCGAGAACCGCATCACCGAACTGATCGAGGACCGTATTTCCGGGGTCGAGGGCATTCGCTATATCTCGTCGGTCAGCGAGGACGGGCGTTCACGCACCACCATTGAGTTCGATATTGACCGTGACATCGATGCGGCCGCCAATGATGTGCGCGACCGAGTCTCGGCGATACTCGATGATCTCCCGGTCGAGGCCGAGCCACCCGACATCAGGAAAGAAGACAGTAACGAAGATGTCATCATGTGGCTCAACCTCGCCGGTGAGAACATGGATATTCCGGCACTGACCGACTATGCACGCCGCTACCTGGTCGACCGCTTCTCGGTACTCGACGGCGTTGCCCGCGTGCGCGTCGGTGGTGGACAAGTCTATGCCATGCGTATCTGGATCGACCGCAATGCCCTGGCGGCACGTAACCTGACGGTAGCGGACATTGAATCGGCACTGCGCGCGGAAAACCTCGAACTGCCGGCCGGCAGTATCGATTCGGACCTGATGCAGTTCACCGTGCGCACTGAACGCACCTTCACGAATGCCGAAGACTTCGCCCGCCTGGTGCTGGCGCGCGGTGCAGATGGCTACCTTGTCCGTCTCGGCGACGTCGCGCGCGTCGAACGCGGCACCACGGAAGACCGGTTGTTTTTCCGCGGTAACGGGGTACCCATGGTCGGTATCGGCATTACCAAGCAGTCCACCGCCAACACCCTGGCCGTGGCGAGGCTGGCGAAGGCGGAAAAGGACCGCATCAATGCCGTCCTGCCCGTGGGCATGGAAATCAAACAGAGCTATGACAGCTCGGTCTTTATCGAGGGGGCGATCCGCGAGGTCTACAAAACACTGTTCATCGCGATCGGCATGGTCATCGGCGTAATCTACCTGTTCCTCGGCAGTGTGCGCGCCATGCTGGTGCCCGCCGTGACGGTACCGGTCTCGCTGATCGCCACCGCCACTGTACTGCTCGCACTGGGCTTCACCCTCAATATCATCACCCTGCTGGCACTGGTGCTTGCCATCGGCCTGGTGGTCGATGATTCCATCGTGGTGCTCGAGAATATCCACCGGCGCATGGAAACGCATGGCGAGACGCGCCTGGTCGCCGCCTTCAAGGGGGCGCGCCAGGTCGGCTTCGCGGTGATCGCCACCACCGTCGTACTGGTGGCCGTGTTCGTACCGATTGCCTTCCTGCAGGGGGATGTCGGTCGTCTGTTTACCGAGTTCGCACTGACCATGGCTGCCGCCGTATCGTTTTCGACCTTCGTCGCACTGTCGCTGTCGCCGATGCTCGCATCCAAGCTGTTGCCCGAACAGGGCGGGCGCTCGCGACTGTCAGCAGCGGTCGACAGCGCCTTCGACAGGGTGCGGGCGGCCTACGATACGGCCCTGCAGGCCGCCCTCCGCCATACCTGGGTCGTCGGCCTGGTATTTGCCGGCATTCTCGGCAGCTCGCTGTGGCTCCTCAACCAGATTCCGGACGAATACACGCCAAAGGAAGACCGCGGCGTGTTCTACCTGATGGTGACCGGTCCGGAAGGTTCTTCCTATGAATACATCTCGACCTACATGACCGAGATCGAGCGGCGCATGATGCCACTGGTCGAGAGCGGCGAGATCAGCCGGCTGCTGGTGCGCGCACCGCGCGCCTTCGGCAATTTCGAGATCTTCAATACCGGTATCGTGATCAATGTACTGACTGACTGGTCGAACCGGCGCTCGGCCTGGGACATTATGGACGACGTGCGCCAGCGGCTCGCCGGCCTGCCGGGTGTGCGTGCCTTTCCGGTCATGCGCCAGGGTTTCGGTGCACGCGTACAAAAGCCGGTGCAGTATGTCATTGGCGGCGGCACCTATGAGGAACTGGCGCAGTGGCGCGACGTACTGGTCAGCAAAATACAGGCAGACAACCCCGGGCTGGTCGGACTTGACTGGGATTACAAGGAAACCAAGCCGCAGTTGCGGGTCATTATCGATTATGACCGGGCCGCCGAACTCGGCGTGACCATCGGCACCATCGGACGGACCCTGGAGACCCTGCTCGGCTCACGCCGCGTGACGACCTATATCGATGCAGGCGAGGAATACGATGTCATCCTGGAAGGCGAGCGCAGTGAACAGCGCACGCCCACCAGTATGGAGAATATCTACGTTCGCTCGCAACGCAGCAGCGAACTCATCCCCCTGTCCAACCTCGTCAGGCTCGAGGAATTCGCCGACTCTATCAAACTCAATCGCTACAACCGGGTACGATCGATCACCCTGTCGGCCAACCTGGAGGAAGGTGTCTCGCTGGGTGATGCCCTCGGCAAACTCAACCAGCTGGTCAGGGAACATCTGCCAGGCGATGTCATCATCGACTACAAGGGACAGTCACGCGACTACCAGTTCAGTGGCGCATCGATCATCTTCACCTTCATGCTCGGCATCGTGGTCGTGTTCCTGGTGCTGGCTGCGCAGTTCGAGAGCTGGATTCACCCGCTGGTCATCATGCTGACCGTGCCGCTGGCCATGGCGGGCGCGCTGCTGGGCCTGTTCGTGACCGGCCAGACGCTCAACATCTACAGCCAGATCGGCCTGATCATGCTGGTCGGTCTCTCCGCCAAGAACGGCATCCTGATCGTGGAATTCGCCAACCAGTTGCGCGACGCCGGCACGGCGTTCCGCGACGCCCTGGTCAGGGCCGCTGAAATCCGCCTGCGGCCGATCGTCATGACCGGCATCACCACGGCCGCCGGCTCGCTCCCGCTGCTGCTGTCGAGTGGCGCCGGCACGGAAACCCGCGTGGTCATCGGCACCGTGATCCTGGCCGGCATCCTGGCCGCGACCTTCTTCACCCTGTTCGTGGTACCGGTGGCCTACGACCTGCTGGCCCGCCATACCGGGTCGCCGCAGCGCGTGCGGCGTCAGCTGGAGCAGGAAATGCCAGCGGGCGGGGAACAGGATGACAGTCGCAAGCGTGTGAAACCTGCCGTGGATGAGTAGCGTCTCTCGACCGGGCATGGCCAGCCTTGGGGCGGCAAGCTCACGCTCATTGCCACGTTTAACTAAAGCGTATAACATGCTGACTATAAAAGAGAAGAATGGGAATTTCGTCAATGCGCAACATCTGCCTGATCACTTTGCTGCTTTTGTACCTCAATCAGGGTGTTGCCGCCGAGATACCTGCCGTGGTCCGGGACTGCCTGGAGCGCAACCTCCCTGAATCCACCTCCGTCCAGGCCATAGAACTGCGTGCCCGGGACCGCACCGGTTACGAGCAAACACTGCAGTCCAACGTCTATCTGAAACGTTACGAAGACGGCCACGCCAGGGTCATGATGCATTTCAACGAACCCGCCGACGTACGCGGCGCACGGTTTCTGATTATCCAGCAGGCGCCGGATAACGAAATGTATATCTATATGCCCGGACTATTCGTTGTGCGCAAGATTACTTCGCGAAACATCTCCAGCTCCGTCCTTGGAACCGATTTTTCCTACGAGGATTTTGAACGCCTGTACGGCATCCTGACCGACGTCAAGGCCAAGCGCTTTGCGGATGATGTGCTTGACGGCAGGCCTGTTTATGTCGTCAACAGTTACCCGGAATCAAGTTCCGACTATGTAAAAATCGCCGCATACATCGATATCGAAACCTGCATCACCCTGAAAATTGATCTTTACGAAAGCGGCTACCAGCTGCGCAAGTCATTGACTGTCGATCCCGCCAAAATCAGGTCGGCAGGTGAAATCAACGTTCCCGGCGAGATCCTGATGCGTGATCTGCGTGATAAAACGGAAACCCTGCTGGTGGTCCAGAATATCAGCGCCGACCTGCCACTGTCAGACACCCTGTTTAATCCCGAGCAGCTGAAAACAGCAGACGTGCCGCCGGTTCCTGCTGATTGATGAATATCGCCGGTGTAATAGCCGATCTGGTTTCAAGGTCAACCAGGCTCAGCCTGAGCCTGATACTGGTGCTTACAGTGCTCGCTGTCACGGCGATCATCGATCCGTTCACCGGCCAGTTGCGCATCAAGATCGACCCCTCTGCCAATCGCTTGCTGTCCGGTGATTCACCTGCAAAGCAGTTCTACGACAAGACACAGCGGATGTTCGGTAGCGAGGAAAACCTCGTCATCACGCTCACCGACAGGGATATCTTCAGGCAGGAGGTACTGGACCGCATAGGTCGGATGACTTCGCGCATAGAAGTCATCAAGGAAGTGCATCATGTCGCCTCACTGGCCAATGTGCTGGACATCCGCACCGTCGATGGTGGCCTTGATATCTCACCCTTTGTTCCGGAACCCGGAGATACCACTGTCGATAGCGAGGATATCCGCAAACGGGTTCTTGCTAACCGCGTCTATGCAGGCAACCTTGTTTCAGCAGCGAGTGATGCCACTGCCCTGGTTGTCCACTTCGATACCATCTCGGACGAGGAATACATCAACGGCGGTATACACGATGCAATTACAAAAATCGTTCAGGAAGAGCGCGGCGACTCCGGGATCTACATGGGTGGCAGCCCCTACTTCAAGGTCGTGATGCTGGACAGCCTGGTCAAGGATCTGGTGTGGACGCCGCCGATCATCACAGTGATCCTGGCGCTGGTACTTGCTGTCTCTTTCCGCACGGTACTCGGTGTCATCGTACCGCTCATCACCGTGGGGATTGGCGTCGTGTTTACCCTGGGCACGATTGCAGCGCTTGATTACTCGCTCAGCATGATATCCATCCTGGTGCCACCCTTGCTGATGATTCTCGGTCTCTCCTACTCTGTACATGTTGTCTCGGAATACCATCAGATCCGGCGTTTGCCCGACTCGCATGCCACGGCGGTGAAAAAGACACTGCAGCATATGACACTGCCGGTGCTCCTGACCGGTCTCACGACGATCGGGGGCTTTATTGCACTCATTGCCAACCCGATCATGGCCATCAAGGAATTCGGCATCTTTGCCGCGATTGGCGTGGTCTATATCACCCTGTTATCCATCACACTGACGCCGGCCCTGATGAAGCTGCTGGATCGGAATCCTGCCACCTGGAAAAGCAGCTGCGAGCCTGGCGGGGTGCCCTGCTTCGACCGTTTCGTCGAGTGGGTGGCGCGCTTCGACCTCCGGCAACGCCTCAGCATTTTCGTCGGTGCCGGTATCCTGTTCCTGCTCGCACTCGCGGGTATGACGCAGATCCAGGTCAGCACGGAAGCGATAACCAACTTTTCGGAAGACACCGAGATACGCACCGGGTTTGAGCTCACCAACGAGAAACTGGGTGGTGCCAATGCCTTTTACATCGTGGTCGAGGGTACCCACCAGGATGTTTTCAAGGAGCCCGCCAATCTGAAGGTTTTGAAAGACCTGCAGACCTGGCTCGGCAACCAGCCGGATATCGGCGGCAGCCTCTCGATTGCCGACTTCCTGATGCAGGTGAACCAGGCATTCCACGAAAATGACCCGGCATTTTACAGTATTCCCGAGAGCAGGCGGCTGATCACGCAACTGCTGTTCCTGAGTTCCAATGACGACCTGGACAGCCTGGTCGACTCGCGTTACCGGACGGCCAATATCATCGTGCGCTCGAAGGTGGTCAATTCAGAGGAAGTCTCCGGATTGATTGACCGCATCAACCAGCGCCTGGGATCCTTCCCCGAACACCTGAAACCGACGGTAACCGGCAACCCGGTACTCATTTCCGAGACGCTCACGGACATCATTTCCGGTCAGGCCATGAGCGTGGGCATCGCACTGATCTTTGTGTACGGCATCCTGTCCATCATGTTCATGTCCAGCCGCATCGGACTGGTTGCCCTGCTGCCCAACCTGATACCGGTGGCCGTGTATTTCGGATCGCTGGGTTTTTTCGGCATCAGCCTGAACCCCAGCACCAGCCTGATTGCGCCCATGGTGCTCGGCATCGCCATCGATGACACCATCCATTACTTCTCGCGCTTCAACAGCGAAGTGCGCCGCCACGCCAATGACATCAAGGCCACCCTGCTGGCGATGAAGTCGGTGGGCAGGCCGGTCACGTTTACCTCGGTCGGCCTGTGCCTCGGCTTCCTGGTGCTGATGACCAGTGATTTGCGCATGCAGGTCAATGTCGGTCTCATGGCCTCCTATGCACTCGCCATCGCCTGGCTGTGCGACTTCCTGTTAACCCCTGCGCTCTGTGCCAGTGTCCGCTTCACCACCCTGTGGGATGCACTGACGCTCGATCTCGGCGAGAACCCGCAGGAGTCCATTCCGTTATTGAAGGGCCTCCGGGCCTCGCAGGCCAGGATCGTGGCACTGATGGCCACGGTTATCGAGGTGCCCGCCGGCAAACGCATCATCCAGGACGGGGAAACCGGTGAGGAAATGTACGTTGTCATCGATGGCACCCTCAGAACCTCGGTCATGAGCAAGGATCGCCAGGTTGAACTTGGCACGCATGAGCGCGGCGACGTGATTGGCGAGGCCGGTTTGTTCAATGAAAAACGCACCGCCGATGTGGATGTCGTTACCGACAGCCGGCTGCTGCGCCTGACGCAGCGCAACCTCGACCGTCTCAGCCGGCGTTACCCCTATATCGCCACCAAGGTGTTCAGGAATCTGAACAAGGTCATGGCCACCCGGTTATCGAAGACCACACACCGGCTTACCTGATACCGGCAAAGAGTGCAGCGGCCTGCAGTGCATGCCCCGGACGATGAATACCTGTCAAGCGATAATCGAAACCCGTTACAGGGTCATTTCGAGGTATGGGTAAAGACGCCATCCCAGCCTTCACCGACACCCTTTGACTGCAGGGTCGTGATGCGCTCCAGGTAGAGCCGGTAAAATCGATCTTCCGGCTCGGCGGCCTGCAGGACCTTAAAGCCTGTCCTGGCCTTGTCCCAGTTGCCTGCAAAGTAGAAATCCAGCGCCTCGTTGCTCGCCCTGATCTCGGCCGCCTTTTCGTCGGAGATACCGCCATGTGTACCTACCGGCTCATAAATGGTCACCGGTTCATGCTTGCCCTTGACCCTGACCCGGTCGAGGCAGCGCAGTGCCATGCCTTTCAGGTTGGCGGCCGTGGTCTCGCTGACGATCAGGCGCACGCCATAGTATTTCGTCAGCCCCTCCAGGCGCGAACCCAGGTTCACCGCATCGCCGATCACGGTATAGGCACGCCGGTATTCCGAGCCCATGTCGCCGACATTCATCATGCCGGTATTGATACCGATTCCGACATTCACGGCCGGCCAGCCGCGCTCCCTGAGTTCATTCTGTATACCGTCCAGTGTACCGAGCATGGCTAGCGCGGCCTCCACCGCATGCTGGCTGTGTCCGGGATCCCGCACCGGCGCCCCCCAGAAGGCCATGATCATGTCGCCGACATATTTGTCGATGGTGCCGCGCTTCTCGAAGATGATGCGCGTCATGGGCGTAAAGAAATAATTCAGCAGTTTCTTCAGTTCATCGGCGGCAAGTGACTCGGAGATGGTCGTGAAGCTGCGTATATCACAGAACAACACCGACATTTCCCGGCTCTCCCCATCCACGGAAAAATGCTGGTCCGGATGACGGCTCATCTCGTCGACGATCTCCGGCGGCACATACTGACCGAAGACGGTCTTGAGTTTCCTGCGCGCGGTGGCCTCGGTCAGGTACTGCGCCAGCAGGCCGACGAACAGGGCGATCGGCAGTTGCACCAGCACCGGCGTCGCCAGCGGCAGCCACACATCGTGCACGTTGAAGGTGTTCTGTACACCCGCGACATACAGGCCGGTCAGCAGCAGGGCCAGCGGTACTGCGATACTGGCAGACAGCAGATAGATGCCGGTTCCCAGCACCAGGCCGATCAGCAACAGGATACCGGCCGTGACCGCGCTATCTGCCGGCCGGAGGCTGCGATCGGTCAGCATGTTGGCAAAGGCCGTCGCGGCGATCTCGACACCGCTCAGGTCCACACCGTGTTCATTCGTGACCACGGTGAAGAAGCGGTCCGGCTGGCCCGGATCATAGAGATCGGACAGTCCGACAAACACCACCTTGTTGTTGAAATCCAGTTCAGCGGATGACAGCTTCGCGTCCGCGCTGCCGAGCACGGCATTGAAGGGGATGTTCGGGATGCTGCCGGGCGGTCCGTAGAAATTCAGGTAGCGGTTATCGGCGCCGGCATAGAGCACGGTCAGGCCCGTGAGCAGGCGCTGTTCATCTTCTGCCAGCATTTTCCGGGCCCAGTCACCGGCCAGTTGCTCATGCACCCTGGCGCCCAGTCCGGGATCATTGACAAAGGCACTGCGCAGCGTCTGCATTAGCTGTTTCACCTGAGCGGCTCGCCCCACTGGGTTACTATCATGTGGCAGGTCCTC
>Ga0265303_10001155_pt1 | contig 15961 bp, 13 predicted proteins | sample Helome_2_FD_192494 | JGI IMG/M metagenome (GOLD analysis project Ga0265303, IMG submission 192494) | Marine sediment microbial communities from subtidal zone of North Sea - Hel_20160317 (Illumina Assembly) | ecosystem: Environmental > Aquatic > Marine > Subtidal zone > Sediment ... | reverse complement strand
TCAAAATATGTTAAAAATCAAAAAATCAAAAAATCAAAAAATCAAAAAATCAAAAAATCAAAAGACACATTACAGGATTAAGAATTATGCGTTATCTGATACGATTTTTATGGGCTATTTTGGTTTTATTTTTACTTACCTTTACTGTAAAAAACACTGAAACAATCGTACTTAGATATTATTTTAATTATGAATGGCAAGCGCCACTTATTTTGATATTGTTATTTTTTCTTGTTGTTGGTGTAGCGGTAGGTATTTCATGTTGTGTAAGTACAATTTTTAAGCAGCGGCGTGAAAATAGTATACTCAGAAAAAAGTGTTTAGTTTTAGATAGAGATAGATATAAAGAATCACATGATAATGGATCATAAGTTTTTTAATTACAATATATATAACCATGCCACTACTTGATTGGCAAAAATTGAGTAAATAAAATTTATTATATGAAAGATCCACGTATTATAGTTGCACTTGATTTTCCAAGTACAGAGCAAGCATTACTTCTTGTAAGTAAGCTGGATCCATCGCTGTGTCGAGTAAAAATAGGGAAAGAACTTTTTACAGTTGCTGGGCCGACAATAGTAGAAAAACTTGTAAATAAGGGCTTTGATATTTTCCTTGATTTAAAATTTCATGATATTCCAAATACAGTTGCCAATGCGTGTAAAGCAGCGGCAGATTTGGGGGTATGGATGATAAATGTACACGCGCTAGGTGGAAAAAAAATGCTTGTTGCAGCAAGAGAGGCATTGCCATTAGGAAGGATTAAACTTATTGCGGTAACATTACTTACAAGTATTGGTCCTGAAGATCTAGAAAGCATTGGTTTAGATAATGAACCTAGGAATGTGGTGCAGAAATTAGCGTCGCTTACACATAGTTGTGGGTTAGACGGAGTAGTATGCTCTCCATTGGAGGCTAGTCAGCTCAGACAAACAATGGGCACTGATTTTTGTTTAGTTACACCGGGAATTCGTCCAATTGACACTTCGACAGACGATCAGAACCGTATAGCAACACCACAAATGGCGATACAAAATGGTGCTGATTATTTAGTCATAGGTAGACCAATTACTCAGGCAGCTGATCCGCTGCTAATGTTGCATCGTTTGAACCAAGAAATTGAAGCACAATTAATCATAGATTAATTTTTAGATGTTCTATGTTTAAGTGTGCAGATTATATCTATTTAGAGTGCGCTCATAAGCTTGACATAGCGCATTAAACCTCATAAAATCAGTGGTTATCTTGGTCGCGGGAATAATACTTGGCCAACTAAAAATATACCATACCAGAAACTTCTGATGTTTTTTTTATGGACGGCGATATCGCCGTTTTAGTTTTTTTAGGGAACTATAAATGCGGAACTGCAATGCCGACAATTAGTCAGTTAGTACGTAAGCCTCGCTTAGCAAGACATATAAAAAGTAAGGTTCCAGCGCTAGGAAATAGCCCACAAAAAAGAGGGGTTTGTACTCGGGTCTATACAACTACGCCAAAAAAGCCAAATTCGGCCTTACGTAAAGTGGCTAGAGTTCGCCTAACTAATGGCTTTGAGGTTTCTAGTTACATTGGTGGAGAAGGGCATAATTTGCAGGAGCATTCGGTAGTATTAATACGCGGAGGTCGAGTTAAAGATTTGCCTGGTGTCCGTTACCATACAATACGCGGTAGTCTGGATACTGCTGGTGTGAAAGATAGAAAGCAAAGTCGCTCTAAGTACGGGGCAAAGAAACCAAAATCAGCTTAAGAGAAGTAATCTGAATTGATTGTTAGGTGCTGGTTTAAAAATTTATAGATAGAAATTCAAGCTTATATCTAAACTGAGGTTAGAGAATGCCAAGAAGGAGAGAGGTTCCGAAACGTGAAATTTTGCCGGACCCAAAATACCATAATACAGAGGTATCAAAGTTCGTAAACGTTTTGATGACAGGCGGAAAAAAATCTGTTGCGGAACGGATTATTTACGGTGCTATGAGTCAGATTGAGAAAAAGACTGGTAAAGACCCGATAGAAGTATTTACGCAGGCATTATCTAATGTCCGTCCCATGGTGGAAGTAAAAAGTAGGCGTGTGGGTGGAGCTAATTATCAGGTTCCGGTTGAAGTGAGATCGATCCGGCGGAATGCCTTAGCTATGCGTTGGCTGCGCGAAGCTGCACGTAAGCGGAGTGAAAAGTCAATGGGGGCACGTCTTGCAGGGGAGTTATCTGAAGCAGCAGAGGGTCGTGGTGGAGCGGTTAAGAAAAGGGAAGAAGTGCACCGTATGGCTGAATCGAATAAGGCATTTGCACATTACAGATTTTGATAACTAATTTTTAGAGAAAAGTATTAAGAATAAATGAATAAGAAGTTTACGTTTGATTCATAGTGAACTTGTAAAGTTACTTAGATAGTCATTATTTCTTTGTTCTTTATACCATTTACGCATTCTTGATATTAAATGAGTTCATATTAAGGCTAGAATACTGTGCCAAGAAAAACATCAATTGAAAAATACCGGAATATAGGGGTTATGGCACATATAGATGCCGGAAAGACCACTACTACTGAGCGTATTTTATTCTATACAGGTATATCTCACAAAATTGGTGAGGTACATGATGGCGCTGCTGTCATGGATTGGATGGAGCAAGAGCAAGAGCGTGGTATTACCATTACTTCAGCTGCTACTACATGCTTCTGGAATGGGATGAATAATGATTATCCGGATCATCGGATCAACATTATTGATACTCCAGGGCACGTTGATTTTACTATTGAGGTAGAACGGTCTTTACGTGTTTTGGATGGAGCTTGTACTGTGTTTTGTGCGGTTGGTGGAGTACAGCCTCAGACTGAAACTGTTTGGCGTCAGGCCAACAAATATCAAGTACCGCGTCTTGCATTTGTCAATAAAATGGATCGTGCCGGTGCTAATTTCATGCGTGTTCATGAACAGATGCAGTCGCGGCTAAAAGCGCATCCGGTACCTATCCAACTGCCCATCGGAGCAGAGGATAAATTTGAAGGTGTTATTGATTTAGTTAAGATGAAAGCTATTTATTGGGATGATGCAACTCGAGGAATGAAATTTGAGGAGCGTGATATCCCAGATAGCTTGTTGGAAGATGCAAAGACTTGGCGCGAAAAGATGCTAGAGACTGCTGCTGAGGCAAATGAAGAGCTGATGAATAAGTATCTTGAAGAAGGCGATTTGCCTATTGAAGATATAAAAAAAGGGCTACGAATTCGCACCATCAATAATGAAATAGTGCCAATGCTGTGTGGCACTGCTTTTAAAAATAAGGGTGTTCAGGCTATGTTGGATGCTGTAATTGATTATATGCCCTCACCAGTAGATATAAAGGCTGTGACCGGGGAAAAAGAGAGTGGTGAAGTAGCGGAGCGGCAGGCGGATGACAAGGAGCCGTTCGCTGGTTTAGCGTTTAAAATTGCAACTGATCCTTTTGTTGGGCAGCTGATTTTTTTCCGTGTTTACTCTGGTGTTGTTACTACTGGAGATACTATTTACAACCCAATAAAAGGAAGGAAAGAACGAATTGGACGTTTATTGCAAATGCATGCAAATAATCGTGAAGAAATTAAAGAAGTACGTGCTGGTGATATAGCTGCTGCAGTTGGTTTGAAAGAGGCTGTTACAGGGGACACGCTATGTGATCCAAGTAAGGCTATTACGTTAGAAAAAATGGTATTTCCTGAACCTGTAATTCATGTTGCTGTAGAACCAAAAACAAAAATGGATCAAGAAAAAATGGGTCTTGCGCTGAATAGGTTGGCACAGGAAGATCCTTCTTTTCGGGTACGTACTGATGAAGAATCTGGTCAAACTATCATCTCTGGAATGGGCGAGTTACATTTAGAGATTATTGTTGAGCGCATGAAACGAGAATTTAGCGTAGAAGCAAATGTAGGTGCGCCACAAGTAGCTTATCGTGAAGCAATCAAGAAAACGGTTGAAGTTGAAGGTAAATTTGTTAAGCAATCTGGTGGCCGTGGGCAGTATGGACATGTCTGGCTCAAAATGGAGCCAAATGAAGCTGGAAAAGGGTTTGAATTTATCGATTTAATAAAAGGTGGAGCTGTTCCGCGCGAATATATTCCAGCCGTAGAAAAAGGTTTGAATGATACTCTGCCAAATGGTGTGCTGGCGGGATTCCCTGTAGTAGATGTTAAGGTTACATTATTCGATGGATCCTTCCATGATGTAGATTCAAATGAAAATGCATTTAAAATGGCTGCTTCAATGGCATTTAAGGACGGTATGAGGAAAGCCAATCCGGCTTTACTTGAGCCAATGATGTCAGTAGAAGTGGAGACTCCGGCAGATTTTATGGGTAACGTGGTAGGCGATTTATCTTCTCGTCGAGGAATGATTCAAGGAATGGAAGATCTCCCTGGTCTCAAGGTAGTAAGAGCGGAAGTTCCGCTAGCAGAAATGTTTGGATATTCTACTTCACTTCGCTCAGCAACTCAGGGACGTGCTACATACACTATGGAATTTAAACATTATGCAGAGGCGCCAAAGAGTGTGGCCGAAGCAATCATCAATAAAAAGTAGAAGTCGTTAAGAAAAGGAAACAATCATGTCAAAAAGCAAATTTGAGCGGACGAAGCCGCATGTAAACGTAGGCACGATTGGTCATGTAGACCACGGTAAAACTACCTTGACGGCTGCAGTCACGATGGTATTGGCAAAGAAGTTTGGTGGTGAGTCAAGGAGCTTTGCTCAGATTGATTCTGCGCCGGAAGAGAAGGCGCGTGGGATTACTATCAATACTTCCCATGTCGAATACGAAACTGAAACACGCCATTATGCTCATGTTGATTGTCCTGGGCATGCTGACTATGTTAAGAACATGATTACCGGTGCAGCGCAAATGGATGGTGCCATTCTGGTTGTATCTGCCGCGGATGGTCCCATGCCGCAGACACGTGAACACATTCTGTTGGCACGCCAGGTAGGTGTGCCCTACATTGTTGTCTATATGAATAAAGCTGACATGGTAGATGATGCTGAGCTGCTAGAGTTGGTTGAAATGGAAATACGTGAGTTATTGACCAAATATAATTTTCCTGGTGATGATACCCCGATCGTTGTTGGTTCTGCCCTAAAGGCCCTCGAGGGAGACCAGAGTGACATTGGCGAGCCTTCTATACATAAGTTAGCAGATGCGTTGGATAGCCACATTCCTGAGCCAGAACGTGCAATAGATGGTGACTTTATTATGCCGGTAGAAGATGTATTTTCTATTTCTGGACGTGGTACGGTTGTTACTGGTCGGGTCGAGCGTGGTGTTGTTAAGGTAGGTGAGGAGCTTGAGATTGTTGGTTTAAAACCCACGACCAAGACCGTTTGTACTGGTGTGGAAATGTTTAGGAAACTACTTGATCAAGGCCAGGCGGGTGACAACGTTGGTGTGCTGTTGCGTGGGACCAAACGCGAGGAAGTCGAACGTGGTCAGGTATTAGCCAAGCCTGGTTCTATTACTCCACATACAAAATTTACTGCCGAAATTTATGTTTTGAGTAAAGAAGAAGGTGGGCGTCATACTCCGTTTTTTCAGGGTTATCGCCCACAGTTTTACTTCCGTACTACAGATGTAACTGGTGCAGTTGAGTTGCCGGCAGGAACGGAAATGATAATGCCTGGGGATAATGTGTCGGTGACGGTTAGTTTGATAGCGCCGATTGCAATGGAAGAGGGTTTGCGTTTTGCTATTCGTGAGGGTGGTAGAACTGTTGGTGCAGGTGTAGTGGCAAAAATTATTGAGTAATAACGATAAGTGGAATAGGAAATCAAGCCTGGGGGTTGAAGTTTTGTGTGCTCATAATTTTAGTTTGTCAGGATCACCAGATTTTTGGCTCTTATTAGTTCCTAGTCCATGAGGGAAAGTATAGGCCAGTAGCTCAATTGGCAGAGCGTCGGTCTCCAAAACCGAAGGTTGGGGGTTCGATGCCCTCCTGGCCTGCCAAACAAGGGTTTTAGTGAAAAGAATGGTTGAATGTTGCAGTGTATCCTGGTGGACACTGAGTATTTAATGTAATAAATGCAAGATGCTACAACAGTTCATCATACAGAATCTATGATTTGCGTAAATCTGTTTTTGTGTGACTTTTTTAATTTATGAGTATTACGAGCGGAGTGGGATAGAGTGGATAAGATCAAACTCGGGTTCGCGCTTCTGCTATTGGCAGCAGGTATTGCTGGGTTTTATTACCTGCGTGATAGTGCCATGGTGATTCGTGTGGTTTCGGTACTATTAGGTTTTATTTTGGCTGCTACAGTAGCTTGGTTTACCATTCAAGGTAAGCAGTTTTATGCTTTTAGCAGGGAATCTTCAGAAGAAACAAAGAAAGTAGTATGGCCTAATAGAAAGGAAACAGTTCAGATGACCGGCCTTGTATTTGCTTTCGTTGTGGTAATGGCAATATTCTTATGGATGGTAGATGCCGGATTGTTATTGCTGGTTAAGTCCGTAATGGGACGTGGAGAAGGTGATGGATAAAAAATGGTTTGTAGTCCACGCCTATTCAGGCTTTGAGAAAAGTATTCAACGTGCCTTACAAGATCGGATTAATCGGGCTGGCATGCAAGATAAATTTGGACAGATACTAGTTCCAGTAGAAGAAGTAGTAGAAATGAAAGGTGGCCAGAAAAATCTTAGTGAGAGGAAATTCTTTCCAGGCTATGTATTGGTAGAGATGGAGATGACTGACGAAACATGGCATCTTGTTAATAACACTGCCAAAGTTACGGGTTTTGTAGGCGGGTCAGCTATGAAACCGACACCTATTAGTGTAAAGGAAGTGCAGAATATTCTTAGACAGATTCAGGAAGGCGTAGAAAAACCAAGGCCTAAAATATTATTTGAGAATGGAGAAGCAGTACGGGTCAAGGAAGGTCCATTTACAGACTTCCATGGTAATGTGGAAGATGTGAATTATGATAAAAGTAAGCTTAGAGTATCGGTTTCAATTTTTGGCCGTCCTACACCGGTAGAATTGGACTTTAGCCAGGTTGAAAAAGCATAATTTGATTATTACAAGGGCACGGATATGGTTCATGTGCGCTTAACAGGAGAGTTATTGTGGCAAAAAAGATAGTTGGTTATATCAAGCTGCAAGTACCAGCAGGAAAGGCAAATCCAAGTCCACCTATTGGTCCTGCGCTTGGTCAGCGCGGGTTAAACATTATGGAATTTTGTAAAGCATTTAATGCGGCCACTCAGAAAATGGAAGCAGGACTTCCGGTACCAGTTGTAATTACTGCTTACGCTGACAAGAGTTTCACGTACATCATGAAAACAACGCCAGCGGCAGTATTAATTAAGAAAACAGCTGGAGTGGCAAAAGGAAGCTCTACGCCACATAGTGAAAAGGTCGGTAAGCTGACAAGGGCGCAGTTAGAAGAAATTGCAAAGGCAAAGATGCCTGATTTGACAGCTGCTGACACTAATGCAGCAGTGCGTACTATTGCAGGAAGTGCTCGTAGTATGGGTATAGAGGTTGAGGGTTTATAAATATGGGACACGTATCTAAACGGTTTAAAGAAATTTCTGGAAAGGCAGATCGTCGGAAGGTTTATTCTTTGCTGGAAGCGCTAGAAATAGTCAAAGAAACAGCTACAGCAAAATTTGATGAATCAGTTGATATAGCTGTTAATTTAGGAATTGATGCAAAAAAATCAGATCAGACTGTGCGTGGTTCTGTGGTGCTGCCAGCAGGTACTGGTAAAACTATACGTGTAGCTGTATTTGCACAAGGCGACAAAGCTGAGGGTGCTCTTGCTGCTGGTGCCGATATTGTTGGATTTGAGGACTTAGCTGAAAAAGTGAAGGCAGGAAAAATTGATTTTGACGTAGTAATCGCAAGTCCTGATGCCATGCGTATCGTTGGGCAGCTGGGACAAATACTTGGGCCGCGTGGTCTAATGCCTAATCCTAAAGTGGGTACAGTAACTCCTGATGTAGCAGGTGCAGTTAAAAATGCAAAGGCTGGACAAGTTCAGTATCGTGCGGATAAGGCTGGAATTATTCAATGTACGATAGGCCGTGCATCATTTGGTTTAGATGAACTAAAACAGAACGCGTTAGCGTTAGTGGAGGCACTTAATAAGTCAAAACCAGCAGCATCAAAGGGTGTTTATCTGAGAAAAATGGCAGTATCAAGCACTATGGGTATTGGGGTGCGGGTGGATCAGGCTAGTTTGACACAGTAATAAGAATTATTATTTAGATTTATTACAAGGCTTTGGGCCATTAGGCAGATATATTTGATTTACCTAATGGGCTATCAAAGACCGTTGGGGTTTTTAAGTAGGTGGAAATTACTTGGAAGCTTAATTGTAAAAGGGAACAGAGAAGCTTTAAATTGAGGAGTATTGTAGTTCAACTCAAGTTTTAGGCTGTCTGTTGCTTATAGCACCCAACGTAGATGGCGTATTTGAAAACAGGAATTTGATTTTCTCCTGATTTAAGGTCGCCGATTTACGGTGTAGGAATGAGGTTGCAAGGTTTCTCTTGTAACAAGAAGCTCTACGCTGAATATAACTGATGGAGAATGTACCTTGAGTCTTAACCTTGAAGAAAAAAAGGCAGTAGTTGCTGAAGTTGGTACTCAGGTAGCAAAAGCTCAGGCTATTATTGTTGCAGAGTATAGAGGTTTAGAGGTTGGACATATGACTCGGCTGCGAACAAATGCGCGCCAATCTGGGGTCTATTTCCGGGTTCTAAAAAACTCTCTTGCGCGGCGTGTGGTCGAAGATACTCCATTTGCTGAGCTTTCAAAGCACATGGTTGGCCCGTTAGCTTATAGTATTGGGGACGATCCTGTAGCTACAGCAAAGGTATTGCATGAGTTTGCAAAAGATAATGATAAGCTCGTGATTAAAGCTGGAGCTATGCCTAATTTACTGATGTCTCATAAGGATATTGCGACTCTGGCCACCATGCTGAGTCGTGAAGAACTTCTTGCGAAGCTATTAGGCACTATGCAAGCACCAATTGTTAAATTTGTTAGAACGCTTAACGAAGTGCCAACAAAATTTACGCGTGGCCTTGCAGCTGTACGTGATCAAAAATAGGTTGTTTGATTTCGTTTCAGGGGGTTCAACTTACAGATTCTAAACTATGATCAAACTGAAAATTTATATTTATTAGGAGAAAATTATGGCTGTTGCCAAAGCAGAAATTCTAGATTTAATTTCTAATATGACCGTGCTGGAATTATCAGAACTAATTAAGGATATGGAAGAAAAATTCGGTGTTTCTGCAACTGCATCTGCAGTTGCAGTTGCTGCGCCCGCTGCTTCTGCTGAAAAAGCAGAAGAGAAAAGCGAATTTTCTGTAATATTATCCGCAGTTGGCGAGAGCAAGGTTAACGTAATTAAAGTTGTACGTACTGTTACTGGCTTGGGTTTAAAAGAAGCCAAGGACTTGGTGGATGGCGCACCTAAAGCAGTGAAAGAAGGAGTTTCCAAAGAGGATGCAGAAGCCATACAGAAGCAACTAACTGAGGCTGGTGCAACTTGTGAACTTAAGTAATATGGTTTTGAAAGAATAGGCATGGCGACACAGAATGTGTCGCTAGCGCTGTCTTTAGTTCCATAATTTTTTAGTATCACTAAATGCATAACACAGTAGTCAGAAGCTTAAACTTTGTTTTCTGCTCCCCCGGAGAAATTCTATGAGCTATTCATTTACCGAGAAAAAGCGTATTCGCAAAAGTTTTGCAAAACGTGCAAGTGTTTTACCAATTCCATTTTTACTTGCTACTCAACTTGAGTCTTACGCAGCTTTTTTACAAGAGAATATCCCTGCGTCTGAAAGGGAAAATCGTGGATTACAAGCAGCATTCACTTCAATTTTTCCAATTGAAAGTCATTCTAAAAATGCTCGTCTTGACTTCGTTAGCTATGTACTTGGCGCTCCTCCATTTGATGTTAAGGAATGTCAGCAACGCGGTCTTACGTATGCTTCGCCATTACGTGCTAAAGCACGATTAACTATTATGGATAAAGAAGCTTCCAAGCCAACTGCAAAGGAAGTGAGAGAACAGATAGTCTATATGGGGGAAATTCCATTGATGACTAATACTGGTTCGTTTGTTATTAACGGTACTGAACGTGTGATTGTGTCCCAACTGCACCGTTCACCTGGAGTATTCTTTGAGCATGATCGGGGAAAAACACACTCGTCGGGGAAACTGTTGTTTTCAGCACGAATCATTCCATATAGAGGCTCATGGCTTGATTTTGAATTTGATCCTAAAGATTATCTTTATTTCCGAGTAGATCGTCGTCGTAAAATGCCTATTACAGTGCTTTTAAAAGCTTTAGGCTATACGTCTGAGCAAATTCTTGCTGGGTTTTTTGCATTTGATGTATTTCATATTTCCAAAAAGAACATTAAGTTTGAATTGGTTCCAGAGCGCTTACGTGGTGATGTGGCTCGCCTTGATATTGTTACTAAAAGTGGAAAAGTAATCGTTCAAAAAGATAAGCGTATAACTGCTAAGCATACTCGTGAATTGGAACAAGCAGGGATAGACAAACTTTCAGTACCAGAGGATTTTCTGCTGGGGCGAGTACTAGGACACAATGTATTGGATCAGGAAACAGGAGAGATTATAGCGCTGGCTAACGATGAAATTACTGAGGAGCTTATTGCTAAATTTCGTGAAGCTAGCATTGAAAAACTTTACACTATTTATACAAATGATCTTGATCAAGGTGCATATATATCACAGACTTTGAGGATAGATGAAACAACTGACCAGTTAACCGCTCAGGTGGCAATTTACAGAATGATGCGTCCTGGCGAGCCACCTACTGAAGATGCGGTTAAGGCGCTATTTAATGGACTGTTTTACGCACCTGAGCGCTATGACTTATCAGCTGTGGGACGAATGAAGTTTAATCGCCGAGTAGGTAAAACTGAATTGACTGGCCCCACTACTTTGTCGAATGAAGACATTATTGCAATAATAATGATTCTGGTAGAACTTAGGAATGGCCGTGGTGAGGTTGATGATATTGACCACCTAGGTAATCGTCGTGTTCGTTATGTAGGGGAATTAGCAGAAAATCAATTTCGTTCCGGCCTTATTAGGGTTGAAAGGGCTGTAAAAGAGCGTTTAAGTCAGGCTGAATCAGACAACCTGATGCCACATGATTTAATTAATGCAAAACCAGTTTCAGCAGCAGTACGTGAATTTTTTGGCTCTAGTCAGTTATCTCAATTTATGGATCAGACTAATCCTCTTTCTGAAATTACACATAAGCGCCGCGTATCTGCTCTAGGGCCTGGAGGTTTAACACGTGAAAGGGCAGGATTTGAAGTGCGAGATGTTCACCCAACTCACTATGGCAGAGTATGTCCGATTGAAACTCCAGAGGGGCCAAATATTGGTCTTATAAATTCACTTGCTTTATATGCACGCACTAATCAGTATGGGTTTTTAGAAACACCATATCGTAAAGTAAAAAATAAAAAAGTTACTGATGAGATTAATTATCTGTCGGCTATTGAGGAAGGCAGATATGTAATCGCTCAAGCAAATGCGCAGCTAGATCGTCATAGCAAATTTATTAAGGATATTGTTTCTTGTCGTCATAAGAATGAATTCACACTGGCAGCACCAGACCGCATCGAATATATGGACGTAGCTCCAGCACAGATCGTTTCAGTTGCAGCTTCACTAATTCCATTTTTAGAGCATGATGATGCTAATCGTGCTTTGATGGGATCAAATATGCAACGCCAGGCAGTGCCATGTTTACGCGCTGAAAAATCACTTGTTGGCACAGGGATAGAGCGGGTAGTGGCAATTGATTCTGGTACTGCAGTAATGGCAGGTCGTGCAGGAATAGTAGATTATGTTGATGCGGGGCGTATTGTTGTACGAGTGCATGATACTGAAACACGAGTTGGTGAAGTGGGTGTCGATATTTACAACCTAACAAAATATACTCGTTCTAATCAGAATACAAATATCAATCAGCGCCCTTTAGTTAAGGAAGGTGATGTAATTGCTGCTGGTGACGTAGTTGCAGATGGCGCTTCTACAGATATGGGTGAGTTAGCGTTGGGTCAGAATATGTTGGTAGCATTCATGCCGTGGAATGGTTACAACTTTGAAGACTCAATTTTGATCTCTGAACGTATTGTTTCTGAAGATCGGTTTACATCAATTCATATTGAAGAGCTTGTAGTAGTAAGCCGTGATACAAAATTAGGCACAGAGGAAATTACCGGAGATATATCGAATCTATCGGAAGTGCAGCTTGGACGTTTGGATGACTCCGGCATCATATATATTGGTGCTGAAGTCGAGGCTGGTGACGTACTAGTAGGGAAGGTTACTCCAAAGGGAGAAATTCAACTAACTCCAGAAGAAAAGCTCTTGCGTGCAATCTTTGGTGAAAAAGCCTCAGATGTAAAGGATACGTCCTTACGTGTTCCATCAGGGATCTCCGGTACAGTAATTGATGTGCAGGTATTTACCCGTGAAGGGATAGAGCGTGATAAACGTGCTCAGCAGATTATTGATGATGAACTAAATCGCTATAAGAAAGATCTTGTTGATCAGATGCGTATTGTAGAATCTGACACGTTTGAGCGAATTGAGCGTCTACTTAAGGGTAAGGTGGCAACAGGTGGGCCAAATAAACTTTCAAAAGGTTCGCGTATTACCAAGGAATATCTTGATGGTATAGACCCACATTCCTGGTTTGATATCCGTTTATCTAATGAAGATGCAAGCGTCCAGCTAGAGCAGATAAAAGAAGGTCTTATCCAGAAACGAAATGTTTTTGATGCTTCTTTCGAGGAAAAGAAAAAGAAACTTACTCAAGGTGACGAATTGCCACCTGGGGTACAAAAAATGGTGAAAGTCTATATTGCTGTGAGGAGACGGTTGCAGCCCGGAGATAAAATGGCCGGTCGCCATGGAAATAAAGGGGTAATTTCAAAGATCGTTCCGGTTGAGGATATGCCTTATATGGCAGATGGAACTCCTGTTGATGTAGTACTAAATCCTCTTGGTGTGCCATCTCGTATGAATGTAGGACAGATTCTAGAGATCCATCTTGGATGGGCTGCAAAAGGGTTGGGTCTAAAAATTGGTAATATGCTTCAAGCCCAAAGTAAGGCTACTGAGATTAAAAAATTTATTAATAAAATATATAACAGTAGCGGTAAGCAGGAAGATATTTCTTCACTTACTGATGCAGAGGTCCTGGAATTAGCAGGAAATCTCAAAGATGGCGTACCTTTTGCAACTCCAGTATTTGATGGCGCTACAGAGCATGAAATTAAAGATATGCTTAAGCTAGCCGACTTGCCATTATCAGGTCAGATTACATTATACGACGGTAGGACCGGAGAGGCTTTTGATCGTCTTGTGACAGTTGGTTACATGCATGTTCTGAAACTACACCATCTAGTGGATGACAAAATGCATGCGCGTTCCACGGGTCCTTACAGTTTGGTAACTCAGCAGCCGCTGGGAGGTAAGGCTCAGTTTGGTGGCCAACGATTTGGTGAAATGGAAGTGTGGGCATTAGAGGCTTATGGCGCTGCTTATACTTTGCAGGAAATGTTGACTGTTAAGTCCGATGATGTGAACGGGCGTACTAAAATATATGAAAGTATTGTGAAGGGTGACCACAAGATTGATGCTGGCATGCCTGAGTCATTTAATGTGTTGGTAAAAGAAATTCGTTCACTTGGAATGGATATCGACCTGGATCGGCATTAACAATGTTTGTCGAAGTTTTTTGTATTGACCCCCTGAAAATAACAGGAGTGACAAATGAAAGCGCTACTCGATTTATTTAAGCAAGTTACTCATAAAGAAGAGTTTGACTCAATCAAAGTTGGACTTGCTTCGCCAGAAAAAATACGTTCTTGGTCTTATGGAGAAGTTAAGAAACCAGAAACTATAAACTATCGTACCTTTAAACCAGAACGGGACGGTTTATTCTGCGCTAAAATTTTTGGTCCAGTAAAAGATTATGAGTGTTTGTGCGGGAAGTACAAGCGCCTGAAGCACCGAGGTGTAATTTGTGAAAAATGTGGTGTTGAGGTTACTTTATCAAAGGTGCGGCGTGAACGTATGGGGCATATACAGTTAGCTTCGCCAGTTGCACACATTTGGTTTCTGAAATCTTTACCATCTCGGCTAGGTATGGTTCTAGATATGACTTTGCGTGATATTGAACGGGTTCTTTACTTTGAGGCCTATGTAGTAACTGATCCCGGGATGACGCCGCTTGCACGATGCCAGTTGCTGACTGACGATGACTATCGTGCCAAGATGGAAGAATACGGTGATGAGTTTAATGCCAGCATGGGTGCAGAAGGTATTCGTGATTTATTAAGTAGTCTAAATATCAATATTGAAATTGATAATTTGCGACGTGATATGGGAGCAACTAGTTCAGAAACTAAGATAAAGAAACTTTCAAAACGCTTAAAAATATTAGAGGCATTTAACAAGTCAGGTATTAAACCAGAGTGGATGGTATTTACAGTATTACCGGCTTTACCGCCTGAATTACGCCCACTTGTACCGCTTGACGGTGGTCGTTTTGCTACATCTGATCTAAATGATTTATATCGTAGAGTAATTAATCGTAACAATCGTTTGAAGCGTTTGCTTGAGCTTAAGGCACCTGAAATAATTGTACGTAATGAAAAGCGAATGCTTCAAGAAGCTGTAGATTCTTTACTAGATAATGGGCGACGAGGCAAAGCAATGACGGGTGCGAACAAGCGTCCGTTAAAATCACTTGCTGATATGATAAAGGGAAAGGGTGGACGTTTTCGTCAGAATCTACTTGGTAAAAGAGTTGACTATTCAGGACGCTCAGTAATTGTGGTTGGGCCGCAGCTTAAACTCCATCAGTGTGGATTACCAAAAAAGATGGCATTGGAATTATTTAAACCATTTATTTTTAGTAAATTGGAAATAATGGGTATAGCTAGTACTATCAAAGCGGCTAAAAGAGAAGTTGAAAATGAAACTCCAGTTGTATGGGATATTCTGGAAGATGTTATCCGTGAACATCCGGTAATGTTGAATCGGGCACCAACATTGCATCGTCTAGGTATACAGGGATTTGAGCCTGTATTAATTGAAGGAAAGGCTATTCAATTACATCCACTGGTATGTGCAGCATTTAATGCTGATTTCGATGGTGACCAGATGGCAGTACATGTTCCGTTGTCTCTGGAAGCGCAGATGGAAGTCCGTACTCTAATGATGTCTTCCAATAACATCTTATCACCAGCAAATGGAGAGCCAATTATTGTGCCGTCACAGGACATAGTATTGGGTCTGTATTACATAACGCGTGAAAAAGTAGGTGCAAATGGAGAGGGGATGTTGTTTCCTAATATAGGTGAGGTATCACGTGCTTATGAAAGTCGTGCAGTTGAGTTAAATGCTAGGATCATGGTCCGGATAGATGAATATGAAGTGGATGCAGAAGGTGAGCAGAATAAAAAAACAACACGTTACGATACAACTGTAGGGCGAGCTCTTCTATCTGAAATCTTGCCGGCTGGGCTGCCATTTCCTTTAATAAACAGGGCGCTTAAGAAAAAGGAGATTTCTAAACTTATTAATGCTAGTTTTCACCTTTGCGGATTACGTGAGACAGTAATTTTTGCAGACAAATTAATGAATTTTGGCTTTACTTTTGCGACACGTGCTGGAATTTCTATTTGTTTGGATGACATGTTAGTACCGGTTCAGAAGCAAGATATTATTGGAGCTTCTGAAAAGGAAGTGCAAGAAATTGAGGCTCAATATACTTCTGGTTTAGTGACTCAAGGTGAACGTTATAACAAGGTAGTTGATATTTGGGGGCGTGCTGGGGATCAGGTCGCCAAGGCTATGATGGACCAACTTGGTACAGAGCCAGTATATGACCCGCAAAGTGGAGAAGTAAGAAA
>Ga0265303_10001152_pt1 | contig 15978 bp, 12 predicted proteins | sample Helome_2_FD_192494 | JGI IMG/M metagenome (GOLD analysis project Ga0265303, IMG submission 192494) | Marine sediment microbial communities from subtidal zone of North Sea - Hel_20160317 (Illumina Assembly) | ecosystem: Environmental > Aquatic > Marine > Subtidal zone > Sediment ... | reverse complement strand
GTAGGCTGGTTACGTGCAGCAGTGTTAGGCGCGAATGACGGGATCGTTTCTACTGCGAGCCTTATTCTTGGTGTTGCAGCTGCCAGTTCCAGCCACGAAGGTATTCTTCTCGCAGGAGTTGCCGGGTTGGTTGCCGGCGCGATGTCTATGGCTGCTGGTGAGTACGTATCCGTCAGCTCTCAGTCAGATACTGAAAATGCAGATCTAGCACTTGAAAAGAAATCGTTGGAACATGATATCGAGTTTGAAAAAGATGAGCTGGCGAAAATATACGAAGGCCGCGGGCTTGAACCCGTTTTGGCCAAACAAGTCGCGGAGCAGCTGATGACTCATGACGCACTCGGGGCACACGCTCGAGATGAAATAGGTATTTCGGAGACGGTTAGTGCACAGCCTGTTCAGGCGGCAATTTCTTCTGCAAGCACGTTCACCGTTGGCGCCGCACTTCCGCTCATAGTGGCGTGGGTTATACCTGGAAACCAGCTTATTCCTTTTGTCGCATTATCTTCTTTGATTTTTCTCGCTCTTCTCGGCGGTATTGCGGCGCGTGCAGGCGGTGCGCCAATTACTGTTGGTGCTATTCGAGTCACTTTCTGGGGTGCACTCGCAATGGGACTTACAGCAGGCGTGGGTCGAATGTTTGGCGTGGTTGCGTAATGCAGTATGTGGCCATTCTCCAGCACACGCCTGCTGATGGATTTTTCCCGCTTTCATCGGAACCGGCGTTTCTCGACCTGAGCTAGAGAGACCGGCCCCGGCCAGGCAGCACGGTTTTTCCTCGACTGTTGCGCTTAGTGTCGTGTCGCCTTTTGATGCCCGAATTCAACCTACAGCCTCAAATGGATTCAACACGTCGATGCCACAGTGTTCGAAGTCGAGGACATTCCGAGTCGCCACCGCCAGATGGTTAAGACGAGCAATTGCGGCGATTTGCCCATCGGGTACGCTCATCGGAAGTCCGAATTCCCTGCGATCGCCCATCAGTTCACCGTAGACGCGGGCCGCGGATTCATCGTAGGCAAGAACACGCTGGTCGAAGGCCAGGAGGACGAAACGTTCGAATCGCTCGCGAAGCCCTGATCGGCGTTTGCCGTCGGGCAAGATACGCAGCCCGTAAGCGATCTCGCCGATGGTTACTGCAGAAACGTAAAGCCTCTCCGAGTCCTGACCGTTCAACCAAGCGACGACGGCTTCCGCCGGCTGGGTCTTCATCACTTCCGAAACGACCTTCGTGTCCAGCAGGATCATTCGGCCAGGTCCAGGGTCTCATGCGGTGTCCTTTCAGGTAGCTGCAGATCGACACCGTGCTTCGGGCCAAAGATTCCAAGCGCGAAATCACCGAGGTGATCCGGCGCGCTAACTGAATCTTTGAGAATCCGACGCGCCTCTTCCTCCATCGACACCCCATGCTTTGCGGCGCGGATCCGCAAGCGCGATAGTGTCTCATCGTCGAGTTTTCTGACACTCAAACTAGCCATAGTCGACTCCGGAACCTGAATTGGACGAAACTAAGGAAAACGCTAGCATATGACAGCATTGCCTGCACGTGGTAGCGATTATTACATTTTGAGGCATTGTGGACGCCAGAGGAGTAAAAAAGTCTGTCAGGATCCACGCATCAAATCAGCCGAATCGATCTGGGGGTATCTACGGGGGCATTTCTGGGATTTAGCTTTTTAAGCCATTGATTTATTGGGTGATGTCATGGCAGGCAAAACGTGCAGCTGAAATGGACTGACTTGGCGTTAGCTGACCTCGATCACATGGAGACGGACATCGCTGCAGACAACTGTCCCCCGGTTGCGATCGACGTCGTCCTTCGAATAATCGACACCGTGGACATCGTCCTTACCGAACACCCCGAGGCTGGAAACGGCAGAGCCACTTCGAGTCTCACCGCCGGAGGCGGTGGTTTACCGAGATTTAGTTATTGCCCAGTACTTGGCAGGCCTTGAAGAAATGTGCCACTATCTCAGGAAAAATGGCACTGAGAGGAAGATATGGCCACACATGAGATAAAGAACGAGGTCCAGCTCGGCGCCCAAGGTCGCGTCGTGATCCCGGCGCATCTGCGTAAATCCATGGATCTAAAACCCGGCGACCGATTAGTCGCTCGTCAGGACGGCGACAGCATCGTGCTGGAAAGACGTGAGAATCTGGTAAAACGCTTGCAGGCCCGATTTGCGAACATTCCTGGAGAGATCAGCCTGGTAGACGAACTCATAAACGAGCGACAGGCGGAAGCGGCACTGGAGAAGGCGGATTGACTTGTGTCCTTGATGCCTCCGCGCTGCTTGCGTTGTTCCATGGGGAACCTGGCGCCGAAAAGGTGGAGAGTGTTCTCGAGGGCGCGTTGATAAGCACCGTCAACTGGGCCGAGGTGGTGCAGAAGTCTGTATCACGCGGCATTGCTGCAGAGGGAATGCGCGACGAACTACTCGGGACCGGCGTCGGTATTGAGGTATTTACCGCGCAACAAGCCGAGATGGCGGGAAGGCTCTGGATAGATACCCGACGATTGGGCTTGGCTCTCGGTGATCGTGCCTGCCTCTCTCTTGCACTGGATAAATCGCTGCCAATCTTGACGGCCGATCGTGCCTGGATGAAGCTACGGTTGGATCTCGATATACAGATTATCCGATGAAGTTGGCGATGCCTTTTTTTCAATCGCTTATAGTTAGCAACTCAAGCTACTTATCACCTTGGGGTGCCGCCGGGCACAATCCCCGGTTAGGTAGTCTCATTCAACCGGTGCGCACTGGCTCCGCGAAATAAAAAATAACGCGTGACCCGCCCGCTATAAGCCGAGCGACGTTTTGGCATTTGACAGTTGCGGAGGTGCGGTGGCTGCGTTCACATGTCTCGTGAGCTCGTTCTCCCACGCTTGGCACCAAGCACTGTCGACTGTCCGGGATTAGCTGACCACTGCACACACCCAGTTTATTCGCCGTCCCGGTGTCGACGCGTTTCACCTCAATCTTGGCCCGACACCTAACTCAAGGACCGCACGTTTAACCCAGCCGAAACCGATACGCTCCTGCTCAAGGCGCATGTTGGGGCGAATGCGGTTGTCCCTAAGTTCATCGTACAGCGCGCGTTCATCCACATCCAGGCGATGCAGATCGCGCAGCGTCGGCCTTTCTTCGACTCCCCAGTGTGCCTCGAATTCCAGCAGGGTCGAGCGATCCATCAGGAGCGAACGCGCATGGGGAAGGCGGGCGCGCAGTTGGTCGAGGATGGCGAAACCGTGGGTATCGATGTCGCCCCAGTAATAGACCTCGCACTGCCCCAGCCAGCTTGCTTGCGCCAATATGTCAAAACCATAACCGGCACCGAAGATCAGCAGGCTGTCCGCAACCGGCGGAAACGCGAGAAAATTGACCTCGTTTTCGGTGATGAAGATGCGCGTAGCACTCGGTTGCAGGCTGGCAAAGGTCGAGGCGTCGAGGGTGAGATCGGCATCGCCGGAGCCCGGCAAGAGTGCATGCAAAGGATCCAGCGCGCGCAGACGAACCCGCTCGGGCTTCTCGCGAAAACCGTAACGCCTGGCGAAACCGGCGACGCCGACCGTTGATTGGTCGATCGCAGGTGCAGGCAGGACGAGATCCAGCCATTGCATCAACACCCCGCGGTGGGCCTCGATGAATTTGCTGTCGACCCCCGGGATATCGACCTGGCGCAGGTAGACGTTCGATCGTGGATGCGCCTCGAGCCAATCCACGACGTCCAGCAGCCGTCCCCAGGCGTCCGCCAGTGGCAGGGCCTTGTGTGGCTTGGCAGCGAGCCAGTCCAACAGCACCGCGCGGCGTGCCCGCGTCTGCGCAACGAGCCTGTTGAAGCGCACGGCCTCGCCACGTTTGCCCAGAATGGCCAGGGCATCGTCTACGCTGTCCACCCAGACGGCCTCGGGCATCTGGTTGGTTCCCAGGACACGATGACGAAACTCGCGCAACTCGATTCTAAGGTGCGGCAGCGCGCTCAATCCGGCGATCCATTTGCGCACCGCATCGAACTGTTCGCTCATCTCGCCGGAGCTTGGTCCCTTCAGACTCAGGCGCCGCGGGAAAGACGATTCGTCGGTCAACAATTCTGCCAACAGATCGCCCCGATCCCAGAGTCGCTGCAGCTGCATCCGCAGCTCGATCTGACCGGTCCAGTTCCCCGTCCGGTTCAATGCGCCGCCCTCGCCTTTTCCTCCCGGTATTCCTCTATCGTCAGGTTGCGCAACATCGAGGCTTTACCATCCGGGTTGTGCACGAAGCCAACACCGTCGACGAAAGGCTCGATGATGTGGATCTTCTGCAGAGGCGTCACGATCAGCAGCTGCAGTTTGAGCTCGGCAAACAGGCGCAGGCCATATTGGGCGGATTCGTCCGAGCCACGCCCGAAGGCCTCGTCGATGACCACGAAACGGAACGACCGTGAACGCACCACGCCCCATTCCAATCCGAACTGGTAGGCGAGGCTCGCGGCCAGGATGGTGTAAGCGAGCTTTTCTTTCTGGCCGCCGGACTTGCCGCCAGAATCCGAGTAGTGTTCGTACTCCTTGTCGTCCTCGCGCCAGCGTTCGCTGGCGGCAAACATGAACCAATTACGCACATCGGTGACCTTGAGTGTCCAGCGACGATCCAGCTCGGTCTGACCCTCGCGCCCGCGAAACCTTTCGATGATGTGCTTGACCTGCAGGAACTTGGCTTCCGAGTACTGCTCGTCGTCGGAGCCGGTCAAGGCTCCTTCCGTGCAGGTGCGCAGCTCGTTCAGGAAATCGCCGATCTCGGGATCGGGGCTCAGCCGCGCCTCAAGCAGGATATAGCGCCCGGCGTTGTAGTCGATCTGCGTCAACGACTCATTGATGCGTGCGATGCGTTCCCTGATGGTCTCGCGTTCGCGCGCGAGTTGCGACTGAAAATTGGCCACCTCGCGGATGGTGTTTTCGTTGAGCAGCTCTTTGAAACGCGCCTCGAAGCGCGGCAGATCATCGGCCTGGAGTTGTTCGAGCATGCCACGGTATTCAAAGCTGGCCGCGAGGCTTGCATCAACCTCCTCGGTCTCCAGCCGATAGGCCTCTTTGTACTCGGTCATGCCGCGGACGATCTTCTCGCCGAGTGACTTGAGGCGCCTGTCCTCGGCATCGATGCGCGCCTGCAGCCATTCGCGCATCTCGCGCTCGCGGTTGTCACAGGACTCCACGCTCAACTGATGTTCGCCCAATGCCTGCGGACGCAACTCTTCCAGGGTCGCGAATCGTGCCTGGTGGACCGACGTGGCCGGCTCGTGAAGCAGCGCCCCGGTTTGCGCCCGCAGGGCCTCGGCATCCTCGCGTTTCTGCTCCGTTCTTGCCCGTTCATCGCGACGCAGTTCGAGCTGCCGGTCGGTTTCTGCGAGCTGGTCAGACACCGTGTTCGCCTGGGCCATTAGTTGCCTCAGCAGGTCAGAGGCGTGCTCCAGACGCCGCTTCTCGTCCTCCAGCCGCGCCACCTCGGCCGCGATCGCGCGCCAGTCCAGCTCGCGGAAGTCGCGGTACTCGTCGAGCTTGACCAGCACCTCCTGCTGCTCGTCCAGGCTGGCCTGTTCCGCCTGAATCTCAGCGATGCGAGCGCCCATTCCACCCAGACGTGTCTCCAGCTGCCGCCGTTCGGTTTCGAGGACGGCGATCTTTTCGGTGTTGCACCATCCGAGCACGTAACGGGTGCGATCGTCCAGGCGGTGACGGTCGTCCTTTTCGTGACGTTCGCCGCGCGACTTGACCTGGCCTGCGCGGGTGATGGCCTTGGTCTCGCGGCGGAACTGCTCGGCGGTCGCGCAACAGGCGAAGTCGAAGCGCTTTGCCAGTTCGACTTCCAGCCAGTCGTAGAAGGCGCTGTCCGGCTTGATCGCCAGTTTGCGCACCAGTGAATCCGGATGGAGTGAGGACTGCACGCCTCGGCCGGCCGATCGTATCCGATAATAGACCAGGCGTCCGCGCAAGTGGGTGCGATCCACCCAATCCGCCACCTGCCGATAGTGCGACTCGGGCACCAGCAGCGACAGGCCGAAGCTGCGCAGCAGACGCTCTGCCGCACCTTCCCAATCGTGTTCGTCCTCGCGCACAGTCAGCAGTTCGCCGGCATACGGCATCTCGGATGCGGGAAGATTCAGCGCCTCACACAGGCTCGCGCGCAAGGCAATCTGCGCGGCAGGTATATTGCTGCGACGGGCCTTGAGGCTAGCGATCTCGGCGGCCAATGAAGCATGCTGCTGTCTGCCCTGATGCAGCTCCACGGACCGTTCGGTCAGTTTGTTCTGCAACTCCGCCTCGCTTGTCCGCGTCACCGCCAACCGATCGATGTTCGCCCGACGAAGGCGTTCAAAGGCGGCCTCATCGATAACCTCCCCGCCACCGATCGCGTGCAGCAGCTCGGCATGCCGCTCAGCCTTTTTCTTGCGACCGTCGCGATCAAGCGACTTGACACGGATCTCTTCGGCGAGTCGTTCAAGACGGTCACCGCCGTTGTCTGCGATACTCTGCCGCAGCTCGGACGCGTCGGCCCGCTGCGCATCGCGCTGCGCGGTCAACGCCTCGACCCGTGAATTCTGGCGCAGCAAGTCGTCGCGCAAACCGTCCAGCCGCCGTTCCAGCAGATCCAGCTTGAGCCCCGCGAAATACGGCCTCAGCGCCTCGCGGCAGGCGCGCAGCGTCTCGCTCGACTCACTGAGCGCGGCATACCGATCGCAATCCGCTACCAATGGGGTCAGGAGTTCGACCTGGCGCTTGGCCTTCAACACGGCCGCATGGGCACGATCAAGATCATCGAAGTGCTCGATCAGCGCGGCAATGCGCGGCGCCACCTCGAATGGCTCGAGCATATGGTTGCGCACGAACTCCGTCAGGTTGCCAACCGACTTCATTGACACGGTCTGATGAAACAGCTCCAGGGCCTGCTCGTTGTTGATCCCGAAGCGGCGCCGGAACCAGGCGCCGTAAGGTGGAAAGCTTTCAAACACCTCGACGCCGCTGCTTCGCAGGCGCTTGCGCAACGCCTTTATTTCGCTTCCGAAACCGGCGAAATCCCGGCTAATAGTCAGATCCCGTTCCGCACCAACAAAGAAACGTGCCGGCTGTGCCTGTGAATCCTTGACCCAAAACACCTGCGCCAGGGTCACCGTCTGGTCGTAACCCGCGTTGTGAAACACGCCGAGGATGACCGAAAAGCTGTTGTTATCGCGCAGGGCAACCGGTTTCGCAGCCCCACCAAGCTCGCTGCGCTCCGATTTGTAATAGCCGAGAACGTAGGACTTCAGGCTGCGCTCGCGACTGTCAGCCCCGGCGGCCTTGTTGTAGGCCACGCGCTGTGCCGGCACCAGCAGCGTGGTCACCGCGTCCACCAGGGTCGATTTACCCGAGCCAATATCGCCGGTCAGGAGCGCGTTCCTGCCGTCGGCGTGCAGCGTCCAGACCCGCTCATTGAAGGTGCCCCAGTTGAACACCTCGAGGCGCGCCAGGCGAAACCCCGTCAGTGCGTCGTCAGCGACGAAGTCCAGGCCGAGGTCTTGCGGTTCAGGCATCGCCCTCACCCTTCATCTCGCCCACAAGCTGGCTTTTGTAGGCCGCGAGCCGCGCATCGAACTCGGCCAGCCACTGCGCATCGACGAACGATTTCAAGATGCGCCGCACCTCGAACGTCGTCGGTTGCGCGGTGGTCGACTTCATGCGGCGCAGAAAGCCAAGCTGGACCACCTTGTTGATGTCGGTATCGACCCGGTCGATCAGGCGCACCTCGTTGCTGGTCTCAGGCAGAAACACGCGCACCAACTCGACCATCTCTTCACGCAACAGCACCAGGCGCACCCCGCCTTCCTGTCCACCAGCATCGAACTCCGCAAGCTTCTTGCGCAGCAGGGCCAGCAGCAAACTGACGGGGAACGACAAGGGCCTGCGGGCGACCAGGCGTGGGACCAGGGTGTCCGGATCCTGTGCTTCGCGATCCACCGAACGCAAGTAGGCATAGCCCTCGGCCTCGTCCAGCTCCAGCGTCAGGCCAAGCGCCGCAACATAGTCGCGCACGCGATGCTGTAACCCGAGAAGGTCGTTCCATTGCCTGGCCTTGATGCCCGTCGACTCGTCGCGGTAGATCACACCCTTGAGCAGGGCGATCAGCAACGGTGAGAGATCGGGAGACGCCGGCCGGATCTCCGAGTTTTCCTGCGGCTCACTCGTCATGTCATGATCATCGCACGAAGATCACACGCGGCAGACTCACCCGTTTCAGTTGGTCCCGTCCGTTGCGGCTCGGGCCCCGCCAGGTGATGTGATCCTCAACCGATTCATCGATCAACGCCTTGAAGCTGCGGTCGGCCAGGTCCAGGTAGGCCACCAGCTCTGCGAGGCCATGCTCAAGCGGGCGCGCCCGGCACAGGTCAAGCAAAGTCACCTGGTCGGCAGTCTGCAGCGCATGTCGGATGTGCCGCGACAGCACCGTCTTGTCCACCACAACATTGGCGTACAGCGCTCCCGTATCGACCTCCACATCGACGGCATCCTTTACCAGATCGGTCAGCCGTGGCGTCATCGCAGGCGTGTACAAGGGACGCTCCATGGGGAGTTCGATCGACGGGCTGATGCCGTCGATGATCATGAAGTCGCTGCCGGGCGGCGACTGGCGCATGCCGAGCGCCTTGCTCTCGATGCCGCGCAGGATGTCCATGATGCGTCGATTCTCCAGCCAGGCCTTGTCGTCAAGAAAGCGCCTCAATTGCTGCGACAATTGTGCCACGGTCCGCTGGGTGTGCTCGCCCGCCTCCAGCCAATCGTAATGGATGCGCCGGGTACGCGCGTCTGGGGCGAGTTCCGCTACGGCAGGTAACGACAGGATACGTTCGAGCAGATCACTAAACTCTGCCTGGCGCGCGCTCGACATCAGGAAGTCCCAGAAGCCGCGAAAGCTACGACCCTGGTCGGAATCCGTGATCGCGTCACGTTCGTCCATGATCGCCTCGAGCAGCTCTCCCTTGCTACCTTCCCAAAGGGTAATGCGTTCGCGCACCCAGCGGTCGAGCGTGCGGAAATTTTGCTCGACCTCACGAAAGTCTGATAGCAGCGTGCGCGCGAGTTCCATGAACTGCTGAAAGCGCTCCTTCAATGCGGTCTCGTCAAGCAGCGGCATGTCACCTTCCAGCACGCGCGCCATCTCCGCGTCGATCTGGGCACGGCGCCGCTGCAGCTCGCCGATGCGCACCGCGGGATCCGCCTCACTGCCGGTGTCGATCTGCCTGAGCAGCTCGAACAGGGTCAGCAGGCGCGACTCCGTACCGACGAAGGTGCGCGCCGTCAGGCTGCCGAGCCAGCCGATCGCCTTCTCGGTGGCTGGCGTCAGGTCGAAATAGGGTTCATCCGAGCCCTGGCGGTAAAACTTGCGCAACCAGCCCTTGTCAGCGCCCGCCCAGTCGTTGAGGTATTCCAGCGCGGATTTCGGGAACGTATCGGCCCCCTGACTTTCACGCAGCGCGAACAGCTCGTCCTCGAGGGCCTCGGCGAGGTCGGCCTGAGCGATCAAGCGCTCATTGGGCAGGACAAATACGCGATGGAGGAAGCTCACGATCAGGGCGGCGTGCGGCGAGTTCAACAGCCGCCACGCCGGGTGATTCTGGCGCAGCCAATCGAGGGTAGCGAAATCCATTTATGCGCCGCCCTGAAAATGTCGTGTCTGCAGCATGCGCTCGTGCAAGACTCGAAATTCAGCTTGCACGCCTGGCATGTTTGGCAGTCATCTGGTCTTTGAATGCGTCCGCGTCGATAGAACGGGCTGCGCCGCTCTCTTTGCCCTTGATCAATTCCATGCGGATCGCCTCGAGCTCTGCTTGGCGCGTCCGGTCACGGCGAATCAGGTCGCGGATGTATTCGCTGTCGTTGGTAAAGTCGCCGGCCTCAATCTGCACCTTGATCCACGCTTCCCGCTGATCGGTTACCGTGATAGTTTTGCGGGTCGTGCCCATGCCAGCCCCCGGAATGGAGTATGAAATATTCGTATGATCGATGCCCAAGAGAATAAACCGAACGCAGGTGCTTACGCACCCTAGTGGGCACCCGCGCCACCCGACGATCGATTGGTTTTTTCCCGATAGGTTGAAGAACTCCGCGGCAAACTGCAGGCCGCAGTTCCTAATCTTGGTCATGCGGGGGCATTCTGAGGAAATGGATCTGTAAGCCACTGAACCCACTGGCAATGAAACAGACGCCATCTTAGGTTTTTTTACCTTTTGTTTCAATTTCTTATGATTCACAATTTAACCAAAATATCAAGTCCAGATTCGGTTGGATGTGATTCCCTGTTTGACAATCACAGCGCCCCGGCACACAAACTCACGGCCGTGACGGCGAAAGCTCGGCGGTTCTCACGCATGCCCAGGCTCAGGTGGACAACCGGCTGCAGCCCCAAGCTGGGATGCTGAGAGAGCTCACCGGCAACGCGTGCTGCAAAAAAAGGGGGGCATTCACTTCGGTATCAACCCTTTTTGCTCGCGTCGATTTATCATTCGCCCATGCTCTACTCCCTGACCGATATCGAGGCGCAGATCGCGCCGCAGACGTTCGCAAACGGCTTGCAGTGGTTCACTGACGGCAGAGTGACAGGGCCAAATGTTCAGCGGGCTGGCGAGATCGTCACCGCGATCATTCCGCAGGTCGGCCACCGCGCCCTACGCGTCTATGTGCGTACCTTCAAGGAATGCGACACGCTCACCATCCATGGCGAATGCAGCTGCGCAACAAAGGGTAATTGCGAGCACGTGGTTGCTGTGCTTCTGCAGGCGTTACAGGATGAAGAAGCCCTACCTGAAGCGCTCTGCAGGGCGCCATCGGCGCAAATCCAAGGCAACGCCAGCGCGCTGGACCCGGCAAGGCCGAACGCCACTCCCCCCTCACAAGTGCTGCTTTACCTGCTCCGACTCGATGAGGCGGGGCCGGTGGTCGAACCCCACGTTGCGCGTCGCCTCAAGCATGGCGGTTACTCCCTCGGCCGGTCGTTCCAACTCGGCGGGGGCCGGCGACGCACACCACCCCGGTTTCTGCAAGCGATCGACCTCGAGTTGCTGATCGCGCTGGATCGCCTGCCGCGCAGCTACCGGGATACCCCGGTGCTCCAGGGAGCGGAATCAGACCCGGTATTGCGATCACTGCTCGCCAGTGGTCGTCTCCAACTTGCCGACGATGACGACCTCCTGACACCGTTGCGACTTGGCGCAGCCCGCCCGATCCGGTTGGAATGGCGATGCGACGAGGCTGCGGTGCAAGAGATTATGGGGCACACCGATCCCGGGTGCGATCTGCTGCTACTCATCGGCACCACGCGGCCCACCACCTGGTATCTCGATGAAACGACCGGAGAATGCGGACCGGTCGACAGCACTCTGCCGGGGGCGACGGCGGACGAACTTCTGCGGTTGCCACCGATTGCGCCGGAACAGACCGGCGAGATCCGCGACACCCTCGCCAGGACCTATCCGGACGCCGAGATCCCTCTCCCACAATTGTTTGCGATCGAGACATTGCCGTGCTCGAAACCCCTTCCCTGCCTGCGCCTTACGACGGAAGAAGAGGACTGGGACGGCTTCAGGGAGTACACGGACTTCGCCCGCCTGAGCTTCGACTATGGCGGCGTCGAGGTCGACCCATCCGGCCCCGACACGCGCATGCTCGATGGCTGCGTGGCCCGCGTGCGGCGCAACCGCAAGGCCGAACGGGCAGCCGTGCAAGAACTGCAGAAACTGGGACTGGTCTGCAACGACGTCGTCGACCTGACCGACAACGCGGCACACTTCGTGCCCGACGCCGATTTCGGGTTCAGCGACGCCGAGGCCTGGCTGAACTTCCAGGCCGATCAGCTGCCCACCCTGCGCGACCTTGGCTGGCGCATCAGCTACCAGGACTTTCGCTTTCGGCTATGCGAGGCCACCCGCTGGACCTGCGACATCGAGCGCCTGCAACAGGACGACTGGTTCAGCATCGCTCTCGGCGTCGAGGTAGAGGGCCAGCACGTCGATCTACTGCCGATCCTGCTGGAAGCCCTGCACGAACTGCCTGCCAGACTATTGGAGCAGGGCGACCTTCCAGTCGACAACCTGCTGGTCCCGTTCACCGACGAGCAACAACAGACCCAGCTGTTGCGCGTACCGGCCGACCGGTTGCTGCCGCTTTTGCAGACCCTGCTCGAACTCCACCAAAGCGCCACGACGAACGACACGCATCGTGTGCGTCTGAGCCGCGTGCAGATGGCACGCCTGACCGCCCTCGCGCCAATCGACTCGAACGCGCAACAAACGGGCCTGCAATGGCTCGGCGACGCCGGGGCACGGCAGCTGATCGAGCGTCTGCGTGACCTCGATGGCATCCCGGAGGTCGCGCCGCCCGCTGGTCTGATAGCCGAGCTGCGACCCTATCAGTGCGAGGGACTCAACTGGCTGCAATTCCTGCGCGAGTTCCGCTTTGCCGGTATCCTCGCCGACGACATGGGCCTTGGCAAAACATTGCAGGCTCTGGCGCACCTGCTGCTCGAAACCGAATCGGGCCGCGCCGACCGGCCCAGTCTGGTCGTCGCCCCGACCAGCCTGATGTTCAACTGGCAGCAGGAAGCACGACGCTTTGCCCCACAGCTCAAGGTGTTGGTGCTGCAGGGGCCGCAACGCAAGGACCGGTTCGCAGCCATCGCCGAGCACGACCTGGTGCTCACCACCTACCCGCTGCTGGCGCGAGACCAACAGGTGCTCTTGGCGCGGCCCTATCACCTGTTGATCCTGGACGAGGCACAGGTGATCAAGAACCCCAAGGCGCAGGCCAGCCAGGTGGTGCGTAGGATCGACGCCCGACACCGCCTGTGCCTGACCGGTACACCAATGGAAAATCACCTGGGCGAGTTGTGGGCGCTGTTCGACGTGTTGCTGCCCGGCCTGCTGGGGGACAAAAAAGACTTTCGCCGCCTGTTCCGCACGCCGATCGAGAAGCACGGCAATGATGCCGTGGCGCAACGCCTGCGCCGCCGCGTCCGCCCCTTCCTGCTGCGACGAACGAAACGACAGGTGGCCTCGGAGTTGCCGGACAAGACAGAGATCGTCCAACGTATCGAACTGGGGGGTAAACAGCGCGAGCTCTACGAGACGGTGCGCCTAACCATGCACCGCCGCGTGCGCGACGAGATCAAGCGCCAGGGCCTGGCGCGCAGTCAGATCGTGGTGCTGGACGCGCTGCTGAAGCTGCGCCAAGTGTGCTGCGATCCGCGCCTGGTCAAAAGTGAGCAGGCGCGGGCGCTGGGTGCGTCGGCCAAACTCGAGCTGCTGATGCAGCTCCTGCCCGAGATGGTCGAAGAGGGCCGGCGCATCCTGTTGTTTTCGCAGTTCACCGGCATGCTCGACCTGATCGAACAGGCGGTGTGCCAGGCGAACATCGACTTTGTCAAACTAACCGGGCGGACGCGCGACCGTCAGACCCCGGTGCAACGCTTCCAACAGGGTGCCGTGCCGCTGTTTTTGATCAGTCTCAAGGCCGGGGGCGTTGGCCTCAACCTCACCGCCGCCGACACCGTCATCCACTACGATCCCTGGTGGAATCCCGCCGTCGAACGCCAGGCTACCGACCGAGCGCACCGCATCGGACAACGCCAGGCGGTATTCGTCTATAAGCTGATCTGCGCGGGTACGGTCGAGGAAAAGATCCAGGCGATGCAGCAGCGCAAGCAGACCCTCGCCGATGGGCTGTACCACAGCAGCGGCCAGCAGGAACCGCAGTGGCGCAGCGAAGACCTGGACGAGTTGTTCGGTCCCTTAAACGAAACAGTGTGCGAGCCGTGAAACCATGAACCGATCAATCCAGTCCCAAGTCGACCGACTGCTGTTGGATCAGGGCGAATACCAGCCGCTGGAGTACCTGCTGCAGGAGGGGCGCCTGAGCTACACCGACTACGAGGCCTGGCGCGGCGGCCAACTGGAACATCTCGATGAGGCGCTGTTTGGTGACCCCGAGCACATCCGCCAACAGCTGGCCGAGGCAGAAGACTACCTGCAACGCCGTGGCTGGCAGGTCGAGCCCAGGCGCTACAACGCTTGGCACGGTGCTCGCCCGCAGAGCCGGTCCCAAGTACTGCGGTTCAGCGCCGACCGCATGCTGAACGACTGTTTTCATCGGCACTATCGCAAACCGCAGAACCAGCCGCAGCTCGACCTGTTCACCGACAGCCCCGCCACCAGCCTCGCCAACGGCATCGCCGGCGCGCTCGCGGATCGCAACCCGACGGAGGCCCGCCGCCTGTTGGCGCGGCTGTGCGACGTTGCGCCCGATCATGCCCGGCTCGGTGAATTAGAGCGTCTGACCGAGGCGGCTGAAAGGCTGGACGCGCCAGTTGACGATATCGGCACCGAGTTCCAGTACTTGCAGGGAACCCTGACCCCGCTCGCGGACAGCCTGCTCGGCCCGGCCAGCCGCAATCTGCTGATACCTTTGTGGCAACGCCTATCGCTGGCGCTGCAGGATCGGCCGTATCGCGCCGACGAATCCGAACTGCACCTGAGCTACACAGCCACTGAGGCACAGGATTGGATAGGCGCCCGCCGGGCAGCGAAACGCGAACCGGACTGGCAGAGTGATCCCGTCTTGCTACTGCGCCATGCACGTGCGTGCGAGCGGATGCACGACTACGCAGCGGCCCTACCCAGCTGGTTCACACTGTGCTGGAGCTTTCCCCAGCACGCCGAAGCAGTCGAATCGAGTATCAACCACGAGCTGCGCCATCAATGGGAAACATTCCAAGACCTCGATCCGGTTTTGCCCGTCTGTTCATTTCCCGCTTGGTTGCTACTGAGTCGACCGGGGCTGATCCCGATCCTGCCCGAACCCACCGGCGAACCCGAATCTGCACGGGCAGTTTACCCGCAAAGCTACCTGACCCTGTACCGACTGCGTCGCGATCACGCGCGGCCCGCGACCGGCTCCGGGGAACACGGCATGGCTCTGCGCGCCCGGCTCAAGGAGCAGGATCCGCTGCTCTTCCAACATTTTCTCAGCGCGCTGGCCACATAGGCGGAGCTGACCTGACGACCCGCTGTTTTGCGATCCTGACGGTCACGCGATTAAACTGAGGGGCTACCCTCACGGACTGCCATTCGATTCCAGCAGCCGCGTGGTCAGCCTGTAAAGTACAAACCAGAAAATATCCGTCTTACTCGGTTGCGCCAATTGCCGACATCTGTTTTTTGGGGTAATCCCTGCGAGGGCGATGTACGGTCGTTCGTTTCGATTTTAAGAAATACCCCTTGCTATTGGGCATAGAGAGCGTAGCTTGGGTATCCTCGACCGGAGCAGTCGGATAACTGGGCACATATTCCTCCCGGACGGAGGGAAGTATACCCGGCCCCGTGGAGGACGAATCACGAAACGTCGTCCCCATGCCACCATGCAACCGAGACATCAGGAGGTGACATCGGCGGGCGCGTGACAGGAGTGGCCAACACCCCACACCACCGTTTGCCGTCGGTACCTCGTTTGGCACCAGCTATTTTTTCTCACTGCAACCTGGAGTAAAGCGATATGTCCAAACACGAGAAATCAAACAGAGAAGCGAAAAAACAACCCTTGCTGACGCCCAAGGAAAAGAAGGCTGCGAAGCAGGCGAAGAAACATGCGGGAGATCATCAGCCGTTGATTGTCAAAAATCCCTGACCACATTTCATTACCGCCCCCCTGGCAGTGGCTGGGCATTTGATTATTGGTTGCTGTCCCACATCACGTTGCATTCGGCCTTTGCTGCGGCCTTGAGAAGTTCGATCAGGGGCAAGGCCCGGTGCGGGAGGCTGACAGCGGGTTCCTCATCGTCACTCTGCATAGATTCTTCCGGCTCCGGCAACTGCCGCTCCGCCTCTACCGCGACCACCAGCCGCTCAAGTGCCGCAGGGACATCGGCAGCAAGCAGCGCACTGGGCACTGTCCCGCTGTGCCCCATCATCTTGATGAGTCGA
>Ga0265303_10001151_pt1 | contig 15978 bp, 12 predicted proteins | sample Helome_2_FD_192494 | JGI IMG/M metagenome (GOLD analysis project Ga0265303, IMG submission 192494) | Marine sediment microbial communities from subtidal zone of North Sea - Hel_20160317 (Illumina Assembly) | ecosystem: Environmental > Aquatic > Marine > Subtidal zone > Sediment ... | reverse complement strand
GGCGGTGGACACGTATTTAGCGATCACCGGTGAAGGCGACTTCAATATGGCCAGCGTGCTCTCTGTTGTGCTGATCACACCGTGCGTACTGATATTCATTCTTCATAATTACGTCCTGAGGGGTAAAGGTTACGCCACGATCACCGGCAAAGGGATGGCCGCCGAATCCAAACCGATTGCTCCGGTTATCAAGATTCCCTTTATGATTATCAGCATATTCACAGCCATTATAGTGTTAATGAGCTTTGGGGTTATTCTGCTGGGATCCTTTGTCAAGATCGTCGGTGTCGACAACACGTTTGTCATCGATCACGTCCTGAATACCCAGTCGAACACTGCGATTTTGAACAGCATTGAGGTCTCTCTCTGGGCCGGTCTTATCGGTGCTATCGTCGGAACTTTGCTGGCCTATGTGATTATGCGCGGAAAATTTCCCGGCAAGCAAATCATGGAGATGGTCGCCCTGTCAGGTTTCGCACTTCCCGGCACGGTTATTGGCGTGGGCTATATCATGGCTTTCAACCGTTTTCCGTTTTATTATTTACTTATTTTTTCCGGAAAGTGGATCATTATCTTGAACTGTGTGTTTCGATTCCTGGCAGTCGGTGTTGAAGCCGGTATCAGCAAGCTGCACCAGATCAGTGTCGAAATCGAAGAGGCTTCGGCTGATTTGGGCGCAGATTTTTTAACGATATTTTTTAAGGTGGTTCTGCCGATTATGTTTTCGGCGTTTGTGGCAGGATTTATCTACACATTTATGACGACCATGATGTCATTGAGTTCGGTGATCTTTCTGGTGACGCCGGGCTTTGATCTGGCATCTGTATATATTTATTTGACGGCCCAACTCGGAGAATTGGGTTTGGCTTCGGCCACAACAGTGAAAGTGATCGTCATCGTTGCCATTTCACTGGGAATTCTTCAAATCATTGCTAAAAAGACCGGACTCGATGTCAGCAAGAAGCAAGGAGCATAATTAAATGGATGCAGCTAAAACCCCCATGCTGGAACTAAGGGATATATATAAAAACTTTGGAGACGTGGAAGTTCTCAAAGGGATTTCCGCCAGGATCGACAAAGGCGAATTGCTGACCTTTGTGGGGCCGAGCGGGTGTGGTAAAACCACCTTGCTGAGGATTGTGGGCGGTTTCACCACGGCGACATCCGGACAGGTGATTCTTGACGGGGAGGATATCGGGAAGTTACCGCCCAACATGCGCAACACCAAAATGGTCTTTCAAAGCTATGCTCTTTTCCCCCACATGAATGTCAGAAAGAATATCGGCTTTGGGCTGAAACTGAAAAAATGGCCCAAGGACAAGATCGATACACGCGTTGAAGAGCTTCTTGCCCTTGTTCACATGGAAGGTCTGGGGGACCGGACCATCGACCGCATCAGCGGCGGGCAGCAGCAGCGCGTCGCCCTGGCAAGGGCACTGGCGCTGGAACCCAAGGTGCTGCTTTTAGACGAGCCGCTTTCCAACCTGGATGCCAATCTTCGGGTGGTCATGCGGGATGAAATCAGAAATATCCAGGAGCGCATCGGGGTTACCACCATATTTGTCACCCACGACCAGTACGAGGCCATGAGTATTTCCGACCGGCTCCTGGTACTGAACGATGGGGTGATTCAGCAGATCGGCTCTCCCATCGATATTTATGAGCAACCTGCCAACGAGTTTATCGCCGGCTTTGTGGGATATGTTAATTTTCTCGAGGCAACCGTCGATGCCATAGATGAGGGGACGAATACATCCTACGTTACCACCGAGTACGGTAAACTCGAATTAGATCATGATCAAAAGGAAGTAACGGTTGGGGATGAGGTCCTGCTGGTCATCAGACCGGAAACCATTTCACTTTCCCCGTCACACGGAACCGAACGGCCGAATACGTTTCATGGCACAGTGGAAAGCCAGATGTATGCCGGCAACCTGGCCAAGTATACTGTGAAATTCGGAGATGAGGAGATGGTGGTTGATCATTACAACCCCATGGGTTCGGAAAAATTTAGCAAAAATACCAAGGTAAAAGTTACGGTACCACGTGCGATCCACGTTTTAAAACGATAGAAGGTTCAGGGTTCAAAGGTTCAGCAATCGTTCTATTTTCATACGTTTTCCCGTCAGAGTTCATCAACCAATGGCTCAGTTTTGATGTTAATTCTGAACCTTTGAACTCTGAACTCTGAACCCTGAACCTCTGAACTATACTTCCGAAACCAGACCTTCCGGCCGCTTGCCAGTCTTTTTGTCTACAATATGTAAAATACCCAGCATAACCAGCACAATCACAATAATAACGGTACACATGGCATTGGCACTTGCGGTCCAGCCATCATTATCCAGCATGATGATTTCGATGGCAGCCAGATGCACTGTGGCGGAGACCAGAAAAATGACGGCACTGATGGTGGTCATCGAGCGCATAAAAAAGTAAACAAAGTTTTGAAAAAAGGCGACCCTTGAAAGTGGAAAAATTATTCTGAAAAATGTCCGCAGGGTATCTCCGCCGAGACTTATGGATGCTTCCTCAATGGATGGATCGATATTTCTCAGATTGGAAATACTGGCTAATATACCCAGGGTAAAATTGCAGATGACGATATTGATAACAATGATCCAGGGGGTTCCATAGAAAAAATAGTACGGTTTGTTAAAGGCCAATATATAGCCCAGCCCCATCACAAGTCCGGGGATCGCCGCCGGCATCACCGATAAAAAATAGATACCCTGTTTAAAGAAAGGTTTGCGGGTTTCCATAACATAGCCGGCAACCAGAGTAAGAAAGGAGCCGGCGATACCGACAATCAAAGAAACCCAAACGCTGGTCCAAATGGCTGAATATCCCGCAATCGATGGGAAGCTGTAATGCTCTAAAGTCAGCGTCCAGTCATATGGCCAAATTTTAACAAAAGAGCCGATGATCACGGTGGCAAATACCAAAAAGATGGCGAAGGTTACCAGGCTGCAATAAATCGTGAAAGATATCTTTTTCAAGGGTCGGGAAGGCGGAATGACAGGTTTGGCGGCCCCGCTGATCATGGAAAATGTCTTGCGTGAGATATAATAGTTTAACATGAAGGCCATCAGCGACGGAACCAGCAGGATGATGCTGATGGTGGCTCCCAGGTCGAAACGGTAGAGATTGGTTACCTGGGCATAAATTTCGGTCGCCAGGACGTTATAGTTAGCACCAATGACGACAGGATTGCCAAAATCGGTAATAGTCAGGTTGAAGGTTAAGGCGGCGGCGCTGAAGATACCGTATTTTGCAGACGGAAGCGTTATGCGGGTAAACACCTTAAAAGGCGTTGCGCCTAAACTTTCCGCGGCCTCATCCAGGCGGATATCAACTGCCGAAAGGGTTGTAAATAAGATCACAAACGCATGCGGCAGACAATAAAGAACTTCTGAAACAATAATTCCGGTTGCTCCATAAATATTCCAGTCGATCTTCAAAAGATGGGCGGTAATTAGCCCGTTACGGCCGAACAAGTAAATCAGGGCCAGAGCCTGTACAATGGAAGGGGCTATCAAGGGCATCATGATCACATTCCGGAAAAAGGTTTTGCCGGCCATGGTAGTCCGGGTCATGGCATACGCAAAAAAGAAAGTAATGACGGTCACGATGATCGTGGTGACAACCGAAACATAGAGGCTGTGCCAGAGCGCATTCAACGTGTACGACGTGGTAAAGTATTTTTGAAAATTTGCCAGCGTAAAGTTGGCCAGGCCAAACTCCCCGCCCTCGAAAAAACTTAGTTTAAGAATGGCCGACAGGGGCAAAAGCATAAAAAAACACAGCATCAGCCCGATAAAAATGGTGACGGTGGGAACGATAAATTTATCAATTTCCATCCGGGTGGCTGACACCTGGTAGGGTGTTGTTATGCCCTCAGTTGTTGACGAAGTATTCATATTTATTATTTTCTTTTAGATAAGTTTTTTAAATAGCTCCGAATATACATGGAACGCATCCGGCGGGAAATAGAGTTTGATTTTACCTTTTCTTTTTAAATTTATTTTTTCAAACTCTTTTTCCGGTATGTCCACTATCATTTCTTCCTTTTCAAGGATGAATGCCACTCTCACGATTGCACCCAAAAAATTGATCACCTCGGCCTCGACTTCAACCACGTTTGAGGGCAAATAGGTGTCAGGGGGTACTGCCTCATCCACCCGTTCAATATTTTCGGGCCGAATCGCAAGATAAACCGTATCACTTTTCATATCATTTATGTTGGAGACCGCCAGCTCCAGCCGGCCGAACTGGACTTTACCGTTTTTCTTTTTACCGGTGATAAAATTGGAGGTTCCCACAAATTCCGCAATGAAACTTGTCTTGGGTTTTTTGTATATTTCCCAGGGCGACCCGATTTGCCTGATCTCACCATCCCGCATAATGACGACCCGATCCGCCAGCGCCAGCGCCTCTTCCTGGTCATGGGTCACATAAATCATGGTAACCCCGAGTTCTTCCTGCAGCTTTTTAATAACGACTCTGAGGCGTATCCGTATTTTTGCATCCAGGGCACTCAACGGTTCATCCAGCAGCAACACCTTCGGCTTAATGGCAATCGCCCGCCCCAGCGCAACCCGTTGCTGCTGCCCACCGCTGAGTTGTGAAGGATAATGGCCTTCCCAGGCCGTCAGTCCGACCAGCTGGAGAATCTCACTGACCCGTTCATCAATCAGATTTTTGGGCATTCTTCGCATTTTTAGCCCAAAGGCGACATTCTGATGTACCGTCATGTTGGGAAACAGGGCGTAAGACTGAAAGACAATCCCAAAATCCCGCTTTTGAGGGATAACATCATTGATCACGTTACCGTCATAGATGATATCTCCGGCAGTCTGCTGTTCAAATCCGGTAATCATTCTCAATAGGGTGGTTTTACCGCATCCGCTGGGGCCTAAAAAGCAAATAAATTCACCGGGCTCGATGACTAAATTTACATCTTGGACCGCAACCAGCGAACCGAAGTGTTTACTGATGTTTTGCAGCACAAGTTGTTTGGACAATGTTTCCATTAATGATTCCTTGCAGCTTATCACCTTGCTTTTGCATGAAAACGGGAGAGAACCATTCTGCTACATGAATTAACAGGCTTCATGCAAAATTCAGGTATAAAAGATCGGTTGTTTAGCTAAAAAAGGGAAACCTTCACCCATCTTCGATAGAAGGCGGGTGAAGGTTATCTCTGTATGACTTTGGAAGTATTATTTCAGGAAATGGCCCTGCCATACTTCAAGAATTTTTGAGCGATTTGCAGACTGCCAGGGGAAGTCCATGGGGGCCAGTTTAATGGTATCTAAAGCCGGCAGGTCCGCCGGTCCAGCGATACCCGGATAGGACACTCCGAGTTTAAATTTAGCGTATTCCTTCATCGCATTTTGACTAATGGCCCAGTCTAAAAATTTCTTGGCGGCCGCCTCATGTTTGGCGCCTTTTAGCAGTGCATTGGCTTCTAGTTCAAAGCCGGCACCCTCTTCCGGCATGACCAGCGCAACCGGAAAACCTTTCTTTTTCAACGAGGAGTACACAAAAGCAAAAGAGCAGCCGATGGCGTATTCACCAGCAGCCGTCAGTTTGGCTGGCTTGGAACCGCTTTTAATGTATTGACCCATATTTTTGTCCAGTTTCTTGAGAAAATCCCAGGCCTTGTTCTGTTCTACCGGCTTGTTCTTATAATCCGGGTCCAGCAAGACCAGGAGGCTGGCAACCTGTAAAAAACCGGTGCCGGAACTTGCAGGGTTGGGCATAATCAGCATACCCTTATAAACCGGATTCAAGAGGTCATTCCAGCCTTTCGGCATCGGCAAATTTTTTTGTTCCAAAACTTTCGTATTCGGAACCAGAGCGGCTGCATATAAATCGATTGCCGTCCAGTATCCTTTGGGATCTTTAAAGTTAGCAGGGATTTTTCCCCAGTTTTTTGGCTTGTATGGTACCAGCATGCCTTTGGGAACAAATTCCGACATGTTCGTTACGGCCCATCCCCAGATTAAGTCGGCCTGGGGGTTGTCTTTTTCTGCCAGCATCCGGGCACCAAGTTCCCCGGTGGACAGACGGATAGCCTGGATATCGAGATCAGGCAGTTGTGCTTTCGCCACTTTCAAATATTCGACAACTTCTTCATTTTCCAATGAAGTGTAAATAACCACCCTTTCCTTTGCCGCGGCGGCTCCCACCAAAAGAAATACGGAAACCAAACCACAAATAAAAATCAACCCTAATTTTTTCATAACACATCCTCCTTTTGTTTGTGTTTATGCTGAATAAAATTTACTTTTTAAATAAGGCAATTTTTCTCTAAGTAGATATATTTTATGCCTCCGGCATGTCAAGGAAAAAACATAAAAATTACCTCCATTTAAAGGCAGGATGCATCAGGCCGGAAAGTATGCGGCCGTGTAGATCGCCAAGAGCAAGACACGATCAGTTGGCAACAGATGATTTTTCATCCAACCTTGGACAGCGGCTGGCTGGCATTTGGAGTATGGCGAGAAGCTTTTCAGCCAGCATCCGATTTTGCTCCCGGCTTTTTAAAGATATGCGGATGAATTGATCGGAAAGGCCATAAAAATTTGTGCAGTTTCTGATGAGTATCTTTTCCCGGGCCAATTGGTTACAGACCCTGTCGGCTGAAAGAATGGGCGGCAATTTAGTCAACATGAAAGAGGTGGTGCTTGGGAAAACCCTTATTTCTGGGAGGCTTTCGAATTTTTCATGGAATTCGTTTCTTTGGTCTTCAAAAAACAGCTGGGTTCTTTTAATAAAGGAACCGATTTCAGTGCGCTGGGCGGCCAGATAGCGACCGGCAGCCTGGGCCAGGCTGTTGACACTCCATGGCAGAAGACATCGTCTGAATTTTTTGATGGTTTCGGCAACTGAAATAACAAATCCGATTCTCAGCCCGGGGATTTTGAATATTTTTGAAATCGAAATCAGGACAATCACATTGGAGAGCCCGGTGTTTATCAAACTCTCCTTTTCACCGTGGTTGACAAACGACAGGTATGATTCATCGACGATAAAATTCGTATCGGGATGGGATTTGCAAAGTCTTTCAAGCTCGTCCTTTGGTATCAGGGAACCGGTCGGGTTGTTTGGATTGCAGATGAAAACTGAGTCTTTGCCATCTATGCTATTTGTCAACCGGTTTATATCCGGACGGAAATCATCTGAAGCTTCAGCCAGGACCATGGCGGGATGAACATTATGCATCCGACATGCATCGGCATAGTCGGCATAGGTTGGCCCCAGTACAAGCGCCTTTTTGGTTTCAAGGACCCGGGGTATCGTGTAAATGAACTGTGTCGTTCCGTTTCCTGTTAGAACCCGGTCAGGGTCTAAAGCGAAACATTCGGCGAAAAATCTGGTGATTTCTTTACTGTCAACTTCCGGCAAATCAGTTACAGCATCAATGTTTTTTTTAAGAAAATCAACCAAACCCGGTGGGGGGCCCAAGGGGTTTGTATTGCTGCTCATGTCAACAATTTCTGATGGCGCACAGCCCTGTCGCCTGGCCATCTCATAGATATTTCCGCCGTGGCCGCCTAACATAAAGATCTTCCGAATTTGGAACCGCCTCGGGCGGAGTGGTGCCAAAAACTCAAAAACAATCCCGTGTTTGGAGAGAGATAAATCCTTATGATTCGTTGGGCGTCACTTTTTACAACCATTTTCTTTCACCGAGTTTTGAACGCCAGGTCCCATCGCGATTATTATCTGACGGCATGATCCGGCCGATTTACGCATGCCGGGAAGTAATCTCTTTGATGCGGGCCTGGATTATTTTTTCTTCGTGCCGACGTTTTTTGGCGGCGGCATCACTTACCTTGGCAATGATCTGATCCATGTCGCACGGCTTCATCAGGTAATCAAAGGCGCCCTGTTTCATGCCGTCGATGGCGGATTCGACATCCGCGTGGCCTGAAAGCATGATGACTTCCACCAGCGGATATTTTTCTTTGATCTTCGTCAGGGTTTCAATCCCGTTCATCCCCGGCATTTTTACATCCAGAATAACAATCTCGATGTCTTGATGAGCTTCAAGTACCTTGAGAGCTTCTTCTCCGTTGAACGCTTTTGAGATAGCAATGTTTCGCATGCCCAAACGCTCACTGAACGTTTCTACAAATTCGACTTCATCATCTACCAACAATACATTTGCGATGCTCATTGAAATTTGCTCCTTTGTGCCAATAGTCAGACCGAAGGCCAAGTATTTATATCCAGGTGGCATCTTTATCACAGGTGCCGAATCTTGACAAGTTAGTTTGCTTCGCTCGTCCCGCTTTCAGCGGGAGAATAAAGAAATCTTGGCCTCCACACTCTCCGAGCTGTAGGCTCTACGAGCAGGAAGCCGGCCTGTAAGCCTATGGGCTGGAAGCGTGCTCGCAGAGCCAACCCTCCCGGCCTGTAAGTCCTACCCGCTGGAAGCGGCCTCAGAGATAGTTGTTGAATGGTGGATTTAAAGAACTAATCAATGCACATATATTCCTGTCCTATCTCCCCGAAGCTTCCGATGCCGAACTGAAGTGTTATAGCGGTTGTCAAAAAAACGTTCCGTTATTCGAATGCTTTTTTCTACAACCGCTTATACCACCCTTCCGTATTTCGGAGCTTATTTTTGAAATGTAAGGTATAATCTCAAAAAAGACTTGAATTTGTCAGTATTTTTCATTAAATTTAAACTGTTAGCCTATATCCACCTGTCAAGGTTCTAATATCGATAACCTGGTCCATTGGGCCCGGTCAGGGCTTTTCTATTGGCAATGAACACCTCGCAGGGTGAAATCAAAGCCCGGCCCACCCTCCGGGTTGTAGGTCCTATGAGCCGGAAGCTGAGCCGGGATTCTTTACTAATAACAGACGGAGGTATTCTGTGAGTGATTATCTTGTAAAGGAATTAATGGTGCCACTGTCGGAATATGCCACGGTTCCGGAGGGTTCAACCCTGTTTGATGCTGTGCTGGCCTTGGAAAAAGCCCAGGAGGAGTTCGACCACACCAAATACAAGCACCGCGGTGTCTTAATCCTGGATAAAAAAAAGCGGATCGTTGGCAAATTGGGTCAATTGGACGTGTTGCGTGCCCTTGAACCGAAAGAGAAGGATCCGGGCGAAATAAACGAACTCAGCCAATTCGGCTTTAGTCCCAATTTTGTCCACAAAATGCGTGCGCAGTGGCTAATGAAGGCAAAGCCCCTGAAAGATCTCTGCAGTAAAGCATCCCAATTAAAGGTGGAGGATTTCATGCAGACCCCTTCTGAGGGCGAGTTTATTGAAGAGGAAGCTTCCCTTGAAATGGCGGTTATGCAGCTGGTCATGGGGCACCATATATCGCTGCTGGTAACCCGGGACCAGGAAATTATCGGGGTATTGCGCCTGACGGACGCTTTCGCGGCGATATTCCACACCATGAAAGAATGTGAAATCAATTTATAAATAAGGATGCCTTATGAATGAACTGGCAAAGCTCCTGGACCGGATTATACAGAGAATCAATATCAATCTACGTGAACTTGATTACGACGTAAGTTCCTTCATCAAAAATCTGGTTCCCTTAAATAAAATGTTCAAATTTTATGCATTTTACGGCATTACCCCCAACCATCCTCTTGACTTTCAATTCAGGCATTCCAGTTTGGCCGGCAGTTATTTTTTAGGAAAAATCCGAGCACGTAATTCGATACTATACAAAAGTGATATCCGGGGCGACGAACTCAAAAAGCGGGGTGATGTATTCAGTTATCAAAAGTTTGAAATTCCGATAACCAGGGATGAGGGCATCGACATCGAAGACAGTTATCTCATCAAAACCCTGGTTCATAATTTTTCACACGACCCGGAAACCCTTGAAAAATTTTTTATCAGGGATACCGTATCCACCCATTATGCCAATATCCACGGTTCCCCGTGCGACGGGTGTTTTTTGGGATCGTTTGCCACGGTTGACCTGACAACCATGCGCGATTGTGTCATCGGAACGTTTTCATATGTCCAGGCCGGCGAGATCGGCCATCTTAATGTCGGCCCCGGAACCGTGTGGGTCCGCAATCCCGACGAGTTTAATTTTCTGTACCGCTATCCCCTCGACCAATTGAGCCATTACATCGATTTTATTGAGGGGAGAGTGCCCCAGGGGTTTATTATGGATTTTGTGGAAGACCGTAAAGAAGGTTTCCAGCGCGTTTTTGATGCGGTCAATATTGAACAGTCCGTCCCTGTGCCCAGCAACGCCTCGCTGGATCGGTTTGCGGTGATCAAACCCAAGACCCGCATCAGCGATAATGTCTTGATCGCCCAACGCGCCTACCTTCAAAATGCATGGCTCGGCAAGGGTGCCAACGCCCAGGAAAATTGTTATATCATCAATTCTCGCCTGGAAGGTTTCAATGTGACCGCTCATGGGGCCAAAATCATCGAGGCCGATCTGGGGAAAAACATATTCGTCGGGTTCAACAGCTTTTTGCGGGGGCGGGCAAAAAGCCGGTTGACTTTAGGCGACGAGAGCATCATCATGCCCCATACCATCATCGATATTAAAAAACCATTAACCATACCGCCCGGCCACTTGGTCTGGGGTCTGATTACAAACCCGGATGAGCTTGAAACCAACAGCATGGCCCTCAAAGATTTTTCCAAAATTAATGATGGCGTGATAAAAGGCAATATGTCTTTTGAGGGCAATGGCGCCGGCTTTGTCTCCGCCTTTCAGGATCGTATCCATCACATTCTCGAGTCTAACGGGGCCTTCTTTAACGGCAAGAAGAACAGGGGACATGCCCAGAAAAATCAGAACATCTCCTTTAATACGATTCAGCCATACCCCGACGGCGAACTGCAAGGGCTGTATCCGACCATTATGATTCAGCCGTAAAGCAAGGTTTCAGGTGTCAGGTGTCGGGTGTCAGGACGGAGGCGCCGGGGAGTCGAATCCTGCGATCTTTATCGTCGTCGTCCTTATGCTCGTCCCTCGTTTTCGATAAAATTCTGATATCGAGGACGAGCCCGAGTACGAGAACGAGTACGAAAAGAACCGGATTAGATCGCCTGCTTACACCCTCTCCCCTGCGGTCCTACCTGACACCTGAAACCCATGGATCGTGTTGAGGGCATGGTTAAAAGCTCTACCCGGGCGCACCAAAGATTGGTTTTCTTGGTCAGGATTCTTACTTGAAGTAAGTCAGCAGGGCATGCAGATTCGTCAGCGGATGCGGCGGACAGCCGGGTATATACAGATCCACCGGCAATAATTTATCCAGCCCATCGGTAACCTCGGAGCTGCCGCGGAACGGGCCACCGGACAGTGCGCAGCTGCCCACGGCAATCACAACCTTGGGGGTTGGTGTTGCCTCATAGGTTTGCAGCAGGGCTGTTTTCATATTTCTGGAAACGGGTCCGGTTACAACGATTCCGTCGGCATGGCGTGGCGACGCCACAAAATTGATGCCGAAGCGGGCCAGATCGAAAAACGGTGTGGCCAGCACGTTCAAATCGGCTTCGCAGGCATTGCAGCCGGCGGCCGATACCTGGCGCAGCTGGAGGGAGCGGCCGAACAGCTTTTTGAAATGTTTTTTGGCATGTTCGGCCAGGGACGGCAGGTCGCCCGCGGTCAACAAATGGTCTTTTTCGGCCACCGCCACCTCAAAATTACGACTGAAAGTAACAAACTTACTTTCAGAAAGGCGTTCGCAGGTGCCGCAGAAAACACAACGGCCCAGATCGATCATTTTGCTATCGGCGTTAATGGCATCCTGGGGGCAGGCGGCCGCGCATTTGGCTGCCAGCTCAGATGCGGCCTCGGCATTGACCCGGGGCTGTCCGCGATAGCGTTCCGGCAGTTCGATAGTGGTTTTGGGGTAAGCACTGGTCCGGCAGCCCTGCTCAAATCTGTTTTTCAGCGTATTTAGCATTTTGTTTCACTTCCCTTAAAGATCAAACCCGCAGTAGGACAGATTGTAGCTCTTGTTGTTGAGCGGAAAATCAGAGATCCCCGTATCCCTCAAAGCCATGGCCAATCCGTTCCAGTTATGAAATGATGGATCTTTGATTTTATAGCGCAGGATATCCCCGTCGGCATCGGTCAGCAAACAATGCGACAGCTCCCCGCGCCAGCCTTCGTTGACCGTGACAGCCAGTGACGACGGCGCCAGCTTGAATTCCCCGTCCTCGACGCAGCGGGTCTCAATCGGGTTTCTCAGAAGGGATTCAATAATGGCAATGGATTGCAGCACCTCGTCGGCCCGTACCCTGGCGCGTGCATACACATCCCCGGTGGGTTCGGCATTCTCGGGGATATCCAGCTGCTGATAATGTTCCGTGGGAAAACAGCGCCGGGCATCGTAGGGAATCCCGCTGGCGCGACCGGAGGGACCTACCAAGCCCAATTTTTCCGCGTCCGGGGTGCTGACCACCCCGCAGCCTTCAAATCGCGAGCGAACACTGGGAGTTGAAAACAGCAGATCGATCACATGCTGGACCTGGGGTTTCAATTCGGCGAGGCGTTCGGTCAGAACCCGACGATCTTCATCGGTCAGGGGAAAGCGCACGCCGCCGGGTCGGACCAGGCCCTTGCCGAAGCGGTTGCCGCACATCCACAGGCTCATGTTCAGGAAATCGCCACGCATGCGGCCGCAGTAATTGGCCGGCGGCAAAAAGGCCACATCCCCGCTCAACGCGCCAAGGTCGCCCACGTGATTGGCAATGCGCTCTAGTTCCAGACCGATGGTACGTATAATGCGCGCGCCGGCATCGGTTTTGATTGCGGCCATGGCTTCCACGGCCTGGGCCATACACAGGCTGTGGCCGATCGCAGTGTCGCCGGCAATGCCTTCGGCCAGGATCGGCAGGCGCTTGACGTCTGCATTTAAAAATAGCTTCTCAACCCCGCGGTGCTGATAGCCCAGTTGAATTTCGAGGTGCAGGACCCGTTCGCCGATACAATTGAATCTGAAATGGCCGGGTTCGATTACGCCGGCGTGCACCGGCCCTACGGCTACTTCGTGAATCTCTTCGCCCTCCACGGCATAATAATCGTAATTGCCGGGGATGTCTTCACTGTAATCATTTCCGAAAATATCTGGTAGACCGCGTTCGTTGGCCTGATAGCGGACCATCTTCAGCCAGGGGTGGCCTTCGGGACGGATGCCGAACTGCTCGGCGATCTCACGCTCGAACATGTGGAAGGGCTCGCGTTCGGCTGTCAGCGCCGGATAGGCCTCCGGTGCCCTGCAACCGGCCAGCAGAAGGCGGTCGGACCGCAGGATCGCCAGCAGGTTAACCCCATCCGCGGCGGGATAGGCGAAAAATTGGACAACCTTGCCCCCGCCGGCAACGATACCCAGCGCCTGGCTGCGAAAATCATCAAATGCCAGATGGGGAATGCAGTCCCGGGTCACCGCCTCGCCATTACCGATCTGTATAAAATCCGTGTTCATTAAAATCCCCCGCCAATGGATTTGACTGCGTGAATAATTGTCTGGTACAGGGAATCCGGAATCCAGATACACAGTACCAGAGAAGTCAAAAGTAGCACATACTGGGGCCAGACCATGATGGGCTTTTCTTCCATCCGAATCGTGGCACTGGCGTCACTGAAGGAAATCTGCATGACATGTTTGGCAAATCCGGCGAAAATCACGCACAGGCTCAAAATAAAAATCCCCACAGCCACATAATGCCCGCTGCGAAAGGCAGCGATGACGATAAAAAGCTCTCCGATGAAAATTCCGAAGGGCGGAAATCCGGAAATGCCGGCAAATCCGCCGAAAAAGGCCACAAAGGTTTTCGGCATGCGCCCGGCAAGCTTACCGGTTTCTGTGATGAGCCGGCTGCCGTAACCCAGCAGGATATTGCCGGATGACAGAAACAGGGATGACTTGATCAGGCTGTGATGGATCAGGCACAGCATTGCGCCATAGGCACCCAGCCCGCCGATGCCGGTACCAAAGGCGATGATGCCCATGTTTTCGATACTCGAATAGGCCAGCAGCCGTTTGTATTCGGTCTGCTTGAGAATAAACGTGGCCGCCACCAGTATGGATACCAGACCCAGTACGATTAAAATCGTACCCGAAAAATCCCCGAGCCCGGCGGCATGCATTAGTTTATTGGTTTTGAATATTCCCAGGTAAGCGCAGTTGAGCAATACGCCCGACAAAAGGGCCGACGCCGGACTGGGGGCTTCACTGTGGGCGTCTGGCAGCCAGGTATGCATCGGCGCCAGGCCCATTTTGGTGCCGTAGCCCACCAGAATGAACACAAAACCGGTTTTAAGCCACAGGGGATCCAGGCGTCCGGCTTCACCGGTCAGGGTGGAAAAAGCCACCGGGACATCGACTCCGCCGATATCCATGGAAAGGGTAATCAGTACCGAACCCAGAAGGGCCAGGGCGATACCCACCGAGCAAATCAACACGTACTTCCAGGTGGCTTCGAGGGTGGCTGCGGACCGATGTGTATATATCAACGGCGCACTGGCCAGGGTGGTGGCCTCGATGGCAATCCACATCACCATGATATGGTCCGAAAGGGTCACCATGGTCATGGTGGACAAAAACAGCAGCATCGATCCGGTAAAAACGCGTTCGGAGCGGATTTCAGTGTTTTTGAGATACCCCGTGGTATATATTGAGATCAGGAAAAATAGCAGCGATATCACCATTAGAGACAGGAGGCCCTCGGGGGTGACGGCAAAATAAATTTCGAACAGTGCTTGCGGCCGCCGGATCCACAGATAAAGGGATAATATCAGGTGAATTATCCCGGTCAATACCAGCAGGGGTCGACCGGATGCCCGCGGAAGGAAGAAGGCCATTACCCCGGTAATAAGCGGAATCAAAAAAACGATTTCAACCATGAAACACCTATTCCTTTAAAGTTCTAAGCAGAGCCGTATCCACATCATCAAAGGCCTGGTTGATATTCTGTAGGATGATAGCCATGATCATGACGCCGGCCAATACATCGAGCAGGATACCGAATTCAACAATATGATGGGCGCGGACTGAAAAGCTGGTGCCCACCAGGTAGATCCCGTTTTCCATCATGATATAACCAAGCACCATGGCAATGGCGTTGCGCCGGGCCATAAGCAGAAACATACCGGCCACAAGAAGGGTAATGGCAGTGGGCAGCAACAGGGCATCGCCGCCGGTCTGGGGCAAATTGAACTTGGAACTGACAAAGGTGGCCGCCACGATCAGGGCCAGACCGGCCAGCAGGGAAGCATGATACCCGACGATGGGTCCGACATCGCGGCGGATAGCCACTTTTTTAATCGCCAGATAGATGAACAGCGGGATAACGATTCCCCGGATCACCAGGGTGACCAGGGTGAACACGATGCTGCCGGCGGTCAGTTCGTGGCCGATGACCAGCGGCACGATGGAAACCACCACCCCCTGGAAGGCCAGCACCTTGATGAGCGACGGCAGCCGACTGGAACCGAAGGAGACCAACACGGACAAAAGTACGAGGGCCAAAATGGTATCAACTGGTTGGATCATTTTAAAAACTCCAATGTGATGACGGTTGCGAAAAAAACCAGGGCAAAAGATGTCAGAACAAACTGGGGCACCTTGTCCATGCGATAGCGGGCCATTACCGATTCGGTGACGCCGATGGCCGTATACACCAGCCCGAGTATTATAAAAAATAAACCGGCGTCTGCCACCGGGTGTCCCAGGGTGACCGGATAGATCAAACGGGTGACCAGGGTGGAATAGAAAAAAAGCTTGAAAAAAGAACCCAGTTTGATGAGCGCAAAATCCGGCCCGCTGTGATCCAGCACCATGACTTCATGGATCATGGTCAATTCCAGGTGAGTGGCCGGATCATCTACCGGGACACGGGAGCTTTCCGTCAGCAGCACAATAAAAAAAGCAAGGGCCACAAACAGCAAGGGGGGGCCGGCTGTTTGCCACATTCCGAGGGGCTGCCCGCCGGCAAAAAAAGCGGCCAGGCTC
>Ga0265303_10001150_pt1 | contig 15982 bp, 11 predicted proteins | sample Helome_2_FD_192494 | JGI IMG/M metagenome (GOLD analysis project Ga0265303, IMG submission 192494) | Marine sediment microbial communities from subtidal zone of North Sea - Hel_20160317 (Illumina Assembly) | ecosystem: Environmental > Aquatic > Marine > Subtidal zone > Sediment ... | reverse complement strand
GCAAGATTTGAATGTCCTGATGGTAATCTGGTAATACTTTATTACGGTGGCGTGAACAGGAGAAATCCTCCATGGAAAATTTAAAATTTTTATTCGAGAATAATAATTCCCGGCTAATTGTTAATTAATCTTTTAGGTATATGCTGAAATGAGCTTAGATAAAAATAGGCTGTTTATTGGTTTGGTATAGTTTTAAGAAGTAATTATTGTTCCAGGTTATTGGCCTGGAAACTTTGAAGTTCGTTGTTATTATTGAATTGTGAATTAATTTCTATGGGATTACAACAAATTTCACAATCTTCTACGTAATTCTGCCTTTGAATAGAGGGGTCCAGCAGCATTGATATTTCTTCCCAGCAATAGGGGCATTGAAAGTAGTGTTCGTACATAGAAGAGATTAAAAGTCTACATTCAATAACTGACCTGTTAATTGCAATAGCTCTAATTCTGCTAGTTTAGCATCGTATTTTGCAAGATTTTTGGTTGTTTGCGCTGTTAAAAGATTAATTTGAGCCTGTCTGAATTCTATTGATGTAATCCTTCCCAGTTGGTACTGCTCCCTTGACCGTTCAAAATTATTCTGATTGGTAATAACAGCTTTCTCTTGTATTTCATATATCGCCAATCTATTTTCATAAGATTCCAGGGCATTCTCAATATCCCTTGCTACCTCCAGTTCAACCTGCTTCTTTAATAACTCCTGATTTTCATATGCTATTTTAGCATTGCGAACCCGAACTGTCGTATTTCCTCCGTCAAAAAGGTTCCAGGTAAGACCGGCGTTAAGAGATAGGTTCATATTGTTATTGTTGGTTCCAGGAAAGAATGCCGAGGCGGCAGTCTGATTTAAATTCCAACCATATGAACCTGTCAGGCCAATCACCGGTAAATAACCAGATTTACTTACTTTGATATCGTATTCATTTATTGCTAAATTCCTCTCCGTTTGCAGAATGGCCAGGTTATTTATGGATACATCATCAACCATTGCCAGTAATTCCAGCATGGGGATAAAACTAATTAATGTATCTACTTCATAAACATTAGACATGTCCTGATTTAGTACAACATTTAAGTCGCGTTTGGTATTTTTCAATAATCGCTGAGTATTTAGGAGAATTATACTGTCATTGGTAACATCCACTTCGGCATTTAATACATCTAACTGTGTATTTTGTCCATACTCAAAAGCATATTGAGCCCTTTTAATCCTATCTTTTGAAACCTCCAAAGCTTCTTTTTGGGCATATTCATTTTCAGATAAACGGGCGACTTCAAAATAAATGCTGAGCAGTTGAAGTATAGTACTCTGAATGGTTTCCCTCGCCTGTAATTCCGTTAATTGGTACTCTTCCTTAAGCCGCTTATAATTATACCTGCGTCCTAATCCATCAAAAAGAGTATAATTTAAGTTTAGCCCCGCAGTATAACGTTGTGCTTCAGCATTGTTGATTTCCACATCCGGCCTGGGATCTCCATTTTCATCTACTTGTCCCGGAAATTCTATAGTAGAATCATCCTTGATATAAGTAGCCCCGGCTGAACCGCTCAGGGTGGGTAAAAAACCAGTATTAAGAACTCCCTGATTATTATCAGCAATCTCCACCGTATTCTCGGCGACTTTTATACCAAAATTCTGTTCTAATGCCAAAGCAATAGCCTCAGTTTTTGACAATAATTTTTCCTGTGCAATAGCATTAAAACTCAATGCTAATAGCACTAATACCGTATAATGTATTTTCATTTGTTTTTACCTTCTAGCTCAATTGAAGTTTCTTCATTCTTTTCGCCATTCTCTGATCCTTTCGGCGATTCTTCAATAAGCTTGGTTACTAATTGGTTATGTTGTTGTAGTTCCTCCTTTTGTTCCTTAATGGCGCGTTCCACCTCTTCCTTGGTAACTTTATTCCCCGTTACCAACCATTTGGTATTTACCTTAACCTTATTGCTAAAAGAAAGGAAAATGGGTAACATTACCAGCGTTAGAGCAGTAGCAAAAGCTATCCCATAAGCAATTGAAATAGCCATAGGAATTAGAAACTGTGCCTGTCTGCTTTGTTCCAGAATAAGTGGCGCTAAACCTGCTATTGTAGTCAATGAAGTTAAAAAGATTGCACGAAAACGAGAGCGACCTGCGTCATAAATGGCATCGTCAAACGACATCCCAGATCTCAGATTGTTATTAAATTTTCCTATAAGTACTAATCCATCATTCACCATAATCCCAATAAGAGCGATAATACCTAACATTGATAAGATATTAATTGGAAAATCATGAACCCAGTGCCCCCATGCAACTGCAGTTAAACTAAAAGGAATCAATAAAAGAAGCATCAAAGGCTGGCTAAAACTGCGAAAAGTAAAAGCTATGGTAATATAAATTAAAAACAATACCGTAAGGCCAACAAATTGAAGGGAGCCAATAAGTTTACCTGCTTCCCTGTTTTGACCTTCATATGAAGGTGTAACAGTTGGATATTTAGCAAGAATTTCAGGCATTATTTCTGTACGTATGTCGGTCATAACATCTGTGGCACTAACTTTTTTAGCGTCTTTAAGGTCCGATGATAATTGTATTTCACGGAGACCATCTAAATGATTAATAGCCACATCTCCCCGTTCAATAGTATAAGTAGCAATTTCCTTTAATGGTATCCTGCTACCATTTGGAGTAACAATTCGCATTTCATCCAAATCGGTTATTGAAGATCTATTATCACGATCATATCTTACCCATACCCTTATCTCATCCTGTCCCCTTTGAAATCTTTGTGCCTGAGTTCCAAAGAATCCTGCCCGAACCTGATTCATAACTGTCCTTAGATTAAGACCCAACAAATAGGCATTTTCCTTGAGTTCCAGGCGGATTTCTTTAATACCTGCCGGATCGTTATCTGTAATATCTTTAAGATCAGGATTATTTAGCATTGCCTGTTTTAGTTCCTCTTTAGCTCCTTTTAATTCCTGAATATTATAACCTAATAAAGAAACAGACACGGGGTCACCTCCAAAATTACCTCCTGAGCCATATATAAGGCTTTCAACACCTATTACAGGCCCTACCAATTCCCTTAGTCGATTCGATACAAGATCTGATCGGATGGCATTCGGACGTTCCTCACCTGGCAACAGGTTTATAGTAAGTGTTGCAGCTGAAGAACCAGGTCCTACATTTTTTATTACATTTTCATAAAGTACTTTACCAGTACCTTGGAGATATTGTTCTGTGAATTCCTGATTGACAATTTCTGCCTTCTCTTCAATTAAAGTTATTATGGAATCCGTTATTTTTTCATTTGTCCCATTCGGCATGAGTAATTCTATCTGAACCCTATCACTGGCAATTTGTGGGAAAAAAGCAGATCGAATAATTCCTCCACCTATAGACCCCAAAGTGATTAATAGTGCAAATACGAAAAAAGAAAAAGTTAATAGTTTATATCGCAAAGCAAATTTTAATGTGGGGCTATAGGCCTTATCCCGAAACCAAACCATAATCTGATCTCCACCTTTGTTGATAATTCTCAGTTTTGAGAATATTTTGGCAATACCCTTTTTTGGTCTTTTATCTTCCGCTTGCAAGGCTTTAGAATGAGCCAGGTGAGCTGGAAGAATTATAAGAGCTTCTACCAATGAAACTACAAGGGTAAGTATTACAATTACAGAAACCTCTCCAAAGAATTCCCCAATGCGTCCGTCCAGAAATAAAAAAATTGAGAACGCAAGTACAGTGGTAATAATTGCAGATACAATAGGAGGAATCACTTCCATCGTTCCATCTATTGCGGCTTGTACAGGAGTTTTACCTTTTTCATAATGCTGGTAGATGTTTTCGGCTATTACTATCCCATCATCTACAAGAATACCAATAACTATAATCATCCCAAAAAGTGAAAGAACATTTATCGTAACATCGAAAAAACCAGCAAAAATAAACATCCCTAAAAAGGCAACTGGCAAACCAAATGCCACCCAAAAAGCCAATCGCGTATTGAGAAATACGGATAGAAAAATAAGTACCAGAATCATACCCAAAATGGCATTTTCTGTCAGCAGTTTTGTACGTTGTGTAAGTGTTGTTGAAAGATCACTTACCACACTTAACTGAATATTGTTATTTTTCTGGTTAAAATCTTCAATATAAGTTCTTACTTTTTCAGCGGATGAAATAAGATCTTCGGTATTCGTACTTGTGATTGTAGTTCGTACGGACAGGTCTCCATTGAAATATGAAGCATTTGGAGACTCTGCAAAACGATCCCTAAGAATAGCTATATCTTTCAGCCTAATCGTTTGTCCGCCTGCATCTGCGCGAATGATCAGATTGGAAAGTTCATCGCCATAATAAGATCTGTTATTTGCTCTAATCAGATATTCTTCTTCGCTGGTTTTGATATTTCCACCGGTTACCAGAATATTTGCATTGGAAACCGCAGCGGCAACTTCAGAGAAAGACAGGCCGTAGGCAAGCATATTATTCTCGTTCAAGGCTATTTCAATTTCTTCCTGGGGATATCCTGATATGCTAATCTGAGAAATTCCCTCAATTGTCCGAATATCATTTTCTATCTGACGAGCTATTTGTTTTAAGGTTGCCAGCGGGATATTTTCACCACTAATTGAAAAGCTTATAGTTTGTCTTATTGCTTCCAATTTTGAAACTATTAGCGGTTCCATACCGCTTGGGAATGTAGGAACCCTATCTACCGCATTCTTCACCTGCAGTAACATAAAATCTATATCCCTTCCTTTCTCAATTTCTACATTGATATTTCCACTATTCTCTCTGGATGTAGAGGTAACCCTATCTACGCCTTCGAGTCCTTTAAGATTGTCTTCAATTTTGAGTACAATACCTTCTTCAATTTCCTGTGGTGAAGCCCCCGGATAAGTAATGTTTATTGAGATATTCTTAGAATCCGTTAAGGGAAAAAATGAAGATTTTAAAGATGTGGCTCCAACGATTCCGAAGATGAAAAACGCAATTATTATAACATCAACGGCAACATGGTATTTTATGAAATAAGAGATTACTTTTCTCATTGGTTTTCCAGTTTAGCTGTTTCTACCTTATATTTTTTTACCAGCATTCCGGCATAGGCACCTACAACAGGTTTAATTAGTATAGAGATACCATTAGGAACATCTTTGACTACAACTTTTTTATCGGAAAAATATACGGGCCTCACGTCAATAAGGTCAAGTACGGAGTCCCTTACCATAAATATCTGATTATTCTCGAGCAAAAGGTTTCTATCTATTTCAATAGCATCTGTTTCCTGTTTTGCGTTTAGGTTGGCTTCCAGATACATTCCCTCTTTTAAATCCGTATCACTTACTTCTATAAATGCTTTAATGGTCTGTGTAGCCAAATCTATATTCCCGTTTATCCTGGCAACAATTCCTTTATATTTTTTGGTGCGGTCCAAATTAACTAGTTCTACCTCTTCGTCGAGTTTTAAAAGATCACTGAATGTCTTACTTACAGAAACCTCAAGTTCATACGTATCTGTATTTATAAATTCTCCTAATTTCTGTCCGGATCTAACGAGTGTTCCTTCTGTAACAAGAGCTTCTGTAAGTATTCCGGAAAAGGGTGCTGATATGCGGTATTTACGTAAACGTTGCTCCTGGTTTTTGACACTGAAATAATTAGTAAGAATTCCACGTCCGGAAATAAAGAATTTTTCTTTTTCGGTTGTCATTTCCGGAAGAGGTGGAGTGGTCCGGTCCAGGTCAAATCCGCTCAAATAAGCCTGCCACTTAGGAAACACTTCAGGGTAATCCAGGCGAAGATCGGGCATTATAGATGTAATCAAATTGTATAAATTACTTTTGGAAGACTGCACACTGGCGTAGTATTCAGACGCGTCAATTTTGATAATAGTTTCACCTTGTCTATACGGTTGTCCTGCTTTAAACAGTTTATTCCCTTTTTGGAATACACCTTGTACTTCTGCATAAAGTTCCACCCTTCTTTGAGCTCTCAAATTACCATTGGCAGGTACTATTATAGGAACCATCCCATTGGAAACCGTTTGTGTAAAAACAGTTTTCACTACTTTTTCTACCTTCGCCTTGGGCCTGTTTTTACTTTCACTAATTTGCCGTGCCAAAAAAAATGACCCTATGATAATCACAACCCCTAATATTGATAATATTATTTTTCTCATTCCTTTGTTGTTAAATTTGGGCCTCTGCCGTGGTAATGTTATGTTGAATTCGTTGCAGCGTATTTATAAGTTGAAATATCTCTTCTTCGGTAATATTTTTTTCCATGATTTTTTTTAGTCCAACTATTATGGGCCGGGTTCGTCTGAATGTTATTCTACCCGTTTCGGTAAGAAAAACCCGGTTTACCCGCTTATCGAATTCATCCTGTTCTCTGGTTATATAATTTTTACGTTCCATTTTGGCCAGTAATCTTGCCAGAGAAGATTTATCCCTTAAAGTCAGATATGCCAATTCATTTTGAATAAGGCCATCATTTTCATGTAATTTTTTAAGAACAATCATTTGCTCTTTACTGAGATCAAGCCCTTGGTTTTGAAAAGCTTCGTGCAAATAATTGTCAACCATCTTTGCTGTGCTACCGATCCAACGACCTACAGAAGTATCAAAATCTACTAAAATGTCTGTTTTATTCATATCGCAAATATAACGCTAAAATCTATTAGTTGCATATGCAACTAATGTTAAATAATTCTTAATCTTTGTTTAATTTTTCTAACTTATCTTAAAACAAAAAGGGATGCAGTAAGCATCCCTTTTAATCTAACTAAAGCACAATTTAACTACTAATTTTCATCATCATCCTCAAATTTCGTATCTGCCATGCGGGTTTTAGAAAAATTGACATCCTTGAAATCTAATTTCACATCACCTTTATCATAATCAAAAACCAGAAACTCTCTCGTATCCATAAGTTCAAGGTTTTTATATGAATTAAATTTGTTATTCTGAATTTGAAATACTTTAAGACTGGCCAACTGACCAAATTCTGCAGGAATAGCCCCACCTAATTCATTATTAGCAAGGACAAGTTCTTTGAGTAAAACCAACTGTCCTAAGTTTCGCGGGATATCACCATCAAGCGCATTTTCAAAAAGCCCGAGACTTTCAAGTCTTGTGAGATTTCCTATTGAATCCGGTATATGACCTACAAAATTATTACTGGATAGATTTAAAACCCTTAGGTTCTCTATATCTCCAATACTATTAGGAATACTTCCCGAGAAAAAATTATTAAAAGCGGTAAGCTCTAACAAATTTGCCAGGTTTCCTATCTCAGAAGGAAGGTTTCCTTTCAATCTGTTCATCTCTATTTTCAGAACCTCCAGGTTTTGTAGTTGTGTAATTGTATTTGGTAACTCTCCGCTCAGGGTATTAAATGCAAGGTTTAGAATCCGCAAGTGATTCAAGTTACCGATACTCCGAGGAACTATTCCTGAAAGATTATTGCGAAATAAATTTATCTCCACTACATGATTTCCTTCAACCTTAACTCCATACCATTCTGAAACCGGCTGGTCTAAATGCCATTGCTTTAACCAGGAAGTTCCATTAGTGCTTTCATAAAGATCTAATAAAGCCATTTTTTCAGCCTTACTGACCTTTGCATTAATCACCTGATTTGCCGTTATTAAAAGAACCAGAACAAGGAGCAGTTTTTTCATTAAATGGGTAATTAAGAAATTGGCGTATTTTTAAATAAAGAAAAACATTATATTAATAAAGAATTACCTTACAAAAATACTAATTTACCTAGATAAACAACCTATATAATCGATGAAGTGCGCATTTTTGTTGTGAAAGTCCTCTTTTCTGTTGTGAAAAAAAATTAACCGTACATATTATTCTCCCGTCCCACTGTTTTCAAGCTCTAAAGTAGTATTTTCCCACTTCGTCATCAACTCCTCCAGCTCCTTTTTTTTAGCCTGATAATTATCGAAAAAATCCGGAATCGCAATTGTAATATCGTAATCCATAAGCAGATCGTGATCTATTTTAGCGATCTCTTTCTCTAATCCGGCTATGTTACTTTCAAGAGTACTTAACTTATTCTTTAGCGCCTTTAATCGTTTCTGACCTTCATAATCTGATGGTTTGTTATTGCGTTTTTCTTTCTTTTTCTGATCGGTTTGTTTCTTTTCGATTTCCCGGAAATCTTCAACTTTCCGCTGATCAAGAAAATAATTTATGTCCCCTAAATACTCTTTTATTCTTTTTTCCTTAAACTCATAAACCTTATTGGTAAGTCCCTGCAAAAAATCCCGGTCATGCGAAACTACAATCAATGTACCTTTGAACTGTTTCAATGCCTCTTTTAAAACATGTTTAGATTTGATATCGAGATGATTTGTTGGCTCATCCATAACAAGAACATTAAAGGGTTGAAGCAACATTTTAGCTAAAGCCAATCTGTTCCTTTCCCCCCCGGATAAAACTTTGACATATTTATCTACATCCTCACCACTAAAGAGAAAAGATCCTAATATATCCCTTACTTTACTCCTATTCTTCTCATTGGCAGCATCGACCATAGTGTCCAGTATGGTTTTATTGCCATCCAGATATTCCATTTGATTTTGGGCGAAATAACCTATCTCAACATTATGGCCGGATTTTAGTCTTCCCTGATATTCCAATTCCCCGACAAGAATCTTGGCTAAGGTTGTTTTACCTTGTCCATTCTGGCCCACAAAAGCCGTTTTGCTATCCCTTTCCAAAATTATGTCTATTCCGTTTAACACTTCCTTATTACCATAACTTTTGGACAGGTCCTCCATTTCAAATATCACTTTTCCGGGAATTACGGAAATTGGAAACCTCAATTTCATAGCACTAAGGTCATCCCGATCAACCTCAATGCGTTCCATCCTGTCCAGTTTCTTAATAAGTGATTGAGCCATAGTAGCTTTTGAGGCCTTGGCCCGAAATTTGTCTATTAAACGCTCTGTTTGCTGAATTTCTCTTTCCTGGTTTTTTTGGGCACTTAGTTGTTGTTCTTTTATTTCTCCTCTTAGCACTAAATATTTAGAATATGGCTTGTTGTAATCATAAATTCTTCCGAGGGATATTTCTATTGTTCTATTTGTAACATTATCCAAAAACATTCTATCATGAGAAACTATCACCAGTGCACCGGGATAATTTAGCAGAAATTGCTCCAGCCAAAGTATAGAATCAATATCCAAATGGTTGGTAGGCTCATCTAATAAAAGAACATCATTATTCTGCAGGAGAAGTTTAGCTAATTCTATACGCATCCGCCATCCACCGGAGAAGGTATCTGTACTTTTATCAAAATCCTCCCTTTTAAAACCAAGACCTAAAAGAATTCTTTCAGTCTGTCCCTGATAATTGTAACCTCCATGAACTTCATATTGATGAGTTATATCATTCAGGTCTATAATTAATTGATTGTAAAGCTCGCTCTCGTAATCTGTTCTTTCCCCTAGTTGGAAATTTATTTGCTCCAATTTGAGTTCTAATACTTTTATTTCTGTAAAAGCCTCATAGGCCTCTTCAAGAACAGATCTTCCATACTCAAAATCAAGATCCTGTTTAAGGCAGCCAATTTTTATATCTTTTTCTGTGGCCAGTGTACCCGAATCTGGTTCCATTTCCTTAGAAAGTAATTTCAGCAAGGTAGATTTCCCCGCACCATTCTTTCCAATAAGCCCAACCCTGTCCCCTGCATTTAATCTAAACGCGATTTCTTTAAACAGGTATTCTCCTCCAAAAGAAACAGAAAGATTATGAATATTTAGCATTTTTGTGATTGGTGTTACAATTAGAAACTGTGCAAAATCGTAGTTTTGCCTAAACTTTTGCAAATGTTAAAAAAAGGAAACAAACTATACAGCATTTTAACAGGAAGTTGTCCGAGGTGCCACCGGGAAAGTATGTATTCAGTTAACAATCCCTATGTTCTGGGCTCTCTTTTTAAAATGCAAGTACGTTGTTCACACTGCAATACCAGGTACAAAATTGAGCCTTCCTTTTTCTACGGGGCAATGTACGTAAGTTATGCAGTGGGAATTGCATTTGCAATGGCCACTTTTGTCATCTCTTTTTTAATAATTGGTGCTGGTTTAATAAATACATTTATTGCAATAGTGGTTACCATGGTTGTCTTTTTACCTGTAATTATTAGGCTTTCCCGAAATATATGGATCAATATCTTTATAAAATACGATCCGCGAACCGTTCATATAGATTAAACTTTAATATAGGCTTTTTCATATCTGGCAATGTCCATTTCGGGGTCTATGGACCCACCATTCTCTATATATTCATATAACTGGTTTGAAGCATAAGGAGCAATCATGACACCTCTTGACCCAAAACCATTTAATATGTAAATATGATCGAAAACAGGGTGATTGCCCACCAAAGGCCTCCTATCAGCCACTGTGGGCCTTATTCCGGCAACATGGTTCACTATTTTATAATTACACTTTAAAAAGGTCTCAAGCTTTGTAATAAGCTCCAATTTGGCCTCTGAAGTAGGATCATTATTTTTATCCTTCCATTTGTAAGTAGCTCCTATTCTGTAAAGATCATTCCCCACAGGAATAATAAAAACTGAAGATTTAATTACCCTCTCTTCCTTAAGAAGCGGGGCCTTTATAGTTAAGAGTTCTCCTTTTGTTCCGTTTAATGGTAAGTAATTAAAATACCTATTTCTTTTTATTCCAAATCCGGTAGCAAAAACAATTCTTTTGGCATTAATAGCTCCATAGGAAACACCGTTCGTACCTATCTCTAAATCGTCAAAGTTGAAAGTTTCCTCATATAATAACTTTTTTTTGGATAAATATCCGGAATATGCTTTCACCAACTTCTGCGTATCTACTCTTCCGGTATGTAAGACCTCTCCAAAGCCAAAAGGCGCATTGAGACTTGGGTTGTTATTGATGAGTAGTTTTGTAGAAAGATATGGCTGTAATCTTTGTTTATCTGCTGCCTCAAACCATAGGTTTTGCTCCTCTACGGATGCAAATATTCTTAACACCGGCACTTTATGATCCAGGGATACCCCCAGTTTATCCTCTAGCCTTTTGTAAAAGTGCTGAATCAATCCCAGTTGTTCATGAGCTTGCCAGGCAAGGTTAAATCTTTTTAAAATAACCGGATTATATAATCCTCCTGCAATATTCGATGATGTTTGAGAGTCATCATTGATCACCATGAAGGTTTTACTGTGCTCTTCAAGCCTTTCACAAAATGCTATCCCGGCCAGTCCGAGACCTACTATTAAGTAATCTACCATAGTGTAAAATTAAAAAACGCTGCACCAAATGGTGCAGCGTTTTTTAATTTATATCTGAATTGGAATTTAACGCTTGCTACTAATATGCCCACATGTCCTGTTCCCTGTCTCGTATTGTTTCCTTAATACGATCTGCTTCAAGCAACTGGAATAGCGCATTATCTGCTATGTAATCATTAATTATACGATCACCCTGAACATTGTCCTCTCTATAGATAATACCATTAAAACGTCTGGCATTCAACAACATATCAAAAGATATTGGCTGCGCTGAGTTTTGCTGGTTAAAAACCTTGGCTTTATGTAATATCTCTCTGGCACTAGGATACCAAACCCAAAAAAGTTCAACTTTATTCTCATTGGGATCCATAGATTCATCATCTACAAAGTTTACGTCGGGTGCTACCGGAGCAATCCCCAGCAGTCGATACTTTAATTCGCCCCCGCGCTTATCAAAATACCATATCCCTTTGATACGATATTCTTCAATATCCGCAGCAGTAAGTTCCCTCTCGTTAACATATTCAGGTGAAAGTTGCTCACCGGCATTGATTTGCTCATATCCAAGATCTGTGGTATCTACTTTTTTCAAAGTAGCTGCCAGGTCACTGAAATTTCTTTTTTCAGTAAAATAGGAATCCACATATACGTCAATAAGCTCACCGTTTTTAATGTTTTTCAAAAAAACATCATATAACGACCTTCTATCCGCACCAATATCTATGGTATCAAGTGGATAATACAGGGGGAAATTTACTCTTTCATCAAGATCTATTACCTCCCATACGGTCTTAGACCAAAGGATATCCCTGTCATCTACGTAGCCATATGGCAGCGGAGAATCGTTATCCGCTGCTATTTGCGCTTCTGTCTTTTTCCCAATTTCGTCAGGCAACTTGGCATTTAAAATATTAGCCTGTGCCATCATGGATATTGGTAGTAGCGCTACAGCTCCAGCAATTAAAACATTCTTCCAATTCATAAAATTATAATTTAAACTATTCTTAGTTCGTAATCTCTATAATTACCGGAGATACTTTCTTCAGTTTATAGCTTTTGTTATTCGTGATATACGCTTGAATATCGAATATCTGAAGAGCATCACCTCTTTTGGCTCTTTTTAAGGCCGATTTAGCTCTTGAATCCAGTTTGTTGCCTTTTACGCTTACCGTTGGTTGACCTGGAACTTTAAATTTAAATCCGCCAATTGCAAGATTCAAGTCAAAATCGAAGTCTTCAAGTAATGCGCCAATTGTTGCAATTTCAAGATTTTTTCTAGGCATCTTGGCACTTCCGGTTTCTCCTCTAATAGATCCAGAAGGTCTTGGAATATCCTTGATTCTGAACTCAGATTTTGAGGAAACACGTTGTCCGTCAGGCAAAGTACCAGATGCGACAATTGTAACTGTTCTTCCTGTTCCCGGGTTCATGATATACTTACTGCCTTGTCTTTTCTTAAGACCTGCAGCTGATGCACTAACCTTGTTATTTGGAATTCCAGGAATAGAAATCGACATTGGGTTTGAAACCCCGCGATAAACCACATTCATCTTATCTGCTGCAATTAATGCGGCATTTGGTTTAGTGATTGTGGCAAATGTTTGAGCAACAGGAACTTCTGTTCTCTCACCATCCTGAATAAATACCAGGGTACCGGCAATCTTGTGGTCTCCGGGTGCACCGGCGCTAACCAAAAGTTTAACCTGACCATTATCAATCTCGTAATCCTTTCCTTCGCTTAGTTTTCTTCCATCTAAAGTAAGATTTACTTCATTTGGCCTTGTTGTAGCATCTTTACGACCTAATACAACCGCCCCAGAGAATTTCTCACCAGCATAAAAAGCTGATTTTTCCTGCTCTAGTAGCGTGGTATAATTAGTCATAGAGACTTCACTGGTCAACTGACCTTCTAACATAGACTTTAAAGCATCTTGCTCTGTAGCCTTAACATCAGCTTGTATCTGTGTTATCTTAGTTAGAGAAGCAACAACTGGAAAACCTTCGAAATGATAATTGATCCAATCCTGTTTTGTTCCATCTCTTTTCTCAACTTTACCTTTTGCATCACCAGTTTCAAATCTGGTTTGAACAGAAGCCTTAACTTCATTCATACTTTCCGGTAAAATAGCTGAAACCTGAGTACGATAATCCGTAATCCTTTTTAAGAATTCTTTCCCTTCAGGAGCCAGGTTATCACCTTGAAAAAATTTCTGATCTAAATAATCAGACTTATCCATAACCTGATAATCCTTAGGATCTTTAATCTCAGTTAACATTTTATCTTTAAGGGCCTCCAGATAGTCATAATAACCCTGGGACAATTCCTTAATCTTTTTGGCATCTTTTAGTAGCGGACCAAATTTTTCCGCATTTTCAGATGCTTTAGTTTCTAAACCATTTAAGAACGCTAGATTGTTCTCTGTGGTTTTTGCGTTAGAAGCTTCCAGCTTTTCGTTCATAAGACCGAACGCCGCCAGAACTTCCTTGCTCATATTTAGTGCCAGCATTGCGATAAAGATCAAATACATTAAGTTGATCATCTTCTGACGTGGTGACAATTTTCCTCCTGCCATGTTTTCTAATTAGTTTTGATTAAAATTTTGATTTGGGTTTTACTAATACACTAATTAGTTTTTGCTCATAGCAGATAACATGCCTCCATATACTCCATTTAAGGAAGATAGGTTAGAAGCAAGAGATTCCATTTGGTCTTTAAGAGCACTTGCATTTTGAACAACTTCTTCATTAACAGAAGCTTGTCTGCTAGCGCTTTCCAATTGTACTTTATACAAGCTGTTTAAAGACTCCATTTGAGACGCTGCCTCTACCATTTCATCTGAATATTTTTTAGTAGATTCCATAGCATCCACTGAAGGAGCAATACCTTTTGCAGCACCTTCAAAATTACGAATGCTTTCTCCAAGGCTTTCCATAAGGTTGGCATCTATGTTGGCTTCTTTTAAAAGCTCATCTAATTTTCTGGATAATATGCCTTCTGCTTCTTTCGCATCTGATACATCATTTTTGCCACCAGACATACCACCTGCTAATTCAGGGTATACAAGAGACCAATCGTATTCATCATCTACTGGTTCAAATGCACTAATTGCAAAAATAAGGGCTTCTGTAATAAGACCTACAGCCAGAAGAAGACCACCTGTTAGAGGTCCAAATTCCCAGTGCAGGATTTTAAATAACGCACCAATGATAACCACTGATGCTCCCAGGCCATAGGCCATGTTAAATAATTTCTTTGTTGATTTTGACTGTGCCATAATTCTAAATTTAATTTAAGTTTAATGTTAAAAATAAGTATTTGGTTTATTGTTTGATTTATTTATATACGCAAAAACTATTGTGTTGAGTCTTCCTCTCCCATATAATCTTGAACGGTTCTAAAACCGATATAACTTCTGGCGGAATCTCTATACTCATAATCTCTGGTACTTACCTGTAGGAAATAAGCAACATCTTTCCAAGAACCTCCACGTATAACTTTTCTTTTGTTACCATAATCACCTGCATTGGGATTCATAGTAGATTCATATTCGTATGAATTTGGGTCATAGCTGGAGTTAGTCCATTCAGAAACATTTCCTGCCATATTGTAAAGATTAAAGTCATTTGGTTCATAAGACTTGGCTTCTACAGTATACAAAGCCGCATCAGCTGCATAATCACCCCGCTGTGGTTTAAAGTTAGCCATGAAGCAACCCGTATCGCTAATTACGTAAGGACCACCCCAGGGATAAGTACCACTTTCAATTCCACCTCTGGCTGCATATTCCCATTCAGCTTCTGTAGGTAACCTGAATCCGTTAACAAATTGTTTGCCTCTGCTCCTCTGGTCGTCATTTTTAAATTTCGTTCTCCAGTTACAAAAGGCCTGGGCTTGTTGCCAGGAAATTCCAACAACCGGATATTCACTATAGGCATCGTGCCAGAAATAGTCATTATGCATTGGCTCATTATAAGAGTATTGAAAGTCTCTTATCCAAACCGTCGTATCAGGATAGATCTCCAATTCCTCATGTCTAATAAAATCTTTTCTTCTGGCATCTCTTGAACGTGCAGCTGACTCAATATCCATCCAGTTGTAACTGTATTTAATTTTTGTGACATCTACAGTGCGCTGACCGTTATATGATTCCTCTTCAGGAATATATATTGAATCCATTATTTCTGTATAGTATTCATCAGGATATTCCGAAGTGTCCCAGATCAAATCCTGATCTCTATTAAGGCTTCTTCCTTCATAACCAGTCTCGCCCATCCCGGAATAATTATCCATCATATACTTGTCATAAGTGGACATATTGGTAGTATCCGCATCTTTAAATGCAAATTCGCCGATACCTTCATCCTCCGGGCCCATTCCTAATTCATCAGCCAGAATGGCCAACTTAGTTCTTACGATGGAATCTTTCACCCATTCTACAAACTGGCGATATTCACTGTTGGTTATTTCCGTATCATCCATATAGAATGATCTTACGGTTACAGTTTTGGTTGGCGCATTAAGAACCTTCCCTACATCTTCCTCACTTTTACCCATGATAAATGCTCCTCTTGGGATCAGTTCCATTCCATAAGGTTTTTCCGGATACCACTTTTTACCCTGGACTCCGACTAGTTCTCCTTGTGTTTTAGACCCACAACTAGTGAGCAAAAAAACAAACGCTATAGATAATAACAATAGCTTCT
>Ga0265303_10001149_pt1 | contig 15988 bp, 14 predicted proteins | sample Helome_2_FD_192494 | JGI IMG/M metagenome (GOLD analysis project Ga0265303, IMG submission 192494) | Marine sediment microbial communities from subtidal zone of North Sea - Hel_20160317 (Illumina Assembly) | ecosystem: Environmental > Aquatic > Marine > Subtidal zone > Sediment ... | reverse complement strand
GAGGCGGCTCTCGCTTCGGCGCTCAACACTCCCAGAGTGTTGAAAACTGGTGCATGATGATCCCTGGCCTCAAGGTCGTGGCGCCTTCCAACCCGGCAGATGTCGTTGGTTTGATGGCCGCCGCCATTCGAGACCCTGACCCTGTTGTGTTTTTCGAACACAAGTCACTCCTGGCCTCTAAAGGCGAGGTCCCCGACGGCGAGCAGTTCGTAGAGCTTGGCAAAGCGAAGGTTGTCCGAGAAGGGACCGATTGCACCATCGCCGCGCTCGCTCTCATGGTGCCACGCGCCGTCGAGGCCGCGGAACGATTAGCAGCAGAGGGCATCTCGGCGGAGGTCATTGATGTGCGGACACTCGTCCCGCTCGACACCCAAACCATTCTCGGATCGGCGAGCAAGACCGGACGGTTCTTCACGGTCGAAGAGAACCCCCGTCTGTGTGGATGGGGCGCCGAGTTGAGTTCTATCGTCACCGAAGAAGTCTTCTGGGATCTCGACGGTCCGACCGTCAGGATCTCGACGCCGCACATTCCATTGCCATCAGCAGAAAACCTCGAAGATCTGACGATCCCGTCGGTGGACCGCATCTACGAGACAATCCGCTCCTCATTGGACTAAGACCCGAGACTCGGATCAGCCCTGGTTCAGTAGCCAAGCTGCAGATTCACCGGATTTGGCATTGGTTCGTCCCGCTCAGCCGCATTCAGCAACGCTGCCGTGTGAGACATGCGCAGGTGTTCCGTTTCGCTGGCCATACCGCCGCGATGAGGACTGAGTACGACGTTGTCGAGTTGGTGGAAGGGAAAATCCGCAGGGGGCGTGTTGCTGCGGGCTGAACGTTCTGCAGGGTAGTTGTACCAGACATCGAGACCAGCAGCGTGCAAGGTGCCGTCGGCCAGCGCCTCGTACAACGCTCGCTGCTGCACAACCGGACCGCGACCAATATTGACCAGGAGAGACGGCGGCTGTAACAGCCTCAACTCCTCTGCGCCGATCAACCCATCAGTCTCCGATGTATGCGGCGAAGCAACGATGAGGGCATGCGCACGCGGCAGCAAAGCGTGCAAGGCGTCGGGCGCATGAACTTCCTGAGCAACACCATCGCTTGCCTCAGGGACGCGACGGCGGATGGCCAGAACATTCATCTCCAGGCCGCGGCAGAGGCGGGCCAAGCGTTGGCCGATCGCACCGTAACCCAATATGAGCGCTGTCTTCCCGGCCAACAGGACGGCAGGCGACGGCTGCTGGTACCTCTTTGACCAATCATGACGGCGTAGAGACTGATCGAAGGGAACCGTGAACTTGGCCGCCGCCAGCAACAACATCAACGCCGCTTCCGCCACCACGTCGGCATTATGGTGCAAGTTGTGAACCGAGATCTGGGGATATCGTGACATCAAATCATGCGTGCTGTCTGGAATCCCGGCAAAGGGCACAATGAGCGTCCGCAGATTGGGGCTGGCTAGTAGTTGTACTTCCGTTGGACGCCCTGCCACGAGGATCTCGGTTGTCTCCGTCACAACCTCGCCAGCCGTGATCGTAATGGCGTCTTCTAGCTGGCTTTGAAGAATGGCCATCGACTCATCGTCGGGTGGGTAGGTCAGGTGAGCATGGAGAGACATGAAATCCTCGAGAGCAGATGATTGCGGAGATCACCGATGATCTTGCACGGTCCTAGGCCAGCTCATCGATCAGGTCGCGTAGCTGTTCAACATGATGACGCTCGGTACTGGTTTGGCCTATCGATACCCGGATGAAGGCTCGACCATCGGGCAGCAGCGACGGTGTCAGGTACGGTCCCGCTTCATTAATTGACTTCGCGAGTGCCTTGGTCGCCTCGTCGCCACCTCGATGGGCAAAACAGACCAGGCTGAACGGTGTTGGAGCAACCACCTCGAACCTGGGATCAGACTCCAGCCAACTCGTGAGGTCTTGAGCTGCACCGATATGTTCGCGAATGATCTCTCGGATGCGCTGCGCCCCGTATGTTCGGAGAACGAACCACAGTTTCAGAGCTCGGAAGCGGCGTCCCAGTGGAACATGCCAATCGCGGTAATCGATCACTGCGCCGGATTCCGACGCCTCGTTAACCAGGTAGGGCGGAAGCACGCTCAGTGTCTCAATGAGGGGGCGACGATCCGCAACGTAAAAGGCCGAGAAATCGAAGGTAACCATCATCCACTTGTGCGGATTGAACGTGTAGCTGTCCGCTAGCTCCAGCCCATCCTGATAGTGACGGAACTCGGGACAAATCATCGCTGTGCCAGCGAAAGCAGCATCGACGTGATGCCACATACCCTCTCGTTGCGCTAACTCCCCTATAGCTCGGACGGGATCCACGGCAGTCGTGCCCGTGGTTCCCACGACCGAACACACAAACGTAGGTACGAGGCCCGACGCTTTGTCTTGCTCAATCGTCGCTTCGAGCGCAGCCATATCCATGGCAAACGTGTCACCAACATCGACCTTACGAACGTGCCGATACCCCGCAACCCGAGCGCCCTTTTCGACGGACGAATTGGCCTGGGACGAGGTGTACGCAACAAGGTCATCGAGAGAGTGGTCTGCTGCCTTCTGATTGCGCGCTACGACGAGGGCGGTATGGGTGGAATCAGAAGCGCTCATCTGAATAACGCCACCCCCAGACTCGGTGGTCTTCCAGTGCTGGGGCAAGCCGAGGAGGTCCACCAGCCAATCCATCAAATGCGACTCGATCTCGGTCGTGGCCGGACTCGTCGACCACAGCATCCCTTGTTGGGCCAAACCGGAGGAAACCAGGTCGCCCAGCATGGCGGGATACGACGTGTTGCCAGGGAAGTAGGCAAACCAGTTAGGAGATTGCCAATGCGTGAGGCCAGGCAGCACAATCCGATCGAGGTCTTCGATAATTGCCTCGAACGGTTCCGGCAGCTCTGGGGCCGCTTCGGGAAGCATGGACCGAATTTCGCCGGGCGCCACAGAACTCTGAACGGGGAGGTCTCCAACTCGCTCGTGATAGGAGGCTACCCAGTCGACAATCTCTTGCCCATACTTTCGAAACTCATCTGCGGACATACCCATGGGCGGAATTTTCAAGAACACCTCACTTTTCAAGACCTGACCCTAACGCGCCGAGGCGATAAACTTCGTTCCGTGACACCATCAGAAACTGTTCGAGGGTTTTTCAAGGCAATGCAGCTACGCGACTGGACTCAAGCCGCATCCTTTTTCGGTCCGGATACGAGGGTCCATTGGCCAGTGACGGACGAGACCTTCGTGGGCCAGCAGTTCATTGCCATGAATCAGGCATACCCAGAAGGCTGGAACCTCGAGGTGGCCGAAACGATCGACCAGGGACAATCGGTGGCAGCTCGCGTTCGGGTCGACCATGTAGCCGAAACCGTCTGGTGCGCAGGTTTCTACGTCGTCAGCGACGGCCGGATCTCGGAGGCCGTCGAGTACTGGTCGACTGAGGGCGGGGAGCAAGCCCCCGACTGGCGAGCCGAATTCCGAGATTACTGAATATCGGAAGCGGCTCGGAGACGTTCTGCCAGTGAAACGTCGCCGTCGATTCGGACCGCGTCCATGGGCGCGCGACGCCACATCCACAGATCAAGGGTAGAAGCGTCACCCGTGAGAACGACATTTCCTCGTCCGGTTTCGGCCCGGCAGAAGGCGTCCTCTGCATAGGGTTTTCCCTCGGGCGAGGTCCCACTAAACCAACCGAGTTCCAGAGCCGCCGCGTAACCAGGAGCGACAATGTCGACAACCTGACCCTTTTTCTCAAAAGACCCCCAGGCCGGAAAGCCGTCCTGCATAACGTCAATGAACTCGTCAATGCCGTCTTCGGCCAGTTCTCGATCCAGGGACGGTGCCAACCCTCCGGCCAGTTCCGCGTCCGCTCGATGTATCAATGCCTCGTGGGCTTGGCGACGGCGCACCCATCCGACCGTATGACCCTCGGCATGCCACGACCAACACTTGTCTGCAGGATCGTGCTTGGCGAGCACGTCCACCAGTTCGGATGACGCTTTCTTATAGAGCGGTATCAGCTGCCCGTCGGCAGGTCGTTCAAGGTCGGGAAACTCGGGATCTGAACGAAGCTCTCCCACAATCCGACCCCAGAACCATTGAACCTCTGCCAAATGCCAAACCAGATCGGCTACCGACCAGTCTGGACAAGTCGGCACCCCCGACTCAAAGTCCAATTCCTGCACCGTCTCAAGAAACAACCGAGACTCTCGCTCAACTGCACCAACAAAATCCATACCGTAGAAATTAGCTGACGAACACGACCAGCGCGCAACAAGCGTCTCGGGGTCTCGGGGTCTCTCGAGTCTTGAGTCTTGAGTCGTCGCAGCGAGCAGCGGAACGGAGTTCCCCTGCTCGCCAGACCTGGTCAATTTTCTGAAAGTTATCCCGAGCCGTAGCATGACCCTTGTGTGAAGAGGGCTATTCTCTTGTTCACATCGAAGTCCAAGAAGCTCGAGAGGTTCTACTCACACATGCGACGAGGTTCTCCCAACCCCGCCACAAAGCGCGCCGTCACGGCCCGTCTAGTTTTCACCGCCGCGCTAGTTCTGGCGGTGTCAGCATGTTCGAACGGTGGACCACTTGATTCACTTGATCCGCGCGGGCCGATCGCCGAGGACATTGACGGGCTTTTCAAGCTAACGCTGTACATCGCAACAGGCGTCTTTATATTTGTCCAGGCAGCCATTCTGATAGCCGCAGTCGCTTTCCGCGATCGTCCGGGACGTCAAGAGCCCAAGCAGATCCACGGGAACGCCAAACTCGAAGTCATCTGGACAGTTATCCCTGTGCTCATTCTCGCCGCAATCGCCGTACCTACCGTTGAGCGAGTCTTCAAATACACCGAATGCTCCCCAGATGCGATGGTTGTCGACGTTATTGGACACCAGTGGTGGTTCGAGTACCAGTACACCGACTACGACATCATCACTGCCAACACGTTGGTTATCCCTACCGATACGGAAATCTGTCTCCACATGACGTCAGACGATGTCATTCACAACTATTGGATTCCGAAGCTCAACGGCAAGCGATATCTGGTCCCGGGTCAAGAAACACTTCTGTTGCTCGAAGCATCGGAACCTGGCGAATATTGGGGACACTGTGCAGAGTTCTGCGGGCTGTCCCACGCTCTCATGCGGGCAAGGGTCGACGCTATGCCCATGGCCGACTTCGTCGCTTGGGCCGAGGAACAAGAGGCTCCGGCACTGCCAGCACCTGAAAACACGCTGCAAGCCGAGGGTGAAGCCCTCTTCCTGGGTGGCGAGGGCCTCACCTGCGCGACATGTCACAACGTCGATGGCATCAATGCCCTCGGCAACCCCATCGGCCCCGACCTGACGCACTTCGCCAGCCGATCCGCGTTCGCGGGCGCCACCATGGAGTTCGCCGAGGAGGGCGAAATTGAACGTTGGCTGGCCAATCCCCCCGAGATCAAGCCCGGTTCCTTCATGAATAATTTCGAACTGACCCAAGCCCAGATAGACGCCCTCGCAGCCTGGCTGCGGAGCCTCGAGTAGGAGGAGCACGACATGGCTACCACCACTGACGCCCGGCCCGTTGCCAGGACTATCTTCCGTCGCCCTGCCGGGCACACCGGATTCTGGAGCTGGATAACCACAACCGATCACAAGAAGATCGGCATCATGTACGGCTACACGGCCTTCGTGTTCTTCATCCTGGGCGGCCTCGAAGCTCTGGTCCTGCGGATCCAGCTAGCCGTTCCTGAGAACACGTTCCTATCCGCCGCCGAGTACAACGCCATGTTCACCATGCATGGCACCACAATGATCTTCCTATTTGTGATGCCTGTTTCGGCAGCATTCTTCAACTACCTCCTACCCTTGATGATCGGGGCCCGAGACGTGGCCTTCCCTCGCATGAACGCTGTTTCGTTCTGGATCTTCTTCTTTGGGGGCGTCTTCCTGTACACCTCGTTTATCTTCGGAACAACGGGGCCACCCGAAGGAGGCTTTGCAGCTGAGGTCTCCCGGCTTGGTACGGCTCCCAACGGCGGGTGGTTCGGCTACGCGCCCAACTCGGGGGCACAATTCTCCACCGGTACCGTCCTCGACTATTGGTCTCTAGGGCTACAGATTCTCGGCCTCGCCTCCCTGATTTCTTCGGTCAACTTCATCGTCACCGTGTTCAATATGCGGGCCAAAGGAATGAGCCTGTTGCGGATGCCGGTCTTCGTGTGGATGACCACGGTCGTGGCTTTCCTGCTGCTCTTCTCGATCCCAATCATTGCAGTGGCCCTATTCATGATCACCTTCGATCGCCAGTTCGGAACCCTGTTTTTTGACGCCGCTGCGGGCGGCGACCCCGTCCTCTGGCAACACCTATTCTGGCTTTTCGGTCACCCCGAGGTCTACATCCTCATCTTGCCCGCCATGGGCATCGTTTCTGAGGTGCTGCCAACGTTCAGCCGAAAGCCATTGTTCGGTTATCCAGCCGTGGTCTTTGCTGGTGCTGCTATCGGGTTCATGGGCTTCGGAGTTTGGGCCCATCACATGTTCTCATCTGGGGTAACACCCATCACACAGGCTGCATTTGGCCTGTCCACAATGGCCATTGCCATCCCGACCGGAATCAAGATCTTCAACTGGCTCGGAACCATGTGGGGCGGCCGAATAACGCTCAATACGCCCATGCTGTTTTCCATCGGCTTCGTTGCCATGTTCGTTATTGGGGGGCTGTCTGGCGTGACCCACGCAGTTGTTCCTGCGGATTGGCAACAGACCGACACCTACTACATCGTGGCTCATTTTCACTACGTCCTCTTTGGCGGCGCCATCTTCGGCTTGTTCTCGGGCCTCTACTACTGGTTCCCTCTTCTGACGGGCCGCATGTACAACGAGACACTCGGCAAGATTCACTTCTGGATCTTGATGCTCGGATTCAACATGACGTTCGCCCCGATGCACTGGTTAGGGCTCAATGGCATGGTGCGTCGCACCTGGGTCTACGCAAACGAAGCCGAACTAGCTCAATGGAACATGGTCGTAACTGTCGGCGCCTTCATCATTGCCGTTGGAGTTGCGGTCTTCATGGCCAACTGGATGTACTCCAAGCGCAACGGGCCAAAGGCCGGCATGGATCCATGGGACGCTAGGACTCTGGAGTGGACCATTCCTGGCCCTACTCCCAACTACAACTTCGGCGTGAATCCTGTTGTGACATCACTCGACGACTTCTGGCACAAGAAGTACAGCGAAGATTCCGAAGGGCGACCGGTTCGACGACCTGAAGCAGACACGCTCCTCGCCGAACTTGAGGAAACGGGTCTCAACCCCCCTGCCCCCATACATCTGCCGGCACCTTCGTACTATCCCTTCATGGTTGGTGTCGCTATCCCGATCATGGGGTACGGTGTCATCTATAAGGACCAGGCGTTTGGCATCCCGTTGGCACTCGTAGGTATGTTGATCCTGGTGGGTTCCTTCGCTGGATGGGGTGTCGAACCACTCGAACTCGACGAGGATCATGAAGAAGGGGACCACGCCTAATGGCCGATATCGCCCATGTGGACGGCCCAACCGACGAGGACGGGCCCGTCGACGATAACCACGACAACGGCCACGGCGATGAGCATGGTGGCCACGGCGATCATGAGTCAACGGGCACCGACAACCGCAAACTCGGCATGTGGGTGTTCCTTTCGTCCGAATTCATGTTCTTCGGAGCGTTGATCTCCAACTACCTGCTGTTCAAGGGGCGAGACTTCACTGGGTTCGACCGGATCACGTTGATCTATCCGATCGAACTCTACGACATTCCCTTCACGTCGATTTCGTCGTTCGTCTTGCTCATGTCGTCTCTCACCATGGTGTTGGCCCACGATGCTCTGGCGTCCGGCGACCAGAACCGAACGAGAGTATGGTTGGCTGCCACCGGCATGCTGGGCATGGTGTTCGTGGGTGGACAATTCTTCGAGTTCAGTGAGTTCATTCACGAAGGTATGACGATTTCTTCCAACCCCGCCGCTTCCGCTTTTTACATGCTGACCGGCTTCCACGGCGCCCACGTCTTCATCGGCATTCTGATGCTCCTGTCCCTGTGGGGCATCTCACGCCGACAGGGAGGACTCACCGAAGATCAAGGCCTCAACCTCGAGCTGGTGGGTTTGTACTGGCACTTTGTTGACATCATCTGGATCGTTATCTTCACGATCGTCTACCTGATCCCGTAGGAGCACTATGGCCGCCCACACCGAACATCACCTTCCTCATCCAACACCCAAGCAATACGTCCAAATCGCCTTGTTCCTGGCTGTCCTTACCGCCATTGAGGTTCTGCTGTATTACGTCGAGCAAGGTGTGGACGCGATTGGCACATCGGTCACTGCACCGATGTTGATCCTCCTGGCGCTGATCAAGTTCTTTATTGTGGTGGCCTGGTACATGCACCTCCGATTCGAAAAAGCGATCATGACCAAATTCTTCGTCGCTGGAGCCATTTTGGCGCTCGTTCTCTACGCGGCCACATTGATCGCCCTCGGAGCAATCGCCATCGGCGCCTGACGTGAAGACCTTCTCTGACGTCATCGCATTCCACCCCCATTACGATGTGTGGGCCCTGATCGCCATCTTGGGAGGCAGCTATGTGTTCGCCGTCAAACGAATCGGCCCGCTGAAAGTCTCCGACGGCGCTCCGGTAGTTTCCAGACGCCAAATCCAGCTGTTCACCGGTGGCTTGCTCTTGATGTGGATCGTGTCAGATTGGCCGTTTCATGACATAGGCGAGAACTCCATGTTCACTTTTCACATGGTCGAACATCTCGTCATCGCACTGGGTGCAGCCCCCCTTCTCCTTATGGGAACGCCCAAATGGATGGCGCAGATAATTCTGGATTTCCCCATCCTCGCCAGACTTCTCAAGATCCTGTCCCATCCCCTCGTAGCCTTCACCTTGTTCAATCTCACCTTGGCCGCCATCCACTGGCCCGTAGCCGTGACGTCTATGGTGACAATTCCATCTGTGCATTTTGGTGTTCACAGCATGTTGTTTGCGACGGGATTGCTCTTGTGGATGCCGGTTCTATCGCCGCTCCCGGAAATCCCGAAGGTCAGCCGACCTGCCCAGATCATGTATCTATTTGCAAACTCGTTGGTCCCCACCATCCCGTCCGCCTTCTTGATCTTTGGCACCACGCCCCTCTACTCCGAGTACGTCGACACCCCCAAGCTTTGGGGATGGAGTGCCATGACGGATCAGGCGGTAGCGGGGACCATCATGAAGCTGGGTGGCGGCTTTCTCCTGTGGACAGTGATCACATTCGTGTTCGTCCGCTGGTATGGCGAGCAACGGGCCTGGGATAAGCTGGAGTCCGAGCTGCGGTCCGTCAATACCGAAACATAGGGGTAAGGGGCGCGCTCCTCAGGTCATAGCTAGTCGTCCTCAGCGATAGCCACCAGAACTACAGCTGACTAATGAACCGGACTGCCTCTTCTTCAACACCCTCGGTGCTGGCGTTCGTCAGCAGAATAATGAACAACAAGACCGTCGCGACGGCTGCTGCGGCCACGAGAAACTCGCCCTTGGTGATCTTCATCGTTGGTCGGGTTGCTGACAGACTCGCAAACGCCAGAATCCCTGAAGCAGCCACCAGAGCTAGAACCCAGGCAACATTATGGAAAGCTAGCAATAGCGACCCGAAAGCCACCACGATTACGGCGATGGTCATAACGATCATCGCTGGCATGATGTACGAGGTGACAAGCCGATGCTTGATGACCTCGGATTCGTCCTTCTCGTCGGCCGTCAGGCCCTCGGGCAGCGAGGAAATCTGGGCAACTATTGCCGTAATTGCCCCCAGAATGGCTCCACCAACAATCAGGGTTACAAACGAATCGAGCGTGCCCAGCAGCACCGTGTCAGCGACACCCTCTTCAAACGACTCGACGGTCTCACCGACAGCCAGCAATACTCCCGCACCGATGATACCCAAGACTGTTCCGACTGCCGTACCAACGACCGTGAGAGATCTTGGACTGGTCCTGACGGACAGACCCTTGTCAATCCAACCTGGGACCACGCCCGAAAGTCGACCAATCAAGCCGCCGATTACCGCAGAAACGGCAGCCAGCCACAGCGTCAGGCTGCCGCCCGTAACCTCAATGAGAGCCCGAACGCTCTCATCCTCGCCAACGAGCCGGACGTTGTCGAGGACATACGGAGCCGCGGCCACTGACAAGAAGACGCCAAACATGGCTCCGAGCATGGCTCCAAGCTTCCCAGGAATGATCATGCGGTCGCGCAGCGAGGCGGGTTCAATCAAGACTTGCGGTTCTTCTTCGGCCATGACAGCCACTGCGACAGGAGGAGCGGCGGCAACCAAGTCGGGCTCTGGTTCGACGGCAGTTTCGGGCGCAGGTGCCTCGACGGCGACGTCGGTCACGACCGCAGCGGCAGGCGCCGGGGCTGTTGCTGACGGAGCTGCCGCTCCCCCACCCCAAGCCGCGAGGATATCGTCGACGGTCACGCCTTGGGCAGCAGCTCGCGCCGTCGCGGATCGCACAACCATCTCTTCTGGGGCACCAACGGCGGCGACAGCCGCCGCTAAAAAGTCGCTCATAGACCACCAATCTTAGAGGTTCGATTGGCCAGAGTCGAGGCGAACGGAATTATGTTGCTCCGTTTTCTTCGCGGCTCGTTTCATTCTCTTCAACAGGCCCCTGAGCCGCCTCTCGCTCGGCACGCTCGCGCGCTTTTCGTTCTGAGACCTTCAGCATCCACAAGACCCCCATCACCGGCACTCCAATGTAGAGCATCTCATCCCAGCCGCCTTGGTGAGCGAACAACATCAGCCCTCCGCCAAAATGAACAGGCCAAGTCCTGTCAGAGCGACCATCAGACCCAACATTGCCCATTGCGTTCTTACCGCTGTGCGAGCCGGGAACTCAGAGAGCGCACGATCGTGAGCAAGTACGACACCCGCAATATGTCCTGAGACGATCGCAGCAAGCTGAATCCACCAAATCCAAGTGGTCGGCAGGATGGTGAAATCAATTGCTCGGGCGGCGGTGCCGAAGAGATCCCACCCCAGCCCGAACGGATCAGAGGCGGCACTGATGAGCAGTTGCCCCTCAAACAACACCAACGTGAAGTAATGAGCAAAGGCATAGGCCAACCCGATAGGGACGAGGGAATGAGCGAAGCTGTGCGCCACATCCATGGGAGTTCTACCCGTCTCACTCAGGCGAGCCGCCACAGCCGACGCACCGAAGTAGCCGAGAGCCACCAACAGCGTGATAGCGGCCATGGCGATGGTGTTGAAGCCAACGTTGAATGCGAGGTCACCAAACCACTGGCGCCAGATCGGGGCTCCAGAGAGTCCGTCGTAGGTGACGGTACCGATCATGACGAGCACAAACCACGTGAGCCCCGGCCACTGTGGGAGCACCGGCAGGCCTCTGAGCCAACCCCTCCAAACAGCCGCGCCTTCTTGTCCGCGTCCGATGGGGGCAATCGCTGAAATCACTCGATTGTAGGTGGTGAACGCATCCCCAGCCAACAAACCCTCATTCGTACCCAGCACGTAAACCCAGCCGAACAGCCAGATCGAATAACCGATCACTACGGCTGCCAAAGCACTCGGTTTGCCACCAAACGTAGGAATCAATTCCAACCAGGCGAACGCGAAGAACGCCCCGACCGCCGGCCACACGCCGTAGGTATTCGACCGACTGCCCGACCCGAACACAGGACCGATAATGCGCCATGGATTGAACGCTGTGTAGAGATTCCCAAAGACTGCGGAAAGAAACGGGATGACCAGCCAGAAGAGCACCCACACCAGGATCGGCGAAATGCTCCCTCCGGACTCCCCGACAAAGCCATCGGCGATCACAAGTATCAGCCAGGCTATCCCCAAAAGGCCAAGTATCCCTCCAACCGCGGACCAGACCCTTCCTCCGGGGAGAGGCCGCTCTCGCGGTCCGTCCTGGAGCCGAGGCGCCGTCCACAACATGCCAAGTAACACAAACGAGATGACGATGGCGACGCCAGCTCCCACGATGAAGAAGTTCAAGGGAAGAGGCAGATCCTGCCGGCCACCCACCCCGTGGGCATACGCCGGGGCGGCCGGGGCCACAAGTACATACGCCAACAGGCCGAACAGAAAGACAGATACTCTTCTACGCAGTGTTTTCATTCGGAGAATGTTATCCGGTTTCGCGGCGATCAAATGCGGAACGTCGTACTCTTCTCAGATATGAAGCTTCTAATCCGCCTAATCCGCAGCATCATCAGTCTGGCGCTGGTTCTGTCTCTCATTATTGGCGTGGTCGGCATCGTCCTCGTCAGGAACTCTTTTCCCGAAACGGAAGGCACTAGCCAACTCTCTGGACTCGATACAGATGTACGCGTTGTGCGCGACACCCAAGGGGTTCCGCACATCTACGCATCGTCACGCAACGACCTCTACATGGCCCAAGGATATGTGGAGGCGCAAGACCGCTTCTATCAGATGGACTTCTGGCGGCACATCGGTTCAGCGAGACTGTCAGAGATGTTTGGCGACTCCAGCCTTGAGACCGACCAATTCCTTCGCACCCTCCAGCTCGAGTCCATCGCCGAACTTGAGCTAGCCGCTATGCCTCCCGAGCAGCGGGCGTTTCTGGAATCGTACGCCACGGGGGTGAATGCCTACCTCTCCGAACACCAGGGCTCCAATCTCAGTTTGGAATACGCGATCTTGGGCCTGACGAATCGCAGCTATGAGCCAGAACCCTGGCACCCGGTCCACACGTTGACCTGGGCCAAGATGATGGCCTGGGACCTTGGTGGGAACATGGACAAAGAAATCGATCGCGCAATTCTGTCCGCCGCGATGACTACTGATCAGATCGATCAGCTTTTCCCGCCATACCCCGACGATAAGCCCTTCATCGTTCCAGGATCCGAGCTAGCTTCGCCCACGTCTCCGCCCGAGCTCCCCGAAATCAGCACCATTCTGGCGGAGGTCGGTGCTCGCATCGATGGCGTCACTGCTCTTACAGGCGAGCTCGGCGCCGACATCGGCTCAAATAACTGGGTGGTTTCGGGCGATCTCACGGACACAGGAATGCCGCTCTTGGCGAACGATCCCCACCTCTCGATTCAGATGCCTTCTATTTGGTATCAGGTCGGTCTCCATTGTGAGGGAACGGGCGACGGGTGTCCCCACGAGGTGGCGGGGTTCGGGTTTCCGGGTATGCCCGGGGTCATCATCGGCCACACCGATCAAATCGGCTGGGGCGTGACCAACCTCGCCCCCGACGTGCAAGACCTCTACGTCGAGAAAATCAATCCCGCCAACCCAGATCAATACGAGGTAAACGGCATGTGGGTCGACATGGAGATAACGCTCGAAACGATCAAGGTAGCTGGCGACGAGGATGTCGAGCTCGTGGTGCGCCACACGCGCCATGGCCCGATCATCAGCGATGTCTACGGCTCACTTGACGACTACGGCAGCCGAACTGGACTCGAAGCACCTTCGAACTACGCCGTGGCCCTTCGGTGGACCGCCCTCGAACCGACACGTTTGGCAGAATCAATCTTCGAAATCAACGAGGCAACCAACTTCGACGAATTCCGTCAAGCTTTGGAGAAATGGGATGTCCCGTCCCAAAACTTCGTATACGCCGACACCTCAGGGAACATCGGATATCAGATGCCTGGAAACGTGCCGATTCGCCAGACGGGCGACGGGCGCTATCCAGTGCCGGGCTGGACCGACGAATTTGAGTGGACCGGTTATGTGCCGTTCGCGGACTTGCCGTTCGTTCTCAATCCAGCTTCTGGATATGTTGCGACAGCCAACAACGCTGTAGTGGATGGAAGTTTCCCATACCTCGTCACCGCAGACTGGGCATACGGATATCGAGCCGAGCGAATCGTGTCGGAGCTTGAGGGCACCAGCGGACCCATCACTGCAGCCGATATGTCCGAGCTGCAGGGTGACGCGTACAACCTGAATGCTGAAGAAATCGTACCGTATTTGTTGGACCACGAGACGTCGACGGTGGCCGTCGGCACAGGCAAAAATGTCCTGAGATCGTGGGACCTTAGGAACGATGCTGACTCGCAAGGGGCCGCGGTATATGCGGCAGTTTGGCGGCATTTGCTGTTGGAGACCTTGGAGGATGATCTCCCGGAAGACGCCATGCCGAGCGGGCGGGCTCAGTGGTTCGTGGTCATGGAACAGCTCATGCGCAACCCTCAGGATCCATTCTGGGATGACCAACGTACCGAAGCGGCCGAGACCCGCGATGAGATTATCGAACGGGCCTTCGCAGCTGCCATGGTGGAGTTAGAGGCGTCCCTGGGTTCTGACTCGGAGTCTTGGACGTGGGGCAGCCTTCATGAGGCCAACTTCCGCAACGGCAGCCTCGGAGAATCCGGTATCGCTCCCATCGAATGGTTGTTCAATCGTCAGGGATTCGCCGTGGGTGGCGGAACATCAATCGTGAACGCCACGAGCTGGGATCCCAACGAAGGATACGCCGTGACTGCAGTCCCTTCGATGCGTATGGTGTTGGATTTCTCCGACCTATCGCAATCGACAGCCATCCACACCACGGGTCAGTCTGGGCATGCTTTCGCAACGCATTACATAGATTTGGCAGAGCCGTGGGCGAGCAACGAAACTAACGCCATGTGGTGGACATCCGAACAGGTGAATGCCGACGCGGACGCTGTACTGGTCCTCACTCCGTGACGATTGAGAGAGGACTTACTCTTCTTCTTGCGAGTCCTCGTCCGACGCTTCTGGCGAGCCCTCACTTGACCGGGCCTCGCGGGCACGTTTGAGTGTCGCCATCATGGAATTCGGATCGATTTCAGGAACCGCCGGCGCATCTTCTTCGACAACGCGCTCCAAGGGTGGGGGTACGCGGAGAGGCGCTTCGGTTTCTTCGTCAAGCTCCACGACTTCGGGTTGGGCCGGAATCATCGAACGCACGGCATGAACCTCCCCCGCGTTCGCGACGTACATGCGGCCGCCTGAGAGCCAGTAGAGCTCGATTCCGCCGACTCCGCTTGAGCGGGACGCAGATGTACGCCTGAGCGATCCAAGATCGACGTCAATCCATACGCCGCCGAGAAGAAGACCATCGACCTCCATCAAATTGTCAATCTGCACGCTCATAGAAACCCTTTCGTCAGTTCCACCTTATCCGACGCCGGGCCAGAGTAGACACACTAGAAGCTCTGTTGCGCGATACTCAGGGAATGGACCAAGAGCGGGCAAAGCGGGTAGAACGGCAACCCGAAGAGACAGGGAGCGTTCCAGATCGCCTTAATGCCCTCTCGTCCAACTCGGCGGATCGAATTCTTCGGCGGGCCGTCGAGCTACACCACGACAGTGAATACGACGACGTGCCCCTCGATCGAATCAAACTTGAGCAGATCGCAGGCGAACTTGGCATAGGGGTCGAGTTCGTCGAGCAAGCCTTAATCGAAGAGATGTCTCGTCCCGAGCCCGAAGGCGATCTCTCTCTCACGGAGCGCATCTTTCTCCCCGACCGGCTCTCCACACGATCCATCGCGGCAGGAGCTGATCACGAAGTGGGCAGAAACCTGGCAACTTGGATGACGAAACATGAGGGTCTGAAATCTGTTCGGAGCGTGCCCGACGGTACGGAGTGGGTGAAGGACCCCTCACCCATCGCGGCCCTGCGTTCCGGCTTCAAGATCAGTCAGGGTACTGGAGCGCTCAAATCTGCCACGGCAGTCACGAGTCAGATCGAGAGAATCGATGACGAACGCCACGTTGTGACCCTTGTGGCGGATATGTCGCTAAGTCGAAAGATCGCCATAGGTGCGGTTTCGGCAGGCGCCGCCATCGGCATACTGGCGGGAGCGCTCGTGACCGGCGCGGCAGGGTTTCTGAGCGGCATCCTGACGGCTTTCGGAGTGGTCGGCCTATCTTGGGCTATATCGCTGATTGGCACGAAGGCCATGGCGCATCACGTGCGAAAGGGGCTTCGCCA